>JGI11944J13513_1000947_pt1 | contig 25090 bp, 22 predicted proteins | sample TerdegcoTASludge_FD_13513 | JGI IMG/M metagenome (IMG submission 13513) | reverse complement strand
TACTTCCATTAAAACAAGGATTGAAACTCTTGTCAAGGTTTGCCCGGTAGTGGAAAACCCGCTGGGTTGTTATGCTACTTCCATTAAAACAAGGATTGAAACGCGACAGGAGACGCCTGACGCTTGAAAACTTGACAAGTTGTTATGCTACTTCCATTAAAACAAGGATTGAAACACCAGTTCATCGTTATCAAGGTCGGTAGTAGCGATAGTTGTTATGCTACTTCCATTAAAACAAGGATTGAAACACAATCATAAACTTTTGGAACATTATTACGCTTGCGAGTTGTTATGCTACTTCCATTAAAACAAGGATTGAAACACCGGCGGGTGATATACTTCCAATGGTTCGCCGAAGTGTTGTTATGCTACTTCCATTAAAACAAGGATTGAAACTTCTTGAAGAAAACATTCACCAGCTCCTGAAACCGCTGTTGTTATGCTACTTCCATTAAAACAAGGATTGAAACCCCCACCTCTGATTTTCTGCTCGAAGCGGAAGGAGATGTTGTTATGCTACTTCCATTAAAACAAGGATTGAAACTTCTTTAACTATGCCTATCTCTTCATAGGCACGTGCTGTTGTTATGCTACTTCCATTAAAACAAGGATTGAAACATCCTTTGCCGGCATCGCCAGGGCAATCTGGTAATCGTTGTTATGCTACTTCCATTAAAACAAGGATTGAAACAATAGTAAAAGAAAAATTACAATTGCTGAAACAAGGAGTTGTTATGCTACTTCCATTAAAACAAGGATTGAAACCCACTCTGCCTTGTCGTACAATATCGTCAAGACTGTTGTTATGCTACTTCCATTAAAACAAGGATTGAAACTGTCCTTTTTCAGCCATTTCTCCAGCCACCGGAGTGTTGTTATGCTACTTCCATTAAAACAAGGATTGAAACGCGATGGCAAGAACAAGAACAATAGTCGGAACTCTGTTGTTATGCTACTTCCATTAAAACAAGGATGTGGTAAGTTGGGCAGAGAGAAGAGCAGGGTTATTGACAGTTTGGGTTTGGGTGATAGAATAGGATAAACAAACTGGAGGTATTATGAAGAAGGTGTTAGTTTTAACGGCGCTATTGCTCGCTGTGTCCGCCGGATACCAGCGGGTGGTGGTGCTGGAAGAAGCCTATCAGGAGGGTTGAGGCTCCTGTAATCCTGCCAGCGGTCGGCTGGACCAAATTTGCAATGATTATGCCGGTTATGTAGTGGCGGTGGAGTGGCATGTATCTTCGTCCTATCCGCTTTATTCAGCAGAGGGCAGGGCGAAGTGGTTTATGTACCCACCTCCCTACAATGGTAGTTATGCGACGCCTTGGCTCTGGGTTGATGGACGCCAGCGCGGGTATAACTATAATCTGTGGGCAAGTTATGTTGCAGCGCAGATTACGGTGCCAACACCGGTGCAGATTACACTGGTTGGCAGTTATGACCAGTCAAGCCGGAATGGCACAATTAAGGCGCTGATTCAGAATGACTCTACCGATGATATCACCGCCCGGGTTTCGGTGGTGATTACCGAAGACTCGTGCTATTATGCAGGACCGAATGGCGACCCGTGGCACAATCATGTTTGTCGGGACTATATCCCGAATCAGTCGGGCACGGTGTTGACGATTCCGGCAGGCGGGATGGATTCGGTTGAGCAGCCGTTTACCATCGCCAGTAACTGGAATGAGGAGAGGTGTAAGGTGGTGGTTTATGCCCAGAGCACAACGATGGTGCCGGCAGATTCGTCTTATCCCGTTTTTCAGGGTGCCGAGGTGCGGGTTCTGGACTTGGTTGGTGTGAAGGAGGAGAAGCCAGCGCGCGCCAAACTGCACTCGTTGCGAGTGACACCTAATCCTTGCCGGGGCAGGGCAAGTTTTCAGTTTGCAACTACCGGCAGGGCACCTTATGAGGTTGCAGTGTTGTCTTCGGACGGCAGGCTGGTAGAAAGGTTTGCCGGTGTTGCCGAAGGCGAGACCAGTCTGAAGTTGAGGCAAAGCCTTGCCGGTGGGGTGTATCTGTATCGGGTTGTGGTGGCGGGTAAGAGCCACACCGGGAAACTGGTGGTTTACGAATAACGGCTGAGGCGCAGAGATTGCGGGGCGGGTTTCTGCCCCGCTTTTTTTAATGGTAGAAGAGGCGGAGGTTGGTGAATACCATCACCATCCGGTACTGGTCGGCAGCGTCGATGATGGTTTGGTCCCGCGTTGAGCCGCCCGGCTGGATGACATAGCGGACATTGGAACGGGCAGCACGGTCAAGGTTGTCGCGGAAGGGGATGAAGCCGTCGGAGCCAAGGCAGATGCCGGAAAAGTTTGCGAGCCAGGAGCGTTTTTCTTCCCAGGTGAATGGTTGGGGTGGTTCGGCAAGGAGCGCAAGGAAGGGCTGGAGTTCTTCCGGGGTGGCGGTTTCTTCAAGGAGAATGTCAATGGCGGTTGCCTTTTCGGCGCGGGTTGTGCCTTTGAGAAATTTGAGGTTGAGGATTCGGGGGTGAAGGCGTAAAAACCATTTGTCGGCTTTGGCGCAGGCGAGTCGGGTGCAATGGATGCGGGACTGTTGACCGGCGCCGACACCGACAACCTGGCCATCGTAGGTTAAGACGACCGAGTTGGACTGGGTGTATTTTAGGGTGATGAGGGCAAGGAGGAGGTCAACTCTGGTTTGTTCCGGAATGTTTTTTTCCCGGGTGACGACATTCTGGAGCAGGGTTTCGTCAATCGGGGCGTTGTTGCGTTCCTGTTCAAGGTAGATGCCAAAGAGTTGACGGATTTCTAAGGGGGGCGGGTTGTAATCGGGGTCAATCTGCAGCACAGGGTATTTGCCGTTTTTCTTTTGTTTGAGGATGGCAAGGGCTTCGGGTTGGTAATCGGGTGCGATGCAACCGTCGGACACTTCGCCCGCTAAGAGCTGGGCAGTGGTGATGTCAACAGGGTCGGAGAATGCTGCCCAGTCGCCAAAGGTTGCCATTCGGTCGGCACCACGGGCGCGGGCATAGGCAGCAGCAAGGGGCGAAAGTTCAATGTCGGAGACGAAGAGTGACTTTTTGAGTTCCGGGGAGAGCGGTTTGCCGATTGCGGCACCAGCCGGACTTGTGTGTTTGAAACTTGCCGCCGCCGGGATGTTGGTAAGTTGTTTTAACTCCCGGACGAGTTGCCAGGAGTTGAGGGCGTCGATGATGTTGATGTAACTGGGTTCGCCGTTGACGATTTTGAGCGGTAGTTTGCCTTCAGGCAGGAAGATGCGCGCCGATTTCTGATGAGGGTTGGTGCCGTAACGGAGTTTGATTTCGTCCAAGGTAATAAGTTATTGAAAACAACGCCCGGTGTCAAATCAATTTTAATTTGCGGACGATAGCGGAAGTTTGCGGCGGCGTTTGGGTGAGAAGAGGAGCGCAGCGCCGAAGATGATACTGGCGATGCAGATGATTGAGGCACCGGTGGGCAGGTTGAACAGGTAGGAGAGAAAAAGTCCATTAAGGCAGGCGCCCACCGCAAAGATTACCGAGAGTAGGTACATCGTGCGCAGGCGGTAGGTGAGTTGATAGGCGGCAGATGATGGGCTGACAACGAGGCTGAACACGAGTAAGCCACCCACGGTGTTGAGGTTGACGGTGACCGCAATGCCGGTCAAAAGGATGAGGGCAAAGAAGATTGCCCTTTCCGGGATGCCTACGGCACGGGCGATTTCGCGGTTGAAGAGCACCGCCCGGATTTCTTTGGCGAAGGCGAAGAGGAAGCCAAGCACGGCAAGGCAAAGAACGCCAAGGATGATGATGTCGCGGCGGGAGACGAGAAGGATGTTGCCCCAGATGAATTTGAAGGCTTCGGTGCGTGGTCCTTTTAAGAGCCCGATACCGAGAAAGGCAAGCCCGAGCATCAGGGAGAATATCACGCCCAAAGCAACCCCGGGCTCAAAGTCCGCCTTTTCGGCGATGGGACCAATCAGTAATGCGGTAAGGAGGCAGAACAGGATGCCGGTGCCGAGCGGGTCGATGCCGAGCAGTAAACCCAGTATCGCGCCGGCAAACGCCGCATGGGACATCGCCACACCGACAAACGGGATGTTTAAGAGCACGACCCAGACGCCGATGATGCCACAGACAACACCACCGAGCAGGGCGGCAATCAAGGGCCGCGTAAAGATTTGCCACTCAACCATTGCCAAACACCTTTTGTTGCCACGCCGGTTCCAGCGCNNTGCNGCGGGGACCATCAAAGATGATGCGGCTGTCTTTCATCAGGACGAAACGCTGGCAGGGCGCCGGCAGGTGTTCAATCAGATGGGTGACCATCAGAATGGTGAGGTGGAACTGCTGGTAAATTGTGGTCAGGAGGTCGACAATTTCCTGCACCGAAGGCGGGTCAAGGTTTGCGGTGGGCTCGTCAAGGAGGAGGATTTTCGGTTCCGGCAAAAGTGCCCGTGCCAGGGCGACTTTTTGCATTTCACCACCTGAAATCTGACCCACGGGCCGATTGCGCAGGTGGCTGATGTGAAAGAAGTTGAGTAGTTCTTCAGCCCGATTTTGCTCCTTTTTGCCCACCGGCTGGAAAAGCCCCAGTTTGCCATAGGCACCGATGAGGACCGCATCCCAGACCGCAAAGGGTACGCGCGGGTCAAGGCGCAGTTGCTGGGGCACATATCCTATCGTCCGGCGCCAGCGGTGGATGTTGCCGCGGGTAATTTTTTCGCCGAACAAATAAACGGTGCCGGCGTGCAAACGGCCGAGACCGTTGACAACGGTCAAGAGGGTGGTTTTACCGGCGCCGTTGGGCCCAATGATACCGACAAATTCGCCCGGGTTGACGGTGAGCGAGATGTTGCGCAGGGCGATGTGTTCATAGTAACTGACGGTGACATCTTTGATGACAATCGCCGGTGTTATCACTCAATAACTTTAAGCAGGCGATTGCCGTTTTCAAGCACGGTTTTGAGGTAGTCGCCTTCAAGAGGAAAGTTGGACAGGGTGACATGCCGGACCCCAGCCGCTTCGGCAAGCGGTTTGCCGGCATCCGGTCCGGACTGGAGGTTGTCAACAACCAAGCCCACAGCAGAATCAACCATCACCCGGGCAAGACGGGAAAGTTCCTGGGCGGTGAACTGTTCTGCCCGTTCATAGGTGCCGACAACCCGGAATCCCAGCCAGCGGAGAAATTCCGCCTGATGTTCGCTGGCTAGGACCCGGGGCAGGTTTTTGTCCGCGAACATCGTATTGAGGACGCTTGCGACCGAGTCAATCTGCAACAGGTAGCGCTGGCGATTTTTTTCAAAGAAGGCACTATCGGCAGGTGCGGTTTTGATGAGGAGCGCGGTCAGTTCATNGGTCGCCTTTTTTTGGACCGGTGGCACCATCCAGTTGCCCCGGGTTTGAACAACAATCCAGTTTCCAGCGGGATTTTTTATTTCCTCTTTTAGTTTGTTCATCCAGCCTTCCCAGCCGTGATAGAGGAGGAGTTGCGCCTCCTGAGCGGCAGCGATTGACTGGGGCTGGAGGTCAAAGTGGCCCGGACACATTCCTGCGGGAGCGATTGTCGTGACCTGGACTTTGCCATCGCCAACGGTTTGGACAATGGCACCGATGAGTGCGGTTGATGCCACGACCTTTAACTGCCGTTTGCCAGGCTGGGGCTGGCAGGCGGGGATAAGCAGCGCAAGGAGGATAAGTAAGGTAAGGGTGTGTTTCATCGTCAATTGTTGAAGTCAATGCCTATTGTCCAGGCGCGACCGGGCATCTGATAAAGTCCAGTTGCGGACTCGTCCGGTAAACTGGCGAACGCCTGATAGTTGCGGTTGAAGATGTTTTCTACTGCGGCTGAGATGTGAAGTTGCTTTAAGAGCCGATAGCGTAAGCGAAGGTCAACGGTCTGGTACGAAGGGATGGGGCTCTTGCTTGAGTCATCGGCGTAGTAGCGGCCAACGGCGTTGAAATGGATTGTGCCGGAGAATCTGCCCGGATGCAGGGAAAGGGCAAAGTTAAATTTTTGGCCGGGCCGGGCTCTGGTGTGGACGCCGAAGTCGTTGACCGTTGCGGTTCCGCTCAGGGTGATAAAGCGGTAGTTCAACTCAAGCGCTGTTTCAATTCCCTTGAATAGGAACGCACCTTTGTTCTGAAACTTAACCGGGGGCGGCGGTGTCGGATTTGGGGCGAGTTCAATCAGATTGTCGCCTTTAAGGATGAAGCCGGCGATGTCCAGTTTGAGAATTGGAGCAATCTCCTGGCTCAAGCCCAGTTCATAGTTCCAGGTAATTTCCGGCAGTAGTTCGGCATTTTTGGGCGGGAAGATGCTGGTGTAGTTGAAGAGTGGGAAGCGAAACCCTTTGTTGATATTGAGGCGCAGCGCGGTGCCAAAGGGGGTTTTGCCCACACAGCCGAACTTGGGGGCAAAGGCGTTGCCCGAGATGTTGTCACGCGCAAAGCGGGCACCAAGAGTTGCAATGAGCGGCCCGATGGTCTGTTCATCAGCAAGGAAGATGTCAAACTGATTCCGGGACCAGGATGGTTTACTGGTGTCTGATTTAATCCAGGTGCCGCCGAGTTTTTTAAACTCAACTCCACCCTGGAAGAGATTGTTGAAGGCAAACCGGTGGTGCAGGTGGCAGAGCACGCCGTTGGTGTAATCGGTTGAGTGCCAGCCGTCTTTCGGGTCGAACTGATGTTCGCCAAAGTTGCGGTACAGTTTGACGATGCCATTTATCTTCTGCCGGAGGTCAAGGGTTAAGTCAAGCCCGCCGCGGCTATACTGGTTCCAGCCGGTTGCGACTAATGTTTCAGGGTCGGTTGCTTTTTTGGGCTCGTGTTTGACGCCGGTGAAGTACTTGCCGCTGAAGTCCAAGCCGAATGCTGGAGAGAAGTCGTAACCAGAGCGGAGCGCGATGTCGTTGCCGTTGTACTGGGAATTGGGCAGATGACCCTGAGAGATGTCTTTAGCAAAGGAGATGAGGGTGTGGCCATTTTGCCATCGGGTGCCCGCACTGAGGCGTGATTGGTATGTTTTAAATGAGCCGTAAGCAAGCTGGGCGTTGAGGTCAAGCGGTTTGGTGGCTTTGCGGGTAATGATGTTGATGACGCCGCCCAAAGCATCAGAGCCGTAGAGTGCCGAAAGCGGACCACGCACCAGTTCAATCCGTTCCACATTGTTCAAAGGCAGGGTGTGGGTAACGGTGCAGCCGAAGAGCGACATCTTTTCGGGTCGGCCATCAATCAAGACCGCAATCTGGGTGCCTTTATCCCCAACGCCTCGGATGTCGATGTCGGTTCTGCCAAACTGGCCCGTGCGCTGGACAAAGACGCCGGGCAACATACCAAGGGCATCGGTGGCGGTGCGGGCACCAGAGGAACGCAACTGTTCCCCGGTTACGACACTGACCGATGCCGCAATGTCGTGGATGTGATGGGGCACCCGTTCTGCGGTGATGACAACCTCAGGTAGGGTCAACACCACGGAATCGCCCGGTGCCGCATTTAGTATACCGCATAGTAGGCTGATGATTATTAAGGTGAGTTTCATGCTTCTGCCTCCTTGTTTTTAGACAATCCCAGTAAAACGAGACCCCCCTGCTCAACTCCCTTTAATGCCCGCATCCGGTCGGCAAGGCTCTGAAGCTCTTCTGCCTTACCGCGCAGGATAAGGACCTCAAGGCAGTTGTGTTCGTCAAGGTGGATATGGACAGTTGTGACGACGGCAGCATGGAATTTGTGGCCCAGATGGGTGAGGCGTCTTGATACCTCACGGCGCTCGTGGTTGAATAAAAAGGCGACCGCACCCACTGCCGGACCTTTACCCCGTTTCAGTTGCCGCTGGGAGAGCCACTGCCGCGCCAGGTCGCGCAGTGCTTCGGACCGGCATTCGTAACCGGCAAGGGCAATTTCCCGGTCAAACTGCGCCAGCAGGTCCGGTTCAAAACAGACGCCGAAACGTTCGGCTTCTTTTCTTTTACCCATCTCAACGCCTCCGGTTTAACAAAATGGCGCCCAGCCAGAACAAAATTACCGGCAGGAGCATCACAATGCCCAGTACAGCGCCGTTTTTAATCAGACCGTCGGTCTGGGCTTCGAAAAAAGGACCGCCTTCATAGCCAAGGATATGGTCGACAAGAATCATCACCGTCGCACCCCAGAGCATTAAACTTAACAACCCCAACTTGAACCGGCCCCGGGACAGCCAATATAACAGGGTTGAAACGACCGCAGCGATGAGTGTCGTGGTCAGCCAGTCCATCGCCTTGCTCCGGTTTGGGTTGTGCTTACCCTTCGACTGGCAATCCAGACCATTGTCAGCCACAGGGCAAAGATTGCGAGGGTCATTGTACCGCCGACGGTGACCATCTCTTTGAGCATAACAGTGATTTCGCCGGGGTTTTTCATCGCGGTTAAAAACGGCGGATAGGGAACGACCTCCTGATGGGCGATGTGCTCAACGGCGAGCATCGCCACACCACCCCAGAGGAGCGAATTGAGCCACTCGGGGTGTAATCGTTGCGGTATCTTACGCTGCAGAACGGTTGTTGCCGTTGCGGCAGCAGCGGGGACAAGAAAGCATGCCATACTTTACTCCCTTCGTGTTACTTTTTTTGAAATAGTAGCACTAAATAATTGAATGTCAAATAAATCAACTGCTGGGCAGTACTGTGAATTGTAACGGGTGTTTATTTACCGGCGGTGTTTTTTTTGTTATCATCGGCTATGGAATGGGCGGTAGTCGTCCAAAATCTGGTTCGGGACTACGGTGCGTTGCGGGCGGTGGATGGCATTGGGTTTGAGATTAAACCGGGCGAGGTTTTCGGGCTCATCGGTCCGAATGGTTCGGGCAAGACCACGACTTTGCGGGTCATTGCGACCCTGCTGAAACCGAGTCAGGGCCAAGTTGAGGTTTTTGGTCTGGATGTAGTGAAAAAGGCGCCAGCGGTGCGGCGACTGGTGAGTTATCTACCCGAAGAGGCAGGGGCGTATCGGAACCTTTCCGGGATTGACTATTTGCGGTTTATGGCGACATTCTACGCCGCGGATACGGTGGCGCGGGACAAACTGGTAGAACGGGCGGTGGCGATTGCCGATTTGGGGCGCCGGATTCAAGACAAGGTAAGGACTTACTCCAAAGGGATGACGCGGAAACTGCTTTTAGCCCGGACGCTGATGAGTAACCCAAAACTGGCGATTCTTGACGAACCAACATCGGGACTGGATGTTGAGAACGCGATGGTAATTAGACAGAAGATTAAGGAGTTTGCTGCCCGGGGAACAACGATTCTACTGTCCTCGCACAATATGCTGGAGGTTGAGTTTCTTTCCGAGCGAGTTGCGCTTTTGCGTCAGGGGCGGCTCATCGCCCTGGGTACGCCTGAAGAGTTGAAGGCACGCTGGGCGGCACGGAACCTTGAAGAGGTGTTTCTCAAGGCGGATTGATGATGAGGATAATCGCCAATCTCGTCTGGAAAGAGGTGCGGGAACTTTTAACCTTACGAACCTTGACCCCATTTATTGCGGTGCTGGTGATTTTTCTGTTTATCGGGCGGGCGCTGCGCGGGGAGCGGACAAAGGCAAATGCACCCCAGCCGGTACTGGTTGTTGTCCCGGACTCATCCCGGTTTGCCGATACAATTATCCGCCGGCTGAAAGAGGAAAATTTTTCTGTGACCGTTACCAATGTTACAAAAGAGCAAGCCCGGAAGCAGGCACAACAAGACGGGTTTTCCCTTCTACTCGTGCTGCCCGAAAGCCTTGATTACCGAATTGACCGGTTCCAGCCGGTGCTGATTGAAGCCTACGCCATTTTAAAGGGTTTCTCTTTTACCCAGACGATGCGCAGTGTGAAGGTGAAGGCGGCTTTTGCCCGAATTAATTCCGAACTCACGGCATATAACCTCAAACGGCTTATACCTGATATCCCGGGCGAGAACATACAGAATCCTATCCAGACCAGCGAGTTTGTAATTCTCCGGGACCGGATGGCAGCCGGCAGTGCAGAAGCGGTGCAGGGAATGGCGCTGGCGCAGACCTTTATCATTCCGCTGATTCTTTTGATGGTGCTTTTATATGCCAGTCAAACGCTTGCCGCATCCATCGGTCAAGAAAAGGAGAATAAAACGCTGGAGACACTTCTTACCGTGCCCATCAACCGGGTGACAATCGTCGTCGGCAAGATGCTCGGTGCAGTGTTGGTGGCGGTGGTTTTTTCGCTAATGTTTATGCTGGCACTGGGGTATTATACTACAGCATTTGCCGAAGGGGTACCCAGCCGAACTCCGGATATGTCGATTGCGTTGCGGCTGGGATTGACCTTGAGCCCGGAGGCGATTTTTCTGCTGAGCGTCACTTTGTTTCTGGCGATTGTTACCGCACTTGCCCTGGCAACCTTGCTGGCGCTTCTGTCGGAAGATGCCCGTGGGGCGCAGGCGGCATTGACGCCATTGATGATGCTCTGTCTTTTACCTTACTTCTTCACGATGTTCTTTAACATCCAGACGCTGTCGCTGCCCCTGAAAATTTTGCTCTTTCTCATTCCGTTTTCCTATCCATTTCTGATTCCGCAGGCGATATTGTTCGGCAACTATCCCTTGATAATTGGTGGGCTTGTTTATATGACAATTTTCTCTGCGGTGACGATTTTCATCGCCGCCCGGTTTTTCTCCAGCGACCTGGTTCTTACTACGCGGCTGCGGTTCCGGCGCCAGCGTTAACCTTACCCCGGGCGAGAGAGGCAAAAATCCCCGCCCCGCACAGTACACTGAAGATGATGAACGCAACCCGGACAGTTGAAATTAGTCCGGTATGATTGGTAGTACTTAACCGGACTGGACCGACAAACAGGGCGATGAGCATCTGTGCCAGGCCGAGCGAGAACATTTGACCTAAAAGCCGCATCGTGCCCAGAGTTGCTGAGGCGATGCCGTAATGCCGGGCGGCAACTGCAGCCATCACCGCATTGGTATTGGGCGCCGAGAACAGAGCAAAGCCCAACCCAACGAGAACCAGTCCGGCAATAAGAAGTCGCAAATTGGTTGTTGCGGTTAAGAATGAGAAGAGAAATAAACCGAGCGTTGAAATCGCCATTCCGATTGAGGCGATGAGCCGGGGTTGAATTCGGTCAGAAAATCGGCCCGCAAGGGGCGAGAATAGCGCCATTACCACCGGCTGGCTCACAAGTAAAAGGCCGGTTGATTGAGGAGTTAGCCCTTTGATATACTGGAGATACAGGCTCAAGAGGAAACCGACGGCGGCGGTCGCGGCGTAGTTGATGAGGGCGGCAAGGTTGGAGAATGTGAAAATTAAATTACCCTGAAAAAGCTGAAACGGGAAAACCGGATTTGTTAGTTTCAGTTCCAAAATTACGAATCCGAACACAGCCAATACTCCGGTGCCGATCAACAGCACCGCATAACCTTTGGGCAAAAGGGTGAATCCGAACATCAAGAGCATAAGCCCGGTTCCGTAAATCAAGGAGCCAATCAGGTCAAACTTTTCTCCGTGCGCTTCTGCCCATTCACCCTTAAGACCGAACAGGACGATAAGTAGGGCACCAAGGCTCAAGGGTAAATTCAGGGCAAATATTGCCCGCCAGGTAAAGTGCTGGGTAACTATTCCGCCGAGAAATGGGCCAACAGAAAGACCGGTATAAACCAGTGCGGTGTTGATGCCGAGGGCGAGACCTTTTTCCGCCGGGGGATAAACCGAAGTGAGAATGGCAACGCCGGTTCCAAAAACCATCGCCCCACCCATTCCTTGGAGGAATCGGGCAATGAGTAAAAGCTCGGGGTTACGGGCAATCATACCGAGAAGGGAAGCCGCTGAGTACAAACTCAAGCCAAGGGCAAAGATGCGTTTGCGACCAGCTATGTCTGCCAGCCTGCCAAAGGGTACAAGGAAGATACCGGCACTCAAAAGGGAGATGTTTGCCACCCAGCCCAGAGTAATCGCATCAAGATGCAACTCTTGACTAAGTGCGGGCAGGGCGATGTTTATCGATGAACTCATAAAGGGCGTGAGAAAGGAGCTTATGCCCGCGGCGATGGCGGCAGTCAATCGGTTGCGCGCCCTGTTATCTATCACCAGAGATAACGATTAGTTTTTGAAACTTGCCGGTACGAGAATCGGGCTGTTTGATGAGATAAACACCTGAAGGCAAATTGTGGGTTCTTAACTTATTGCCCAGCGCATCGTAAATCTCGGGCCGGGAGCCAAAGCCAAATAGAGCATAAGAGCGTAACAAGGTGGCAAGGGTATGAACGGTTGTGGGGATTGGGCAGGGTGTTTCACCAACCGCCAGTTCCGGGATTTGGCCGTAAATGTAGTACAGGTCAAGGTTGTTAGAACTTTCGTCTTGCCAGACGATATGCAACCCACGACCGGCGTCGCAAACAATCGCTGGCTGGTCGACATCGCCATTTGTCAGCGCGGTCAACTGTTCGGGTGGCGTCCAGTATCCAAGATGGTCACAGGAGGCATAGATTAGTTGATAAGGACTGGGCGGAGTCGCGGTTCTACCGCGCCAGACCAGATGGCATTCATTCTCCTGCCGGCAGGAGATGGACGGGCTTCCCTGTTCAAATTGCAAACCCTGGCTTACAGTGAAGATTGGGGTAAAGCCTTCCGGGGTGCGCTGGCGGTAAAAAATCCGCGCATAGTATGTCGAGGAGTTGGTTCCTGCCCAGGTGATGTGAAAGTTGTTCGTCGGGCCGGCGGCGACGGCAGGCGATGTTTGCTGGTATGTGCCCGCGAAGTCGGAAACCAGTTCGATGTCGGACCAGACGCCGTTGATGCGGCGCCGGCAGAACACCTGGTCAGAAGAGTTGTTGAAGTCCCTTCCTATCCAGACAACGCAGAGGTTGCCGAGACTGTCTACGGCAACTGTCGCCGCAGCGTGGGTGTTGGGATAACTGGTAATCTGCTCTGCCGGTAACCAGCCGGTGTCGGGTTGGAATTGTTTATGAAAGACTTGGGGCACACCCGCGGTGTCCGGATTTCCGCACCAGACGATGTGAATTTCTTCGCTATTGGGCTTCGTAGCCACCATCGGATATTTTTTAATACTATAGACTGCCGAGTCAAGAAGAGTGTCGTTAAACCAACGTCCTTCACGGGCATCGAACCTTTTATACCAGATGCCTTTTGATGGATAGAGTTCGGTGTGCCAGACCAGATGGATATTACCGGCTCGGTCACAGGTTGCCGAAGGTTTAAAACAGTTGACGGGGGATGCGGTGAGTTGTGCTTCGGGCAGCCATCTGCCACTTGCCCATTCAAATTTCCGGTACCAGATTTGGTTTGGTGAACTCCGGTAGTCGAGCCAGAAAACCCACACATTTCTACTAGGGTCAACCGTGATACTGCGCTGATAACTGTAACCAAGGACCTGACTCTGGGGGTTGTTTGTGAGGCGAACGATGGGGTCCCATTCGACACCGTGGATGCTGGTTTGAAAAATAAAGATGAAGAAAAGTAGTGCGATAGCGAATTTCATCATCAGTTTAGATTAGCACTTTTTTAGATTTTGGCAATCAAAAATTTTTTAGTTGCGGCGGCGTTGACCGGAGACGAATTTGATATATACTTTAGCCGAGGCTAAGACAAAGCACGGTGGCGCAGTAAATAAGCAGCGGCGGTCTCACCGCCTTTTATCACTACCGCCGCCATCTTTTCATAAACCTAAGTCCGGGGGAGATTTGTTCAGGAGGCTAAGGTGCGTGGGTTCTTTTTCGTGTCCAGGTACTGGACAGGGACAACTTTGTGCGGACTGCTGCTGCTGGTAGTCGGTAGCGGTTTCTCGAATACGGCGATTTCCCCTGAAGGTGGCTGGGTTGAGCGTTTTTCCATCTGGCACACCGTTAACGAGATGCGCGCTTTGAGGAGTCCGCATTCGGCAAATCTCGCCTGGTTTGAGGCACCAATTCTGCGTTCCTATCTTTATCTTTTTTCGGCAACCGGTGATACGGTGTGGCTGGAGCGGTTTGTGTTTCACGCCGATTCGGTTGTGCGGTTAATGCGGGATGTACCGGCAGAAGGAGTTTACTGGCAGGGTTACCAGGACGGTTTTCTGGGTTGGGGTACTACCGTTTACGATCCTCAAGGGCGGTATCAGGAGTACTTAGTGCACGATGCGGTTATCTGCCTGCCGCTGGCGCGTTTTGTGCTGATGGTTTATGAGAACCCAGGTTTAAGGTTGAGGTTTTGGGAACAAGCGCGGGTTTATCAGTTGGTGGTTGAACAACAGGTGCTTGCCAAGTGGTTTATCAACTGGAAGGCAGCGCGTGGCACGGGCGAAGATCTGGAACATTTTGGTGGCTGGGAGAATCTTCCATGGAACCAGGCGTTGAGTATGGGTGAATTAATTCTTGTGTTCAATGATATTCGGCGTTCGCCATTTTATCAGCCCGGTAAATTTTCCCTGCCCGATTGGTTTTATGAGCAGGTGCCCGATTCAATGGCAAAGGCGTTCCACGACAATTTGATTCTTGATTTGGAGAACGACTGTCTTGTCTGGGGACATCAGGCAGGCAAGCCACGCTGGGAGGATATTGCCCATGCGAATCTTGATATTTCATTTGCGCTCGAGGCTGGTGGGCGCGGGTTAGTATTTCAAGAACAGGATTTGCAGGGGATGGGGCGGAGTTTATGGAAACTGGTGTTGGACCGGCATAGCGACCGGTTTGTGTTACGCCGATTTGTCAATGGTGCGGGTGGCGTTGATACCGTTTATGCGCTGGAAATGTGGACGGCACTGGCAAAGTTCGAGCCGGCGGTGCGAGAGGTGGTGATTAGGGCAATCGCTGGTGTGCCGGTGGCACGGATGAATGTGAGTATGGCGGTAACCTGTGCCCGGCTGGCACTGGAGAGTGATGCTACGGAGCAGGAAGCACAGATGAGGGCAGGGGTAGAAGTAGGGGAAACCGGGCTCAGGCGTTGGGACGCAAAAACCCTATTTTTGTCCGGTGAGATATCTGATGTGGTTTTCGATGCGGCTGGACGAAGGGTAAGGTTTTCCCAGCGGGCGCAACTGGGAAGCGGGATATACTTCTCTTTGAGTGGACGCCGGGTGCTGGTGTTGCCTTAGCGCATTCCTCGGGTATAATAATTTTGATGGGTAGTCGTTCAAAGGTTGCGGTTCTTTTTACCAGGCCAGAAACGGTGCTGGATGACTATGTCCGCTTGATTAAAATGGCGGAGGCGGATAAGTTTTTGAAGCCCGGCGTGACAACAATTCTCAAGGACAACATCTCCTGGCACTATCCGATGCCCGGGGCAAATACGACCCCTTGGCAACTGGAAGGTACAATTGTCGGGTTGAGGAAACTGGGGTACGATGACCTGGTTGTTGTCCAGAATAAGACGGTGGTTATCGACACGCATAAGGGTGAGGACCTGAATCGTTATGTGCCGATTTTTCAGCGCTGCGGGATTCCGGTGCGCTACAACTTCAAGGAAACCGATATGAAGTGGATTCCGTTTACGCCCAAGGCAAAAATGCTGGCGCTAAACCATATCTACCCGGAAGGTCTGCGGATTCCCGACTACTTCATCGGCAAGAATATCGTTCACCTGCCGACGGTGAAGTGTCATATCTATACTACAACCACCGGCGCGATGAAAAACGCCTTCGGCGGGCTTTTGTCCACGCACCGGCATTACACCCACACCTGGATTCACGAGACGCTGGTTGACCTGCTGGCGATTCAAAAGGAGATTCACCCGGGCATTTTTGCGGTGATGGATGGTACAACCGCGGGCAACGGTCCGGGACCAAGAACGGTCAAACCGGTGGTGAAGAATGTTATTTTAGCATCGGCGGACCAGGTGGCGATTGATGCAGTAGCGGCAAAGATGATGGGTTTTGACCCGATGGCGATTAAGTACATCCGGCTGGCGCATGAGCAGGGTCTGGGCGTGGGCGATGTCAAGGAGATTGAGATTGTCGGTGATGACATTTCTCAGGAGAACTGGCATTTTGAGGTTGGTGTTTCGTTTCACCGGTTTCTGGGCTGGCTCTCCTGGTACGGTCCCACCCGGGTGTTGCAAAAGTTGATATTCCGCACCTGGCTGGTAAACATCCCGATTTTTATCTCGGAGTTTAATCACGACTTCGTACACTGGCCCCTGAAGGAACGAAAGATTTTTGAGCGCTGGCGGCAGGAAACCGGCTGGGGCCGGTTGTTTCAGGAGTACGAGAAGAAAGGCTGCTTGCTTCATTAAAGGGCTGGTGCCGAGCCGTTTCTAAGATGCCCGTAATAATGATGGCGGTTGGCGGGCTCGGACTCGCCGCCCAGGTGGTAATTTTGCGGGAACTGCTGGCGGCTTTTGCCGGAAATGAGGTGTCAAGCGGTGTTTTTCTCAGTATCTGGCTTTTAAGTGAGGGTCTGGGCGCTTGGTTGTTCAGCCAACANGCGGCACATCTTGTTACCCGGAAATACTCGCTGACCGTCCTCGGTTTTGTATCGGCTTTGAGTTCAACAACAGCAAGTGCGCTGGTGGTTTATGCCCGGCGTTTCCTCGGGCTTCTGCCCGGGGAGAACTTAAGCCTGCAAGCCCTATTCCTTATTACTCTACTTGTGGTGTTTTTACCCGGAGCAACTCACGGGGCGTTGTTTGTCCTCGGGACCGCTTTGCGTAAAGAGCGGGGCGTGGTGGCAAGGGTATACTTTTACGAAGGGCTGGGCACGGTGTTGACAGCGGTTGTCCTTTACTTTGGGCTTTTATCCCGGGTCCCCAACCTGGGAATTGTTGCGCTGATGGGTGCGGTGTTGATGGGGGTACTGGGCGTTGTTATGATAGTGGAGCGCCGGTCGCTAATAGAAGGTGTTCTGGCGCTGGGCGGGGGTGTTTTTTTGCTTTATTTTTTGACAATAGGAATGGAAGGTGAGAGATGGCTGTGGGAGCAAACCTGGCAGGGACAGCGGGTTCTCGGAGTGCGGGATTCGCCTTATGCTAAACTGGTGACCGTAGAGCGCGAAGGGCAACGGCAACTGCTTTACGATGGCAGCGTGGCGCTAGTGGTGCCGAATCCGGATGTGACCGGTGTGGAGGAGATGGCGCACATGCCGCTTTTGTTGCATCCGGCACCGCAGCGGGTCCTGATTTTAGGTATGGGTTTAGGTGGGCTCGTGGGCGAAATTCTCAAATGGCCGGTAACCGATGTGCAGATGGTTGTTCTTGACCGGTGGTTAATTGACGAGGCGCGGCGCACCGGTGGCAGGTTGGTGGCAGAGGAAATTGCTGACCCCCGAGTTAAGGTGGTAGCCCTTGATGCACGGCAGTTTCTCAAGAGAACCGTTGACAGTTTTGACTGTATTATAATCACCGACGCGGCGCCAGAAAACCTCGGTGCCAATCGTCTGTTTACCATGGATTTTTTCCGGTTGTGCCGGAGCAGGTTAAAGGCGAATGGGATTTTAGCNACCAGAACGCCCGGAACGTTTGAAGGGCTGCAGCCAGCGGCGCTTGAGGTTTTGAAAACGCGCTACGGAACGCTTTGCCAGGTGTTTCCGAAAACGGAGTTGGTCGCGCTGGACTTTCCGTTGCTTGTTGCCGGTGAACGGTTGGAAACTTCTCCCGACAGTGTGGTAACGCGCTGGGAGCGGATGGGAATTGACACGCGCGTGTTAACACCTGCTTACCTTGCTGGTTTGCTGAATCCATTTCGTCAGGCGATAGTGAAAAGAAAATTGACCGTTGCCCCACCCAACACCGACCTTGTTCCCCGGGAGTTGTTTCTCAATATGGTTTGGGAGCACCAGCGTTCTTCCCCGGGGTTCAGCCGTTTTTACGGTACGTTGCCCAACACATTGAGAAGATTACTGTTGCCAGTGGTTGGTTTTCTTCTTAGCGCGGTGTTGGGCGTGGTTTTATGGGGAAGAAAAACCCAGCGCGTTGCTCCGGCACGGGGACTGGGTATTTTTACCTCGGGGTTTGCGGGCGCCGGCGTCTCACTGTTGACGATATTTGTTTATGCGAGCCGATTTGGTTCGGTATATACCGGGGTGGCACTGCTGCTGGCGTCGTTTATGTTCGGTTCGGTTCTCGGCGCGGGTCTGATAAACCGGTGGTGTCCGAAACGCCCGGCAGCGATTTTTGCGCTCTTTGATTTGATGATACTAATGAGCACAGGTACGGTCTGGTTTCTGGTAAAAGGGGGCGGGCAGATTTTTTTCTTCTTGCTCGTTCTGGTGGTGGGAATCTGTTTAGGCGGACAGTTTGCTTTGGCAAGCGAGGAGTTAACGACGATGGCTGAGCCGCGGCGCGCCGGTTATTTGACGGTTCTTGATTGGGCAGGCGGTGCGGTGGGTGGTTTTGTGATGGCGCTTGGGGTTTTGCCGATCGCTGGGGTGATTGGTGCGGTTGGGCTAATTGCGCTGTTTAAACTGGCAAGTGCGGTGAGTCAATTGTTGACAAACCGAAAATATGGTTTTACAATCCAGCGTGTTTAAAAAGGCGTTACTGATTTCGGTTCTGGTGATTGGTGCGGGCTGGACTCAGGATGTCGGCTCAGCAGTTTTCTCCGGTATCGGTGGTGTCAACATCCCGGGGATTACGCAATCAGGGGTTTCGCCATTACCCAGTCTGGTGGGCGTGGAGAGCCCAATCATTTCTGACAAGTACATTTTGATGCCCGGGGACCGGCTTTTGGTAACGGTTGCCGGGAGCGTTACTTACTCGTATCAGAGTGCGGTTACCTATGAGGGCAAAATCACCGTTAATATGCCTTTAACCGGTATTGCAACGAGCAATGTGGGACAAGGGGCAACGGTTGATGTGGTGGATGCGATTACCGTATCCGGGCTATCTTTAAGGCAGGCGCAGGATACGATGACGAAGATTATCCAGCGGTATTTTAAGGGTGCAACGGTTAAACTTACGCTGGTCGGGTTGCGTTCGGCGATTGTGTTTGTTACGGGCGAAGTGCAGTATCCGGGTGCTTACAACGCATCGCCCGTGGAGCGTGTTTCTCAAGTTGTTGCCCGGGCGGGCGGGCTTTCGCCGCTCGGTTCGAAAACCAATATTATGCTTTTACGCGGCGGGCTGCCTTTTGCCAAGGTTGATATTGAACGGTTTGAGCAGGAGGGGGACCTCAATGCCAATCCGTTCATCGAATCGGGTGATGTGATATATGTGCCGCCGGTTGAAGGGCTGGTTACGGTGCGCGGGGCGGTTTTTGGCCGGGGTGAGTACCGGATTCGGACATCGGCGCTCACCACGGAAAAGGAACGGATGAGTGAAGGCACTTACGAGTTGAAGCCGGGAGAACGGGTGTTTGACATTCTACGCAAGGCGGGTGGTGTTACGCCCTGGGCGGATTTACACAACTGTTATATCGAACGGCTAATCCTAGGTGGTTCGGGCGCCCGGCAAAAGATTCCGGTTAACCTGCACGAGGTTTTGTTTGCCGGCGACTCAACGCAGAACATCGAAATGGTTAACGCCGATATTCTGGTCGTGCCGCCGATAAACAGTTATGTATATGTGGAAGGTGAGGTAAACAACCCCGGGTCGTTTCTGTACACTCCCAATCTAAGAGTTGCCGATTACATCGGACAGGCAGGTGGTCCAACCGAGTACGGGCACCTTTCCCGGGTGTGGATTCTCCGGCAGGGTAAACGAATTTCTGGTAAAGGCAATCCAACCGTGGAACCAGGTGATGTCGTGATGGTGCCCCGTTATACCGTAAAGTGGTGGCAGGATTACGCTACGATTCTTTCCGCGGTCGGTATTCCTACCGCATCAATCTTGATTTCTCTTATCGCTCTGCAGCGCTGATTCGATAGCGCTGATTTTCCTTAACCGGCGGGTGTGACGACCGCGGGTGAAGTCGGTTGTCAACCAGACGCGGACCATTTTTCTTGCCTGGGCAAAGTTGAGAAGGTCGGCACCAAGGCAGAGGATGTTGGCGTTGTTGTGTTCCCGGGACCGGCGCGCCATCTTGACACTGGTGCAGAGGGCAGCACGAATCCGAGGCAGTTTGTTGGCGGTGATTGACATCCCGATGCCGGTGGCACAAATCAAAATACCACGGGACGCTTTGCCTTTTGCCACCAGTTGCGCCACGGCAAGGGCGTAGTCGGGATAGTCAACCTTTTCCGGTGTGTCAGGACCGGTGTCGATAACCGTATAGCCCAGCCGCTGGAGATATTGTTTCAATTGTTCTTTCAGTTTGTAGCCGCGGTGGTCGGCGCCGAGGGCAATCTTCACTTTACAAAGGTCAGCCAGTTGTAGCGGTCGGCTCTTTTACCTTCAATCAGGGCAAAGAACTCTTCCTGAAGGCGCTTGGTCACCGGACCGCATTTGCCCGTGCCGATGGGAATCCTGTCAACCGAACGAATCGGAGTTACTTCCGCCGCGCTACCGGTGAAGAACAGTTCATCGGCAAGGTAGAGAAATTCGCGCAGCATACTGGTCTCCCGGACCTCGTAACCCAGTTCCCGGGCAAGGGTGATGACGGTGTCACGGGTGATGCCGGGAAGGATGGTGGCATGAAGCGGTGGGGTGTAGATAACTCCCTTACGGACCGCAAAGATGTTCTCGCCCGAGCCTTCAGACACGAAACCCGAGACATCAAGGGCGATACCTTCAACAAAGCCATAGGTGAGCGCCTCCATTTTGATCAACTGTGAGTTCATATAGTTGGCGCAACACTTCGCCATCGCCGGGAATGTGTTGGGTGCCATTCGGTTCCAGGAGGATACCATCACATCTACTCCCTGTTCCAGCGCTTCGGGTCCGAGGTACTTACCCCATTTCCAGGTTATCAGGGCAACTTCTACCGGACAGGTAAATGGGTTGACACCAAGTTCCTGGTAGCCGCGATAGACAATCGGCCGGATGTAGCATTCGTTGAGTTCGTTTTTCTTAATCAGTTCCACAGTTGCCTGGTTGATTTCTTCTTTTGTGAACGGCAGTTCCATGCGGTAAATTTTTGCCGAGTTAAAAAGTCTTTCAGTGTGGTCCTGGAGCCGGAAAATCGCCGGACCTTTAGGGGTGTTGTAGCACCGCAACCCCTCGAATACGCCGGTGCCATAGTGAATAATATGGGAGCAGATGTGGATTCGGGCATCTTCCCAGGGGACGAAATTGCCGTTCATCCAGATGAACTTTGACTTGGTTTCTTCTAAACCCATTGCGCCTCCTTTTAAAATAAAAGCGGGACCCTCTGGTCCCGCAACCCGTTTTTAGTTACGATAATCAACCGTACCACCGGTTCCGTTTGCGTTTTGTTAATGGTGGCGAAGGGAATCGAACCCCTGACCCGTGGATTATGATTCCACTGCTCTGCCATCTGAGCTACGCCACCCAGCATCTTGCAATTTTAATCGGGGGAGTGATAAAGTCAAGCGGATAAGGGACGGTTTACAAATCAGGAAAATTTTGAAATTCGATTTGCCGATTTGACTTTGCCCCATTCAGGGGGTAACATTTCAATCCGATAAGATATGAAAGAGAAAAGACCGCTGATTCTGGTCACCAACGACGATGGCATCAAGGCGCCGGGGCTTAAGGAGCTCTACGACGGGCTGCGGGGGTTAGGGCGCCGGTTTGTCGTGGCACCAGCGGTCAATCAATCGGCAGCAAGCCACTCGTTTTCTTTGCGCAAGCCGATCCAGGTGCGGCGGTTGCGTCCGGGATGGTTTGCGGTTTACGGGACACCGACCGATTGTGTTCTGATTTCGCATCACGGGATTTTGAAAAAGGATATCGACCTCGTGGTTTCCGGCATCAATGACAGTCCGAATATGGGGGATGATGTACTGTATTCCGGGACTGTGGCAGCGGCGATTGAGGGCGCACTGCTCGGCGTGCCCGCAGTAGCGGTTTCTTATCTAAAGGCGGGTGTAAATCGGGAGCCGGTGCTAAAGTTTTTAAGAGCCCTGGTGCCGCTTTTGCTGGACGGGTTGCTGCCGAAAAAGTGCCTGCTCAATGTTAATGTACCGGCAGAACCGGTGCGCGGTGTGAAGGTGACCCGACTGGGTAAAAGAATTTACCGGGATATGGCGGTCAAAAAACGTTTACCGGACGGCGGAGTTTGCTGGACGATTGATGGCGAGATGGGGTTTGCCCCGACCCCGGGTTCGGATTTTGAGGCGGTTTACGCCGGATACATTTCGGTGACACCGTTGCACCTTGATATGACGCACCATCAGGAGGTTACGCGGCTGGAGCGGGCGTTTCGGCACCTGGGGTTGACAACTTAAACAGCAGCAGAAGCGATAAAGGGTGCACGGATTTTATGGGCAATCACCCGGAACCGGATAGGCGGTGAAAAGCGGATTTTGGGGCGGGTTTGCCACGGCGGGTAAGTATACTTTAAAGTATACAGGGCATATTTGTAGCCAATAACATAACCCTCTGTATTTTGATGGGTTAATTTGCCGGGGAGCGATTTTCCCTACCCATCCCCGGGGTAGTATCCAGGATGGTATGGGAAATTAAAATCACGGTGGGTTTTTGTTTATTCCGGATAAGAGATGGAATATCAATTTGAAGTGGGGCGTTGGTCGGCGCCGGCTGTAAACTAATCGCGAGCAGCCGGGTGCGGTTTAGCGGTTGAAAAAGGTGCGGGCGGTGGTTGAGTTGCCGCTGGCATCGGTCGCCCAAATCGCGATGGTGTTGGTGCCGGGTGCGAGCGAGAGAGAATAGGAGAAGAGTTCTTGCGGTGAGTCGAAAATTCCATCCCGGGGTTCGAGCGGCAGCCAGGGCCCGGCGTTAAGCGAAATCCGGCAGGAGACGATCGGCGAGATGGCATCGGTAATTTTCCACTGGACAAGAGCGGTTGATTGGGTTGTTCGGCTCGGTTCAATTTTTAATCCGACAATCTGGGGTGGGGTGTTGTCGATAAGGAAAATCGGTGTCAGCCGCTCGCCTGTCAGGCAAGAAGTTGCCGGGCGGTCGGCGCAATCCGAGGCGACAAGGCGTAGCCGGTACCAGCCATCGGGCAGGGTACGGGTGTCAAGTTCGTAACGGGTTTCGGTCAGGTCCTGGGCAATTTTTTGCCCCAATGTTTTGGGTGTTGCCGCGCCGGTGTCAACGGGCAGAATGAACAACTGAAAGGTAAGCGAATCCCCATCAGGGTCTGAGGCGGACCAGGATACGGTGCGGCGGGGTTCAGCATTGCCCTTGCGGGCGTCGGATTCTGACAGGGGAGCGATTTCCAGTCGGGAAATCAAGGGGGGACGGTTGACCGCCGCATAATAGATGTCTACCCGTTCCAGTTCCGGACTAATGTTGGGAAAGCGGGTAAACAGGTTTGCCCGCCACTGAAGGAATCTGCCCGGGGGAGAGTTGACTTTGCCGGTGGCTGGTTGCCAGGGGCTCCAGGTTGAGTCGGGTTTTTCGGAATTGCCCGAGCGGGTGGCGAAAGCTATTTCGGTGCCGGCGGGAATGCGGGCGAAATGGTCAAGGCGGCCAAACCGTGCCGGGTTGGCGAGGTCAAAGGGCAAACTGGTGATGAATCCGGAATCGGCATAAACAGAGGAGAGGCGATAGAGTTGACAGGGGTTGCCGGTGCCGATGTAGAGGTTGTCTTTCAGGGGTAAAAGGGCGATCAACTGGCGGGCGTCAAGCCGGGAGAGCAGGGTCGGGTTGCCAATGGAGTCAAGGGAATAAACGATACCCCGGTTGCCGGTCAGGACATAGAGTTGGTGCGCCTCATAATGGATGTTAAAAATCACCGAGTCCGGGCAGTTCCATTTCCAGCGCAGGATGCCGCTGGTATCAACGCAGAAGACCGCCGGCTGCGAATCGTCGGCGGGGTTTGCCGCGATATAGATGTTTCCGGTTCGGTCGCGGGCTAAGGCGCGGATTTCGTTTAATGGTGTGTCGTAAAAGGTTGTAACCGAGGCGCGGGTGAAACCGTAAGGGATGGTTAACCGGTACACGATTCCATCGGGCGAAGTGCCGATGAGCAGTTCTTTGCCTTCTTTGAGCCAGTGCAGGGTGGTGAGGTGTGCCTGAGGGGCGGTAAACANAACCTCTTTTCGGCGGTCGGGGAGCACACGGAAAAGTTTGCCTTCAGGACCGGTGGCGCAGAGCAGCGAACGGTCGGGCGCCGCGCTAAGGGCAAAGATGAAGGTCGCTTCGGTCGTGGTCAACAGTTCGACTTCGGCACCGGGATAAAGGCGGTAGATGTTTCCTTCCGGTGTTGTCCCCCAGTAAACCGTTCCGTCAGCGCCTGTGGTGAGGGCGGTGATGGCGCCTTCGGCACCGGACCAGAGCGAATCGAGGCGCTTGCCCGAGACCGAGTAACGGAAAAGTTTTGCCCGGTCACCGGTGCCGAGATAGAGAGTGTTTTTGCGGTCGGCAACAATCTGCCAGATGGCGTTTTCCTCAAGCGTGAGGAGCGGCAGTACCGCGGGCGCCAGTTTTATCGCACCGGTTGCCGGCAACTGGACATTCTGGAACTCAATCTCGTCCAGGTTGTCGAAAAGTTCTTCGGTCCCGGCTGTCGTCCATACCGCGGCGTTTGTGCCAAAAGCAACAAACAAAAAAAGTCCTATGGTGATAAAATGTTTCATTTGACCTCCAGGTCAAAACTTACCGACCCCTGAATCACCCGATTAAGTCTAACAGGAATTTTGAAGAGCAGGCTGTTGGGCACCGGCTGAATTCGACCGCCTTTTTTACCCGAGGAAAAAATCTGGATGATTGAGGGCGGGGGATTGGGCATTTCGCGTTCGCCTAACGCCAGCGCCGGCTGGGTAAGAAATCCGGCAACAATCAGTTCGTCTTCCCTTCCGGAATCCTCGAGCAGTTTTAGCAGTTGGGTGAGCGATGTTGGGTTGGCAAGCCGGGGCAGGCGCTGAATTTGCTGATTAAAGAACTCGGCGGCGCTGGTCAGGCTGACATTGATGGTGCCGGGGGGTGTTGTTGCCGGTATGGGTATTCGGACAATCTGTTCGGTTTCGGTGCCGCGATAGTCCCGGATTTCAAGATGGATCGCCAGGGTTTCACCGGGATGAACCCAGGTGCGTTCCGGCACTGCGGCAATCAGTTCGGCGCTGGTGCGTCCCGGGGTGATGTTTATTATTGCTTCCACCGTTTCGAGCGCAACCGGTTTGATGTCGTTGGCAAAGAGAAATTTCAACTCATTGCGGGTGTTCTCCAGCAAGGCGGAAACGGGGC
>JGI11944J13513_1000946_pt1 | contig 25108 bp, 25 predicted proteins | sample TerdegcoTASludge_FD_13513 | JGI IMG/M metagenome (IMG submission 13513) | reverse complement strand
TCATCGTCGGTGCAATCATTAATGCGGGCTGTCTCCATAGACCTGATGACACCCACAGAGCGTGTTGTTGCATCAATCAAAGTGCAGCAGCTATCGGAATCGCACTTACGGATCCNGATGTTGNTCTATACCTAAAAGAACCCTATTCAATCGCTGAAGTCAATTCTAACGCAACAACAACGATATCCGCGAATGGAAAAACAATTACAATGAAAACCTACGATGTGATAATCGATACACCCGGCAGCATAGTGCATGTGCATGTTGATGTCCAAAATTGTACTGTGGCAGGTATTTGGCCCCAATATAAGCGATTCATTCCGGCACCTGCAGAGACAATATGAAATGAAAGGGATCCGGCCGCGTCATGGAGGACATCCATCATGTTCACTGCCTCTCCTGTGGGGAGAGGAGGAGGCCGTCCCATCAGGGCCGGGAGCGAAGGGGGTAGCCGTCGCCCCCTGGAAGCGACGAGAGGCCGGGAGTGTCGGGGGGTCCCGGTTAATTCTTTCATTCCTTTTAAACTGCACCCAATATACCCGCATCCAAAGGTTGAAAGATTATGCACTCCCAGACCCTGTTGTTTTGGTGATTGTGGGCATTCCCCGAATGTTTTGAGGATCCCATGTTCCCTTAAATATGCCTCTGCACCCTCCTCGTCAGTCGTATGGTGGGCCAGTTCGACAAGGTTCATTCATCTGGCCATCAGCGGTTAGTATATAAATGTGGCCTCTATTAAGGAATCACCATAAGCAATGTATGATCTCAAGGTCTTTCCCGAGCTCGATCCGGTCAACCGGGTCCATTTTGAGCGATATGTACGCCACCTCGATTTGAAGCAGGTGAAATTCAACACTGTCCGGACCAAGTTATGGCGGGTCTACCCATTTCTGAAGTGGTATAAATTCCAGGACGCTAAGACCATCACCCAGGCAGTCCTTGAGGATTACTTCATTAAGCGACGGGCTCTGGTCAGCCCCTTCACCCTCCAGGGAGACATCCTTGAGCTCAAACTCTTCTTCCGGTTCCTTTTACCGAAGAAGGAGAAGCAGCTCTTCCAGAATATCACGATCAAACGGCCGAGCGCCACCTCCCTGTCGATCAGCTCATCACTCGGGAGGACATCTCGAAAATTATCGATGCCTGTGAAAAACCACGGGACCGGCCCCTCTTCATGCTCATGTGGGACCGGGAGGACGGATCAATGAACTTCTTTCCCTCAACATAGGGCACGTTCAGTTCGACCGGTACGGAGCAGTTGTTATCGTGCATGGGGAAGACAGGGATGCGTCGGCTACGGCTCATCAGCTCGGTCCCGGACCTCCAGACATGGATCACCATGTACCCCCTTCGGGCCGATGCCCAGGCCCCGCTCTTTGTGACGGCCCGCTGCTATGGTGGCCGCCCACGCCGCCTCGATAAGCGTACCGTGGAGAACAAACTCATTCATGTTGCAAGGGCGCCCGCATCACGAAGCCTGTCCATCCGCATGCAGTCCGGCATGCCCGTCTCACAGATCTTGCCCGGGGAAACGGGGGCAGGCCTGGGCTCAACGAGATGGAGCTCCGCCTTGTTGCCGGATGGGAACGGAACAGTGCCATGCCCGAGGTCTATGTTCACCTTTCAGGAGCTGATGTGGAGCGGAAGGTCCTGGCAAATGCCGGCATCATCGAGATTGAAACACCACAATCCGAGATAAAAATCGAGCCAGCACGATGCCCACGGTGCAAGACAATGAACGCCCATTACGCATCCCAGTGCTCGCAGGTCCTCATGGAGAAGACTGCGTTGAGCATTGATGAATCAGTTGATGTCGCAAAGGCAAGCAACGATTACCAGGACTTGTTGAACCGACTGAAATCGGACCTGGGTACGAGGACATGAGGCGCAGACTCTGGATTTATGTCAGGGTATGACCTTACAAAAAATATTTTTTTGTCAGGTTATAACCCTACAAAAAATAAGTTTATGAAGGAGTATAACCCTACACTATCTTGTGACATCGCTCTTCGAACTTCTCACCACGCTGAATCCATGGTGGACGGGCCAGGAATTTGAGACAGGAAAACCCCGGCTTGCCTACTTCTCGAAAATCCAACGATACCTCGGGACCGATGAGATCATGGTACTCAGCGGGGTCAGGCGTTCAGGGAAGACGACGCTCCTTTTCCAGACCATCAAATATCTGATCGATAGTCAGCACGTTCCTCCTCGGAATATTCTCTTCGTGAATTGCGATGAGCCCGAGATCTCCAGTCTGGAGAATCCTCTCTCGAAAGTGGTCGACACCTATCGGAAGGAGATCCCCGCGAAGGGAACACTGTATCTGGTCTTTGATGAGATACAGGGCATCCCGGGCTGGGAGCGGATCATAAAATCTCTCTACGACAGGAAGAAATACAAAATGATCATCTCGGGTTCATCCTCGTATCTTCTGGATTCGCAGATATCGACACTGTTGTCCGGGCGTTTTTTCACCATCCCGGTATTTCCCCTGGATTTCAGGGAATACCTCGCATTCCAGGGGATAGAGATACCCGACGATCCGGTCGACCTCGCCGCCAGGAAATACGAGATACTGAACCAATTGAAACGGTACCTGCGCGAGGGCGGATTCCCCATCGTCGTGCTGCAAGAGGATGAACGCACGAAGGACGATTACCTCAAAGCCTACTACGACAGCATTGTCTATCGTGACATCATCAGGGTCAACGAGATCAGGAACCAGAAGGCGCTTGCCGAGCTGCTCTATTATCTTTTCACCAATGTCACGGCCCCCTATTCCTATCGCCGTCTCAAGAACCTGCTTGGAATAGACCTCGATGCAGTCCAGGACTATATCCATTTTGCCGAGATGGCCAAAGTCCTCTTCGAAGTACCGCACTTTGCCTATTCCCTGCAGGCACAAAAGAGACCGAACCGGAAGATCTACTGCATTGATAACGGCCTCCGGAACGCGGTATCCTTCCGCTTCTCTGAAGACGAGGGGAAACTTGCCGAGAACCTGGTATTCATCGAGTTGCTCCGGTCCGGTTCAACTCCCTTCTACTGGAAGAAGAAGACAGAGGTAGACTTTGTCGTGAAAGGCCCCGACAATCTCCTCACCGCATTCAACGTCTCCTACACCGATACAATTCCTTCAAGAGAGAAGGACGGGCTGAGGGAGTTTGCGGGTGAATTCGGTGACAAGGTGAAAGAGATGATCATTCTCACGAAGGACACCGAGCAGGTCACCGATGATATCAATCTCATCCCGCTGTGGAAATGGCTGTTAAGGAAATAACCGCGACCACTTTTTACGTCTGAAACAGCATTGACGCTTCTCTTCTGGGCAATCATTCCACCCTCATCATCGCCATATGATGATGAGGAACTGACCTTCTGGTTCAAGTCCCTGCCCCATTCTTTCACCAAGCAGGGCTCCCGCTTATCTTTCTTTTCCCGCACTTCTAGGGAATGCAGAGCGTCAGGATTTCATAAATATGGATCGATAGTTAAAAATTTCATCCACATGATTCATCCATCGTGATGATGGACAAGGACCTTTGTGCGGTCACAGCAAATATGTCCCACCGTGGATGGTATCAAGGGTACTTTTTTGGCAGGGGGATGGAGGCCTGAAAAAGAGATATCATTGGGACACCACAGTGATGAAGTCCTTTTTGATCGTGGTGTTGCGTTGGATCCGCCCTGCATCATCATGCCCCAAGACGGTCAGCGTTACCGTATAGGTGCCGGGGTTCCGGTAGGTATGCACGGGGTTCTTCCCGTTACCTGACGCCCCGTCGCCGAATTTATAGATATGCACAATGGGGTCCCCGGTGGAGGCATCGGTAAACTGCACGGTGAGAGGACTGGTTCCGGAGAGGGGGGAGGCAGTAAATCCTGCGGAAAGGGACTGCTCGGGGGCATCGACGGTTACCTTCATCGTTGCAGTCGCTTCCCTTGTCGCATTCCGGGTGGTAAGCCGGACCGTGTAACTGCCGGGTTGGGTATACAGGTGGGTGGCCGTGACGGTATTCGTCGTAGAAGTCCCGTCCCCGAAGTCCCAGGTGTTGTCGATCACCATATCGTCATAATCCCATTCTTCGCTGCTCCGCATCAGGGGCGAGATATCCATGAACGAGACATTGAGCGGGGCGGTGCCCCGTACGGGTATCCCAATCATCCGGCAGTACCCGTTCTCCTCGATTCGCATCCGGACCTTTCCCTCGTCCGGGAGCGACCGGAGCCCGGTGAAGGTGACCGGCTGAATCCAGGAGATCTGGTCGTTGTCCCACGCCCCGATCCGGAGTGAAAAAACGTAATTATCCGGATCCCTGCATTCAGGAGATACTGTGATCAGGTATTCCCCTTCATCAGCGTTTTCGATGCTGTTCATCATTTCCAGGATATTATCCCCGTCGATATCCAGTTCTGCGGCCGTGGACGAGGGTATCATCGTATACGTTTCGGTCATGAACCGTCCATCGGGGTCCTTGATCCGGATATCGAACAAATCCCTTGCAGGAGGGGTCCCGGCACCCTCTTTTTTGTCATTGTTCCCGTCCGCAACGGTTCCCATTGCACCGACACAGGACTCGCACGTGCCGGATTTCTCAATGTCCTTTACCACGTCCCCCACATCGGAGTTTAACAGGAGCATGTAGTACCGGTCCGTGGTGCTGTAGGCTTTGTCACGTTTCGGGATCTTCTCGATATGAGTACCGACCAGCTGGACTTGCACGTGCTTGCTCAGTACAAGGTCCATCGGGTACACGCATCCCCTTTCCGGGTCGAAATCGATCCCGTTCCTCCGGTAGGCCGCCCACACGAGCTCACTGCAGTAGTAGTGCGAACAGGCCCATTTGCAGCGTATATAGGAGGCCACCCAAGGGAGTTCCGTCCAGCACGGGTAATCGTCGTTATCCTGCTGTTTCCCAGAGAAGAAGCCCAGCAGGGATTGAAGGTCATACCCGTCATCCAGTTTCTCTTTCGCCCAGTTGACGATATTCTCCCGTTGGGTATCCGTAAGGTCCGGAACCCTGAAAATCGCCACGCACTCGTCCGCCGGGTAGACAAACTCGCTCACCGGACTGAGGCGGACGCTGTTCCACCCTGATTCTATGACCTGGTCATCCCCCACATACATTGCGGCATGAGTCCAGTGCCCGGGAACATAGGGGGATAATGTTGATGAATACGGAGAATCTTTATCGATCGCGTGCACAATGATGTCCCCTTTCAGGAGCGAGAGGTTGAAATGATAATTCCCGACATAGATCTCGCGGTCCCCCTGGTGATCCCAACGGTACCCGGTGATCGTGACCGTGTAGTTCCGGGGTTTATTATAGATATGGGTCGTTTGCTCGATGTCCTTCGGATCCATGAATGTATTGTTCCTGCTCCCGTCGCCCCAGTCGATTTCAACCAGGTCGAGGCGCCCCCTGGCCACGGTTCCTTCAAGTCTGCAGTGTAACCTCCCGCCAAAGCAGGGTGCTTGGTCATAACACCGGAACCCTGTATAGGGGTATACCATTTTGGCAGAACTCCCCTTCGTATCATTACCCCCGGTATCCGCCATTGCTGCGGGGACACCCACCAGCAGCAGGACCAGGAGGATGGTCAGGAGAATTCCGATGCGATATGTATGAGAGGGTGTGCAGGGTCCTGGTTCCGGTTTCATGCATAGTGATACTTGTAAACTGTTATAATAACCCACCCTTCTGGTGAACATGCTCAAACGACAAAAAACCTTTCGGAATTTTGAAAACACCCGGGTGACAGGAGAGGGAGTAACTTTTCAATGTATCAAAAGAGTATCCCGTTCACAATGAGGCCAGGTGCTGCATTTCTGAGTTCCATTAATGAAAATTGTTGAAAAGAATGCGAGGGGTGGGATTCGAACCCACGGACTCCTTCGAGAACGGATCTTAAGTCCGCCGGTTTTGGCCAGGCTTGCCTACCCTCGCAGGACTGCTTTTCCCAATAATCTGGTGCCACCGCACAATAAGGCCGTCGGTGTGCAAAAGGCCGGAACGCTTGCATACGTCCCCTGCCTGCCGGGACGGGATGGCAGGAAAAAAGGGAGGACCCGCAATCCCCTCACCGGACGCACACGTCCGTCCAGTCCGGGGGAGACCGGCGGTCTTTCAGCCAGCCGAGGACTGCAAGGGCGAGGAGGATGACCCCGAAAACGAGGACGAGGATGCCGATGGCCCGGGCAATCAGGGTCGCGGCGAGGCCCGAGCGGAAGACGAGCAGGAGACCGGCGGCGAGGAGGACTCCCCCTCCGGCGACCTGCCCCAGTTTCCGTGCGAACGACGGGAGGGAGAATGCCCCGGATACGGCGATGGCAAGGCCCCCGACGACGAGAACGGCCCCGGCAAGGGTGGCCAGGACGCCGCCGAGGAGACCGGGATTGGAAAACGCGATGAAGGCGATGCCGAGCATCAGGAGACCGAAAACGAGCGTGACCCCAAACGGCCACCCGCCTCCCCGGGAGAGGAAGACGGCAGCGGCAAGACAGATGATCCCGACGATCACCGCGAGGGCCCCGAGGGAATAGAGCATCAGGCGGAGGGAGAGGGCGGGCTCGAGGAAGAGCAGGAGCCCGAGGAACACGGCGAGGATGCCGCCCGCAAGGAAAGATGGCCACGACCGGGCCGGAGAGGAGAAGGAACAGACCACCATGACAGATCATGGGGCGCCGGTGGTCAAAAATCCCGGTGATTCCGGCCGCACCTGATCCCGCTGCGAATAAGCTTAATCGTCTTGCCCCGACCACACTCACCACGCGGGAGGGGACAATCCGGATGTATGCAATCCGTTTCTACCGGATCTTTGACATCGGGGAGGAGATCGACCTCGAAAAGCTCGAGCTGAGCCTTGCGGCCAGCATGGCAACGTCCCGGTTCCGGTTCCAGAGGGTCCGGCCGACCTCGATCATCGTCGACCAGCCCCCGCTCCTCATCCGCCTGCAGGGCATGACTATCGATACGGTACGGGGCCCCCTCTCCCTCGCGGCAATGGCCCGCATCTACGAGTTCGGTGCATTCTCGATCTGCCTGCGCCTCGAGGAGATGGAGGCACCCGCACGCATGCTCCATGAGGTCGCCCTCTCCTTTGCAGGCCAGGAGGGGCTCTCCCGGTACTTCGACCAGGCCCTCGCCGAGCTCCGGTCGATCCTTGCCGTCCATTTGGGGACCCGCCCCCTCGACCCGGACTTCTACGATGACTATACCATCTACCTTGCCGACCGGCAGGACCCCGGCATCGACCCGGTGACAGTCCTGCTCGGGGAGGAGGCAGACTTCTCGCCGGAGATCCGGAAGGAGACACTCCAGTACTCGTTCTCGTACTACCCCGACGAAAAGGCGATCCTCTCGTGGGGTGGTGCGGTCATCTTTTCGCCCAAGCCACCCGTCGACCTGCTGGAACTGATCGAGTTTGCGGCAGTCCAGGTCCTCGAGCTCCGGTTCTACGACCGGGAACTGACCCGCCAGATGGACCGCATGTACGACGATATCGAGAACGCCGACCGCCAGTGGTGGATCTACCGGGCAGTCCACTACCGCAAGCTGATGAAGCAGCTCATGGGAGAGCAGGCCGAGGTCTCGGAGATCGTCGAGGACATTAACAACTTAATCAAGGTCACGGATGACATCTACTACGCCCGGGTCTATGCCGCCGCACTCCAGGCCCTGCGCAGCGGGTCGTGGAGCCAGAGCGTCAACCACAAGCTCGCGACCATCCGCGAGACCTACCGGATGCTCTCCGAGGAGGTCAACGTCCAGCACGCCCACTTCCTCGAGTGGATCGTCATCGTCCTCATCGCGCTCGAGATCGTGCTCTTCACGCTCCCCCTCGTCCCCCACTGACCTGACCCCGTGTGACGGCAACCGGCTGGGACGGGAACCGGTGGAACCGTCGTGGCCTATCCGGAGCATCCGTCCGGCAAGCGGGAAGGGGCGGGAACCGGGTAGAGCCGCCGGGGGACAATACCGGATCATCCGGACGGCAACCGGACTTTCCACGATCGTATTCATTTAAGGGATGCTGCGTCCCAGTACACCGACCATGGTCCCGCAGCCACGCTGCATCAATAAGATCCGGGGAAAAGTCATCCTCAAGGACACGACAAAGGACGCTGTCGCTGCTTACGTGAGGGAGAACTGCTCGGAATACTATGACGCCCCGCCCGGCTTTTCCTTCCGGGGCATCACCCTCCTCCTCGGCGAACCCATGCCGCTCGGGCTCAAGAGGAAGAAAAAGAAGATCCTCGTCCCGTTCGTCAAGCCCTGTTTTGGACCCATGCTGGTCGAGGTCGATGCCCGGGAGGAGGATTTCGAATACCTCGCAGAGAACCTCGGCGGCGGCAGGGGAAAGGGAACCTGACTCCCCTTTGCCGTGCCGGGGTGGATGCCCTCTCCCTCGTTCTCTATCCTGCGGGAAAAGGAGCCCCGCACGTATCTGCCTGTGGCCTCTTTCTTCCCGTCAGGCTTTGATCTTCCTGATGATCCAGGCCATGTTCCGCCCGAGCGCCTCCATGGTCATCAACCCCTCGTCGTCCTGTTCCACGTCACCCGGGTTGAGCCCAAACCCGATGTTCCAGTAGATGGACCCGACGGTGAACATGTCGCTGATGCCAAAGAAGTGGTTGATGGTATCGAACACGTGGATGCCCCCGGCCCGGCGGACGGCCACCACCGCGGCCCCGACCTTGCGGGAAAACATCCTCCCGTTTGCCATCGCGACGAATCCGGCCCGGTCGATGAGGGCTTTTGTCTCCGGGGAGACATCGGCAAAGTAGGTCGGCGACCCGATCAGGATTCCATCGGCGGCAGCCATCTTTCCGATGCACTCGTTGATGATGTCATCGTCAAAGACGCACCGGCCGTCCTGGTTTGCAAAGCACTTCCCGCACGCGGTGCACCCGTGGACCTTCTCCCCGCCGATGTGCACGAGTTCGGTCTGTATGCCCTCCCCGTCGAGGACGGAAAGCACGCGTTTCAACAGTCGTTCCGTGTTCCCGCCTTTCCGCGGGCTCCCGTTGAATGCAACGACTCGCATGATCAGAGTGGTGGGGACGACATAGGATAAAAGGCATCCCCCTGCCCGCGGAGAAAAGGGGGGGAGGGAGGAATTCTTAGAGTTTTATCCAGACATACAGGGATATGGCAGCGATGACGACGGCGTTGGCAACGCCGTAGACGAGGAGGTCACCGACACCGTTCGGCCACACCAGCGATTCGCCCAGGAAGAGCACCCCGAGCGCGATCACGATGAGACCGAGGAGTTTCTCTTTGAGGTCATCGAGGTTGCAGATCTTGAGCCAGCCGGGGAGGGGGGCCTTGGCGATGAAGAGCTCGTAGAGCCCGAGGGCGATGATGTAGAAGACCGTTGCAACGAGGAAGAGGTCCACGATCTCGACGGCAATCGCCATTGTCTCCTTCATGGCATCGATGTGGAGGGTGAAATGCGTGTATGCGTAAAGGAGGCTGGTGAGGGTGATGGTAAAGCCGTACACGAAGAGTGAAATGGAAAGGAGGAACGTGCCGGTCACTGAAAGGAGAAAGATGATCCTGCTTAAGCGCCCGACGAGGAACGTCCCTTTCCCGGCGGCCTGCCCGCACGTACCGTTTTCCTCCTGCGGGGGCGCAACTCCTTCCCCTGACTCGTGTACCATTATGTGTTCTGCCTCCTCTTGCTTGGTAAGGATCGGACCTTTTCCTACATAAAACGGCACGGTATCAGCCGGGAAAGACGGCAGCGGGTAGGAAGTCTTCCCGGGACACACCGGGTACCGGGGATCGCCCCGGCAAAAAGGTTGTCTCCTGCCGGAAAGCCCGGTTTTTCCGGCTCACCGGAAAACGGAATACCCCCTCTCGCGGAAGAACCGTGCGACGGCACTGTCCCACGCGTCGTCGGGAAGGTGGTCTATTGTGTCCCGGAACTCTTCCCATGCCCGTTCAAGCGACGGTTCCGCGAGGTGGAGGTAGCGCTTCTCCATGACGCGGGCAACCCTGAAGCCGGAAGGATCGAGGACGAGGACCCTCCAGCACCCGTAGTCCCTGCAGGTCGCCGGTCGCGTCGCGTGGACCGTGCACACGGCCTTCCCGCCCGCCGGATCGTGGCGGAGGAAGGGACAGGGGTTCAGCCAGCCGGAGGGGTTCTTTCCGGTGGAAAAGAGCGCGCGCCAGGGTGGGGAGACCTCGACCTCCGTCTCCTCGCCGGTATAGAGGTTCTCGAACAGGAACCGGAAATCGCCCCGCTCTTCCCGGATGGAAAAGACCTGTCCCATGACGCTGCAGCATTCCCCGCACTGCTGGCAGAAGAACGACATCGGAGGTACCTCGACGTTCTTTTGATATGGACGTTTGGGTCGGGATGCCGGCACCCGTATTTCCGTTCGGCGGGCGGGTCTTATGCCATGAAAAAGCTGGAGAGACCACGGAAAGGCCGGCTCCTGGGCGGCGTGTGCGCGGGTATCGGGACTTATTTCGATCTCGACCCCGTCCTCGTCCGGATCCTCTGGGTCGCACTCACGGTCGCATCCGTGGGCATCGGGGTCATCGTGTACATCGCGGCATGGATCCTGATGCCCGAAGAGGAGGAAGAAAGGACCCCTGAGGTCTCTGCCACACCGTAAAGAGGAGGGGAGACGCGGGATGGGGCCGCGGCAGACCGCTTCCCCGACGGTGGGGGGAGACCGGGACGGTGCAGGGGTCCCGGGAGGTTGCGGGTCTCCGGGGAGCGGGGGATACAAGCCCCCCCAATCCCGGCCAGTCTTCCCCGGTCGCTGCCTTTCCAAAAAAAAGGGGAGATCCACCCTCTTTCCCGCGGACTGTCCCCGGACTATTCGTGCGGCCTGTCGATATCCTCGGAATAGGGCTTGATGTCGATGACCGGTGTTCCGTCGAGGGCATCGAGCCCCCGGACGGAAAGCACACGGCCGTCGATGGAAACGAGGTCGACGAGGGTGAGGGAGACAGGGTTTGGACGGTCGGGCGAGCGGGTCGCAAAGACGCCGCGTTCCACGGGGTCATGGGGCGGGATGGCCCGGAGCCTCGTCCTGTCGGCCCTGTCGAACCAGCACAGGACGAAGAGATGCGTCTTTTCGTCGAGCCGGAAAAGACCGTCCTCGAACTCCGGGCGGACCACGATCTCGGAGACGACGGGCTCGAGCCTCCCCTGCCGGGGTGCGTCCTTCCTCCCGCGGAACGGCGAGCGCACGTACCCGATGGGGACCAGTTCGAGGGGTGCCGGGGTCATGGTCTTTCCGGGCTCTCCCCTGCAAGGGAACAGGGAATGCAGACCCGCCGGCCGCGAACGACCCTCGTCCGTGCGTCGGCCACCGGCTCACCGCACGCCTCGCACACGACGGATGCAAAGATCCGCGCTTTTTCCGGTGGCTTTTCCGCCAGTTCGCGGATCTCGAGCAGGTCGGATTCGGGCACCGAGAGGAGGGACCGCGTCGTTTCCGCCATCATCGCGTGGAACCGGGCCGTCTCCTCCGGCGTTGCAGTCCCGGAAAAGACCTTCCTGCGCAGGTCGTCCATCGCGGACCTCCCGGGCATGTGGGCATTCTTCACGAGGACACGGACTGCCTTCCCGCTGTCCCGGGAAAAGAATGAAAACGCGTGTTTGCCCCAGTCCCGGATGACGAGGTTTCCCTTTCCAGCCGTGCAGCCCGTGACAACCTGGACTGCGTCCACGCCGCAGGCGTCGGTCTCTGCGATGCAGACGAGTTCCTCGTCGCAGGGGCGGTTCACCGAAAGTGCCTTCATCGCGGCGATCGCAGCGCGGTAACCGGTCGCGAGGCCGGGACACGAGTGCCCGTGGAAACGGACGCACTCGTCGAAGGCAGGAAACGCGGGCCCGTGGCGGGCCCCTTCATGGTTCTCGCACATGGTTCTTGTGTCTCCCTGGTGTTCTGGTGGTCATGCGCCGGTCGAAACCGGGCAGCTCTCCGGGACGATGCAGGTCACCCCGCCGAGTTTGCCGATGATGACGGGCAGGCCGTAGACCTCCTCGATGGTCTTTGGTGTGATCGTCTCCGGGCCGCCGTTTTTTCTTCGTCCCTACAGGTTTTCCCGCCACAGGCCCTGCGGGACCCTGATCTCGAACCGGGCCCCGCTCCCCGGCGTCCCGCACTCCCGGATGCCGATCCCGGTGATCGAGAGGATCTCGCGGGAGAGGAAGAGGCCAAGGCCGGTCCCCTTGCCGTATCCCTGCTCGAATATGTGCTCCTTTTGGTCATCCGGGATGCCGACGCCGTCATCCTCGAACGCGATGACGAGATCGCCGTCCTCCTTCGTGCAGGAGATCCTGATCCCGGATATGCCACCGCCGTACCGGAGGGCATTGTCGATGAGGTTGTAGAAGACCTTCTCGAGCATCGGGTCTGCAAAGACCTCGCAGGAACAGTCCAGCAGATCCACGGCAATCCCCTCCAGTTCGAACTGGCCCATGACCCTCCCGGCCACGTCGGAAACGGCCTGCCACTCCGGGGAACGGACGCCAAGGTCCTGGTATGTCCGCGTGAAGGTGATGATCTGCTGGATGGCGTGCACGGTGTTCTCGAGCGAGTCGAGGCATTTTTCCATGTCTTTTCCTTTCTGATGATCCCTGAGGAGGGTGAGGTAACCGGAGAGGACAGAGACCTTGTTCTGGATGTCGTGCCGGGTTATGCTGTTGAGGATGTGCAGTTTCCTGTTCGCGGTCATGAGGGCTTCCTGCATCCGTTTCCGGTCAGTAATGTCCCGGAACGCGACGATCGTGGCAGGTTTTCCATCCTCTACGGTGGAGGTTGCAGCGACCTCGACGTCGACGGGAGACCCGTCCAGCCTGAGGAATTTTTCCTCGATGAGCGGCATGACAACACTCTGATCCTGCACCATCCGGGCCATCCTCCCGATGACTTCCTGCCGCGAGCCGGGGTGGACGAAGTCAAGCACGTTCCTCCCGACGATATCCTGCATGCGTGATGCACCGATGATCTCAAGGGCCTTTTCGTTCGCCCAGGTGATCTTTCCTTCCCGGTGGATGACCATCGCATCGAAGGTGCCCGATATGATCCGCCGGTACCGCCGTTCGCTCTCCGCGAGGGTCTCCTGGTACTCCCGGAGTTCCTCGAGCATCCTGCGCAGTTCCTCGTCTGTTGCCGTGATCTGCTGGTATGCAGCGGAGAGTTCCAGGTGCTCCCTGTGGAACTCGTCCTCGATGCGCTTTTTCTCGGTGATGTCGGTGAGCATCGTGAACGAGCCCCTGAACGTGCCGTTGCTGTCAAAGACCGGTGTCGCCGAGACGTGCATGGTGCGGACCGACCCGTCCCTGTGGAGTACCCTGCGCTCGTATTCCCCGGGTTTTCCCGCCATCCGCTCCCTGGTTTTCTCGAGGTTGTCCGCATGCTCGCTCTCCGGCATAAAGGAGGTCATCTCGCGGCCCAGCATCTCTTCGGGGGTGTACCCGAGGAGCGATGCCATCCGGGGGTTGACGTAGGTCGTCCGGAAGTTCTCGTCCATCTCCCAGATCCCCTCGTGGGCCGTCTCCACGATCCGGCGGAACTTCTCCTCGCTCTTCGCGAGGGTCTCCTGGTACCCCCGGAGTTCCTCGAGCATACTGCGCAGTTCCTCTTCTGTTGCCGCAATCTGCTCGTATGCAGCAAGAAGTTCCAGGTGCTCTTTCTGGAACTTATCCGCAAGTTGCTTTTTCTCCGTGATATCGGTAAGCATGGCAAAGGATCCCCTGAACGTGCCGTTGCTGTCAAGGATCGGTGTCGCCGAGACGTGCATGGTGCGGACTGACCCGTCCCTGTGGAGTACCCTGCGCTCGTATTCCCCGGGTTTTCCCGCTATCTGGTCCCGGAATTTTTCGCTGCTGTCCGCACGCTCGCTCTCCGGCATAAAGGAGGTGATCTCGCGGCCCAGCATCTCTTCGGGGGTGTACCCGAGGAGCGATGCCAGCCGGGGGTTGACGTAGGTCGTCCGGAAGTTCTCGTCCATCTCCCAGATCCCCTCGTGGGCCGTCTCCACGATCCGGCGGAACTGCTCTTCCCGTTTCCTGATCTCCTCCCCGGCTTTCAGGCGTTCGGAAAGGTCGGTTGCAACGGAGATCATCGCCGGCCTGCCGGACCAGCTGGCGAGTTTCACGGTCACGTGGAGGGGGATAGTCCCCCCGCCCTTCGTCCTGTGGGTGACGGTAAAGGACCCTTCCCCGTCCCGCATGATCTCCTGCATGCGGGGCGCGATGAGTGCCGCACTCTCGGGAGTGTCTATGTCCTGGAGCCTCATCCTCATGAACTCGTCGCGGGTGTACCCGTGGATCTCGAAAGTTTTCTGGTTCGCATACAGGAAGGTGCCCCCGGTGTCGTGGATGGTGATCGATGCCGGGGCGATATCGAGGACCTGGGCGAGGATGCGGGAGTGTTCCTCGGCCCGGACCCTGTCCGTGATGTCCCTGATCGACTCAATCGCACCTGCCGGTTCCCCGTTCTCGTCGCAGAGCCGGGTGGCTTTCCCCCAGTAATGGTGGACGGTTCCGTTTTTCCGTTCAAGGATGGTCTCGGCGGTGAGGGTCGTCCCCTCGCGGTGGGTGAACAGGTATTTCTCCCTCTCGAAGTCCTCCCGGGGGGAAAGCACGAGGTCGATGAGCATCGGGCGCGGTTCGCCATAGAAGGCAAGCCCGTGCCTATAGTCCCCTATGCCGAGGACTTCAGTGGCCGAAACGCCGGTCATCTCCTCCATGGCCCTGTTCCATGCGATCACCTTTCCCTCCCTGTCGATGGCAAACGTTGCGTCGGGCAGAAAATCGATGATATCTGCGAGGCGTTTGCGGGACTCGGCAACCATCATCTCGGCCCGCCGCCTGGTCACAGCCTGGCGGACCTTGTGGGCGAGTTCCACGAACTGGGTCTTCGGTTCCCCCCCTTTCTGGAGGTAGAAGTCCGCGCCCGCGTTCAGCGCCTCGATGACAACTTCCTCCCTCCCCCTGCCCGTGAAGATGATGAAGGGAATGCCGTCTCCCTTTGCCCGGATGGCCTTGAGGAGGTCGAGCCCCGTCATGGACGGCATCTGGTAGTCCGAGATCACCGCATCGAATTTTTTTTCGGCGAGGAGAGCAAGGCCTTCCTTTGCCGAACCGGTCACCTCGACGGAAAAGTCTCCCATGCGTTCGAGGAATGCCTTTCCCAGGAGGAGGAGGTCCCTGTCATCGTCGATGTAGAGGACAGAATAGGGCTTGGAATGAGGCATCTCTGGTGACAAGTAAACGCTCAGGAATTATAAAGCGTTCCTTGTTGCATCTTCCGTGCCAGTCCCCCGGTGAGCGTACCTGTTCCATTTTCCCGTAAAGCCAGGTTTATCAGGGAAGATGACCGAGATTGGACCCATGCCTGATGCATCGCACATTATCAGGGCGGCGGGGCTTGCGGACTGGGTGCTCCCCGGGAGGAAGTACCCCGGAGTCCTGCCGGAAGGGGTTCGCGACTATTACTGCTACACGCGGGACGGCGGCCACTCGCTCCTCGTCGTGCTCGAGAACGAGTACCGGCACGGTGCTCCCCCGGAGAGGTTCGTTGTCCCTGCCCCCGTGAAGATGGTCCTCCGCGAGGGATACCGGTTGCGGGACGGCTACCTCTGGGCAAATCTGCCCTATACAAAGGATATCGGTCTTGCCGTCAGGGACGAGGACATCGAGTACTAGGAAAAGGGGCAGGTACAGGGCGCAGTACCCCGGACATTCCGGCAGGCTGTGCCGGGCTTGGGGGTACCCGCTCTCTCCGTGGAGACCATGGAAAAAGCCAGCGGGAATGCCATCTGTTCTGCGGGAGCCCCCGGCACCCCCGGGCTGATTGCAGGATGGTCCGGCCATGGAGTGCCACACTAAAAAAAAACCGTAACCCTTTTTTTCCCCCCCGAAAAAAGGAACGGGACAAAGGAATGAGGATAAGCATGCGATCTCTTTGTGGACTTGCCATTCCCCTGGTTGCCTGCGCACTGCTCGGCATTTTCGTGCTGGCCCCGGGATGCATGGAACAGCAGACTCCGGGGCAGAAGATGGTATCCGGGTGCCCGGAGGGAGAACTCCTCCTCCTGACCGAGGAGATATACCCGTATTCCACCGTGGATAGTGCCGGGACGCCCGGGGGAACATCCGTTGCCGTCGTCCGGGAAATGGTGCGGCGCAGCGGGTGCAGCGCCCGCTTCGAGATCCATCCCTGGAACACGTCCTACGAAAAAGCACTCCGGACACCCGGTGCCGCTCTCTTCCCCACCGCCCGGACGCCTGATCGGGAGCCGCTCTTCCTCTGGGCCGGGCCGATCGGGACGTTTGAATACGTGCTCTATGCGAGGAGCGATTCGGGTATCCGCCTGGAGAGCCTCGAAGCAGCCCGGGCTGCCGGCACGATCGCCGTCGTGGAGGGAGACGCCCGGCACACGTTCCTCCTCGCGAACCGGTTCACCGATGTGAAAACGTACCCGACCGATGCAGAGTGCCTGGCGGCACTGCAGAACCGGTCCGTCTCCCTCTGGCTCGGCTCTTCCGAGGCAGCACCCGGAATCATGGCAGAGACAGGGGTTGCGGAGGGGACGGTCATCCCCGTCTATACCCTCCACAGGGTGGACCTGTACCTCGCGTTCCAGAACACGACGAGCCCCGCAACCGCAAAGAAGTTCCAGGAGGTCCTCGATGCGATGAAGGCCGACGGGACGTATGCCCGGCTCACGGGGGCGGGAGAGGGCAAAGGAGAGACTCCCGCGACTGCTGCGCAGGGCGGGGTCCCGGCAAAAACCCTGCTCTCCGCCCTCTCGTCCCTCGTCGGCACCCGCATGCACGGGATATCTGCCGCCCTCGAAGCGCTCGCCCTCACGTCGGACGTCCGGTCCGGAGACTGGGAGAGGGTCCGGCCCCTCCTCGTGCGCCTCGAGTCGGACCATCCGGAAGCCCGGTTCTGGTATGCCCGCCCGGACGGCTCGTACTATACGACCGTGGATAACCTGACCAGCGCAAACATCCGCGACCGACCCTACTTCCCGGTCGTCCTTGGAGGGAAGACCTCGATCGGAACGGTCGTCCTGTCCAGAACGACCGGGAAGGACACGGCGATCATTGCCGTCCCCGTCACGGCGGGCGGGAATGTCACGCAGATCCTCGGGACATCGGTGTACTGCGACAGCCTCGGGGATGCACTTGCCCGGTCCCTGCCCCTCCCGGACGGGTACTATTTCTTTGTCCTCGACAGCAGCGGGAAAACCGTGCTCGATTCGCTTCCGGACAGGACATTTTCCCTTGCAGGCGATCCGGCAGCCCTCGCGGCTCTCCAGGCCCGCGATGAGGGCGAGGTCTCGTACCGCTTCGAGGGCGCGTCCCACCGGGCAGTTTTCACGACGGAAGGAGTGACCGGCTGGAAAGCCGCAATCGGCTGGAGGGAGTGATACAGACGGGGGGACATCCCCCGACGGATATAGCCCGGCTGGATGGGGAAAATCCCCCGGCAGTCACCCCTCTTTCCGGCACTTTTTCCCTGCAGGAGAGGTACGGGAAAAAAGGGTGGGACATCTCTCAGGCGGCATGGCGCCGGAGACAAGGGAGCCCTGCACGTATAGTGGGATCCCGGATTACCGGGTGGCTGCGGCCCTGGAAACAGGACGGTTCCCGCGCCCCCGGCGGGGATCCATCCCGGGGCAGGAGGGGTTGTTAAGCCCGCCCGCCGTCGCCGAGTGCATCCCTGCTCCGCATCTGGTAGAGAACCATCGGGTCCATCTCCTGGAACGTTTCGGGGCCGGTCCGCATGATGACCGTTCTGATTCCGCTGTTCACGATCATCTTGGAGCAGAGGAAACAGGGCCAGATCCGGGTCAGTTCACCGGTATCGACCTCGAACCCGGCGAGGTAGAGCGTGCAGTTGCGGGCGAGCTTTCCTGCCTGCAGGAGGGCGTTCATCTCGGCGTGGACGCTCCGGCACCGTTCGTAGTGCGACCCGGACGGGATGTTGTGGTCCTTTCTCCAGCAGCGCCCGAGCTCCGTGCAGTCCATCTGTTTCCGCGGTGCCCCCGTGTATCCCGTCGAGACGATGGTGTGGAACTCGTCCACGATGATCGCCCCGAAGTTGCGGCGCAGGCACGTGCCCTGGTGGGCGCACCGGAGTGCAAGGTCGAGGAAGTACTGGTGACGGTTGGTCCGCATGCTGGATCAGTATATCGGGGATGGGCCTCTTAAACCCCGTGGAAATGCCGGGACCGGTTGTCCGGTCAGTGATCTTTCTCCGGGTGATCCCCGTCACCGGTGACCAGAAAGGCACTGCACCGCATGAAAAACGTGCAGAAGGGCAGGGTGGCGTGATTCTCCGTGGCAGGTTACCGGGCCACCCCGTCCTTCACATGTCCCCCACAAACCGGGACAGGAACTCCTGCGAGACCCGTCCCTTCTTCCCGATGACCGCTTTGTGAAAGACCCATGCGGCATGTGCCGGGAGGAGGTAACTCTCCCTGACGATATCGAGTCCCCCCCTGCAAAAGTCCATGGGGGCGAGGGGGACTGACGGCGTGTCGCGGGAAGGAGTGCACGAGACGGGGATGACCCGGAGCCTCTCTCCCTCCCCGCCAACGACAAGGGCAGGGCGCACCTTCTCCGGGCCGGCACCCCCTATCCGGAGTGGCACGAGGACCACGTCTCCCCTGACGAACCGGGACATACCTCTCCTGTGCCCAAAGATCGGCGGGATAGGGAATAATACCTGCCGGTCGGGCGGGTGCTCTCTGAAAGTATCTCCGGAAAATGAAAGGGGGGAGGGGTTTTCAGGCTCTGTACGTCTGGTAGTTCTCCTGTATCTCGGCATCCGTTAAGCCCCTGTTATAGAGGGCGAAGGAGCCGATCGAGCCCTTGTAGTAGAAGGGGTAACTGGTTGATGCCTGTTTTCCCATCGTCATCGGGTGGTCGTTGTCCTTGAGCCGGACTTCCGGGATTTGCGACGGGTTCGTGATCGGGTTAGTGCCCGGCACGTTTGACTGGTAATAGGTGAAAGGCTGCGACACGCCGTTTACGTATATTTTCGGCTTTCCCCCATCCACGATCAGGTTTACGTACTGCCACGAACCGCCGGTCACGGCAGGTGCATTGGTCATGACATGGTAATGAGTCCCGGTCACCCTGTCGTCCCACTCGAAGTAAACCTTGTTATTGATGAGGTAGAGGTCGTAGTTCTTGTCTTCCTTGTTTGTACTGATCTGGAGCCCCTTGCCGATCACCTGCTTCCAGCTCGTGACATCCTGCGGCTTTAACCAGATCGAGATGGTAAGGTCACCCGTGAATGTGAGCGTGGGGTCGTCGGCGTACGCGATCCAGTCGTCTCCATCGAACGAGAGGTAGCTCATGTTCATGGGGGCTCCCGTATTGCCCTGCACGGGGTTCCCGTTGATGCTGGAGGCAAGCGGTGTGCAGTCCGTCCTGTAGACCCCGGTCCCCGGTATTCCGCCCGCAACGGGATAGGCGGTCGTTCCCTTCGTGATCCTGGCCCTGTCATCGCTCGAGATGAGGAGGTTTGCCTCCGGGTCGATGAGCTGGATCACCCATGTCCCGGTCACAAACGGCTTGAGCCGCCCGGCCGGTGCCGTATCGGAGACGATATAGTCGCAGTAGGACGAAAACCCGGTCGAGTTCGGGAAGATGTAGAGCGTCTTTCCCTCGAGGTTCCCCCCGGAGATGAAGGGCGTCGGGTAGATCGTACGCCCGTCCGGCGTGACCACCTTGATCAGCACCTCCTTGCCGGCGACCGGGGGGTTCTGCCCTGCGAAATGGAACGGTTCGGCTTCCCTTATGGTGAAGGCAACGACCTCCATCGGGAGCCCGCCGGGCTGGATGATCTCTTCTGCTTTGGCCTCGCTCGCGATGTACACGGTATGGTGGAGGATGGATGGATACCCCATGAAAACCGACCAGAGGACGAGTGCAATCCCGATGACGAGGACGACCATCAGGATCACGCTCACCGTCGCAGAAATCCCCTCTTCTCGTTTCAAACCCCTGTTTTCCATCAGGACACCTGGCATTTCCATTTTATACTCCTGTGCACAAAAAGAATGATGATCTGATATGCGCAATCCAGGGTCTTTTGTCCTGCAGGCCGGGCGACAGGGAAGGGCCGTCCTGTCCCTTGCCCTGCTCATCCTCGCCCTGAACACGGCGGTCGCGGGTGTCTCTGCAGTCGTGCCACCCGGTGCCCCCGATATCGTCGAACCCCAGCCTACGCAGACCCCCTTCACGCAGCCGGCTCCTGCACACGGTTATTCCGTCGTCGGGGACTCGTTTTCCGTGCCCCTGCCTGCATGGACGGTCATCGGGCTTGTCATGATCGGGGCAGTGGTTGTCGCCTTTTTCCTCCTCCGGCGCCCGGATGAGTACGTCCCCCGTTCAAAGCGCCTCCGCAAATGAGGGACGGCAGCCCCGGATCGGCCGGCTGGGTCGAGGAGGACGGGGTGATCCTCCCGCCCGGAGAGGTCCGTGCCCGCCTCCTGCAGGACCCCCTCGCCGCCTCGTCGTTTGGCGGTGAGTTCTTCCTTTCGTGGGACGGGTACCGGGCACGGGACGCACTCGGCATCGTGCCGGGGCCCATTCCTCCCGGGACGATCCTTGAAGGGGACCGCGTCATCGGGAAGGTCTGCCCCCGGTTCCGGAAGACCGGTCTTGCAGAGGCCATCGTGACTGCTGTCCAGCTCCGGAGCGACCGGGGGGTCGTTGCCCTCTCAGGCGGCGTCGACTCGGCCCTCGTTGCCGCGATCGCCCGCCGGCCCTGCATCGTGGCGGGGATGGAGGGAAGTTTTGACCTTGCGGGGGGCAGGCAGGCCGCCCGGGAGCTCGGTCTTGACTGTACAGAGGTCACCGTGATGCCTGCTGACGTGGAAGACGCGGTACCCGGGGTGCTCTCCCTCATCCCGGAGAAAAACCCCCTCGATCTCTCGATTGCGCTGTGCTGGCACTTCATCGCGCGGTCCGCACGGGACGCAGGGCATGACCGCGTCCTCTCCGGCCAGGGGGCAGACGAGCTCTTCGGGGGATACAGCCGGTACCTGGCCGACGGGGACACCGATGCACTCCTCGCGGCCGATTTCGCACGCCTGCCGGGGCAGATCGCACGGGACCAGGCGGTCGCCGCCGCAGAGGGCGTGCTCATCTCGTACCCGTACCTCGACGCACGGGTCATCGCCGCGGCACGGGCCATTCCCGCGGGGGAGAAGGTCTCCGGGGGCATCAGGAAACGTGCCCTCCGGAAGGTTGCGGCAGAGTTCCTCCCACCCGGCATTGCGTGGAAGGAGAAGAAGGCCATGCAGTACGGGAGCGGGATCTGGCGGGAACTGCAGAGGCTCGCGAGGAAGAGGGGCTGCCGCACGGTGGGAGAATACCTCGCGCGGGTACCCGGATGAGCGGGCTGTGCAGGGAAAGGAATCTGGAGACCTATTTTTCAAAAATACGTGAGCATTGGAAAAATTCCGGGCAGGCTGAAACGTTTCCCCCGGCTCCACGTGTCCCCTCCCCGCCCGGTATCCCGGCACAATGGTTATAAAAGGCAGAGGGGAGGGTACTTATTCTCATACGCATCGGGACACTCCCGGAAGGATGGGGAAGGGATGATCACAGAAAAAGACGTGGAACATATCGGGATGCTTGCCGATATCGCGATACTCCGCGGGGAGCTCGAAGAGTTCACGGCGAGTTTCAACAGGATCCTCGAATACTTCGACATCCTTGACCAGGTCACCGGGGAGGAGAAGGACGGGGGAGCCGCAGTCAACGTCTTGCGCGAGGACGAGGTCGTCCCCTCCCTTTCGCCACAAGACGTCCTCTCGAACGCAAAGGAGACCGAAGACGGGTTCTTCAGGGCACCCCGGGTGATGTGATGGCCGAAGGGATGCTCACCTTTTCCCCGGACGACCGGTACAACGCGTTCCTCCGGACGGTCTCCCCGGCCCGGTACGGGGAGGGCCGGCTCCGTGGCATCCCGGTCGCGATCAAGGATAACATCTCGACGGCAGGGATCGAGACCACGTGCGGCTCCCGCATCCTCTCGGGCTACGTCCCCCCCTACGATGCAACGGTCGTCTCCCTCCTCAAAAAGGAGGGGGCTGCCATCGTCGGCAAGACCAACATGGACGAGTTCGGGATGGGGAGCACGACGGAGAACTCGGCGTTCGGCCCGACGAAGAACCCCCGGGATGAGACACGGGTCCCGGGCGGGTCATCGGGCGGGAGCGCCGCGGCAGTCGCTGCAGGGCTCGTCCCGCTCGCGCTCGGGACGGATACCGGCGGGTCGATCCGCTGCCCTGCGGCATTCTGCGGGATCGTCGGGCTCAAGCCCACCTACGGGCGGGTATCCCGGTACGGGCTCGTCGCCTATGCCAATTCCCTCGAGCAGATCGGGCCGATGGCAGCGGACGTTGCGCACGCAAACCTCCTGATGAGCGTCATTGCCGGGCACGACCCGAAAGACTCGACGTCCCTTGATGCACCCTATTCCCACACCCCCTCGATGGAGATCAGGGGGACGCGGATCGGTGTCCCCGAGGAGTTCTTCGGCGAAGGAGTCGACCCCCGCGTCGCGTCCGTTGTCTGGGACGCAATCTCCCTCCTCGAGCGGAAGGGTGCAGAGATCATCACCTGCAGGATGCCGTCGATGGCGTACGCGCTTGCAGCCTACTACGTGACGTGCATGAGCGAGGCGAGTTCCAACCTCGCCCGGTACGACGGTGTCCGGTACGGTCCCCCGGCAGACGTCCGGAAACCATGGCACGAGGCGTTCCAGGAACGGCGCCGCGAGGGTTTCGGCCTCGAAGTCCGCAGGAGGATCATGATCGGGACGTTTGCCCTCTCCTCCGGGTACTACGGGAAGTACTACGCGAAGGCACAGGCCGCCCGGAGAAACGTGCGGGAGGACTTTGGCCGCCTCTTTGCGGAAGTCGACGTCATTGCCGGGCCGACCATGCCGACCGTGGCGTTCCGGTTCGGGGAAAAGAGCGACCCCCTCGCGATGTACCTCTCCGACATCCTCACCGTCCCGGCAAACCTCGCCGGTGTACCGGCAATCTCTGTTCCGTGCGGGAAGGTCGAAGGTCTCCCCGTCGGCCTGCAGATCATGGGACGGTGGATGGAGGACGAGCGGGTCATCGATGTCGCCTACGCGTACGAGCAGGGGGCGAACCCATGAACGTCATCGTGGGGCTCGAGATCCACTGCCAGCTCGACACGAAGACCAAGCTCTTCTGCGGGTGCTCGACAGACTACCGCACCGATGGCCCGAACACGCACGTCTGCCCTGTCTGCCTCGGCCTGCCCGGCTCGCTCCCCGTCCTGAACCGGAAGGCCGTGGAATACGCACTCCGGGTTGCAAAAGCCCTCCACTGCACCGTGCCGGAGGAGTCGGTCTTTGCCCGGAAGAACTACTTTTACCCGGACCTGAACAAGGGGTTCCAGATAACCCAGTACGACAAGCCCCTCGCCGTGTCCGGGTACCTGGACATCGAGGGCGACGAGGGGGAAAAGAGGGTCCGCATCACGAGGGTCCACATGGAAGAGGACCCGGGGCGCCTCGTGCACAAGGGAGGGACGGACCGGCCGCGGTATTCCCTCGTGGACTATAACCGTGCCGGGATTCCCCTGATCGAGATCGTCACCGAGCCCGACCTCCGGTCCCCCAGAGAAGCCCGCAGGTTCCTCAACAAGCTGCGTGCGACGCTCGAGTACCTCGGTGTCTTTGACAGCGAGAAGGAGGGGTCGCTCCGCGTCGATGCCAACATCTCGATCGAGGGGAGCGAACGCGTGGAGATCAAGAACATCACGTCGTACAAGGGCGTCGAAAAAGCCCTCACCTTCGAGGTAACCCGCCAGAAGAATGCGCTCCGCCGCGGCCAGAAGATCGTGCGCGAGACCCGCCACTTCGTCGAGGCGCGGGGGGTCACCACGTCGGCACGGAGCAAGGAGATGGAACAGGACTACCGGTACTTCCCCGAACCGGACCTCTGCCCCCTGAGGGTCGCGGACTGGGTCGACGGGATCGTCCTGCCCGAGCTCCCGGACGCCCGCCGCCAGCGGTTCATGGACCAGTACGGCTTATCCCTCATCCATGCCCGGACGCTGACAGGGGACCTCCGCCTCGCGGAGTTCTACGAGAAGGTCGCCGGGACCGACCCGGCACTCGCTGCCACGTGGGTGGCGGACACGCTCCTCGGGGAGCTCAATTACCGGGACATGTCGATCTCGTCCGTTCCCCCGGACGTCTTTTCCGGGCTTCTCTCCCTCGTCCGGGCACGGGTGATCACGGACCGGAACGGCGTCGACGTCCTGCGTGTCCTCCTCGACGAGCTGAAGGAGAAGGGGACATGCGAGTCGCCGGAAGCGTGTGCTGAGCGGCTCGGCCTGCGTGCACTTCCTGCCGACAGTGCCGGGGGTGACGACCCGGTGACAAAAGCTGCCCGCGAGGCGCTGGCAGAGAACCCGCGTGCCGTCGAGGATTACCGGAACGGCAGGAAAGAAGCCCTCAATTTCCTCGTCGGGCAGGTCATGAGGAAGACACGGGGATGCGCAAAGCCTGCAGACGTCAACCGGGTGCTCGCCAGCCTCCTCGGAGAGGGTGCGTGATCCCGTCCATGCACCTCATCGTTGCCGAAAAGAACATCTCCGCGCGGAGGATTGCATCCATCCTCGCCGGGGAAAAGAATGTCCGGGAATTAAAAGACGGCGGGATATCCAGTTACAGCTTCAACGGGACCACGGTCGTCGGCCTCCGGGGACACGTCGTCGAGGTCGATTTCGTGGAAGGCTACTCGAACTGGAGGAGCGAGTCCAAGACGCCCCGGAGCCTCATCGACGCCCCGACGATCAAGGTCCCGACAGAGAAAAAGATCGTCGCCCTCCTCCAGAAACTCGCAAAGAAGGCAACGAGGGTGACGATCGCGACCGATTTCGACACGGAGGGGGAACTCATCGGGAAGGAGGCCTACGAACTCGTCCGGGCCGTCAACCCGTCCGTCCCGGTCGACAGGGTCAGGTTCTCGGCGATCACGCCCGGCGAGATCCGGCACGCGTTCGCATCGCCGACGGAAATTGACTTTGCCCTCGCATCGGCAGGCGAGGCCCC
>JGI11944J13513_1000939_pt1 | contig 25171 bp, 13 predicted proteins | sample TerdegcoTASludge_FD_13513 | JGI IMG/M metagenome (IMG submission 13513) | reverse complement strand
TAAGAGACGTCTGCGAAGAGTAGGTAATGGCGGGGGTGCGTACAAAATAGGAACTGCAGGGAGAGTAAGCAGCACCCGCGGATGACGTATCGTTTTGTCGGAGGCGAGTCTATTGCGCCTTCTTCGGATCTTCGATAACTTTCACCGGACAACCTTCTGGGAGAGAGTATCCTCCCTCCTCAGCTACCAGGTCTCCCTCTGACAAGCCAGAAAGAATCTCCACAGCATCGATGCTGCGAGCGCCCACGGTCACAGGAATCTCAAACGCTTTTCCTTCGCGGATCACTGTGACCACCGTGGTTCCTGAATTGTCGGCAAGGGCTGCTGCAGGAATCACAAGAACGTTCTCTCGGCTCCTGAGGGTCAGCTTTACGCGGCAACTCATTCCCGGTCGAAGAAGCGGTTCTTGAACGTTGTTAACCTCAACATACGCCAACAGGTCACCAGTTGCCGGGTCCGAGGTCGGTGAGACGCGGGCGATTTTACCAGCCCGGACCCGCGGTTCGCTTGTCAAGTCGTTTACCTCAGCCGTCGCACCCAACGAAATTGTCCCAGCGTGCCCCCCGGGGATGCGAACCTCGACAAACACCTTGGAAAGGTCAATAAGGGTCAGTAATCGAGTCGTCTTGTCCACGAACATTCCCCGGTGAATTGGTAGTGCAGTGACAACTCCGTTGCATGGGCTGGTTACAGTGCAGAGGTCTCGATCTAGTGTGGCCAAAGCGGTTTGTGCCTGGGCCACCGCGACTTCCGCTTCAGCCTCAGCAATCTCCTCAGGTGGGGTTCCTGCTTGGCAAAGATCAAGCCTTGCCCTGGCTTCTCCCACCGCCGCTTCAGCCTGCTGGCGAGACGCTTCGGCCTCCTCCATTTGCAAGGGCGGGATCTCTTGTCGCTCCAGTAACGGACGCAGCGCCTGGCATTTTTTCTCAGCAAGGCGTAATTCTTGCTGGGCCTTGAGGAGTTGCTGTTCGGCCATCGTCACTTCCTGTGGCAGGTAACCTCGTTTAAGACGGGCAAGATGTGCTTCCGCCTTTTGCAGAACAGCCTTGGTACGTGCGAGTTCAATCTCTGCCAGCCGGGGATCGAGTTTCACGAGGATGTTACCAGTTTGCACCTGCGACCCTTCCGTTACAGCCAACTCCTCGACCCAACCCGTGGTCTTGGCGCAGATATCGACAACCTGCTCGGGAATTGCAATTACCTGACCTACTAGGTCCAGCGTTGGTACAAACGTTTGACGTGTCACTTTGGCAACTTTGACCGGCACCGGAGCGAGCGTTTCGCTGCTTTCTTCCTCAGCTGAGCGTTGACAACCGCTGCTGGCCAAAAAAGGCAGCAAGACCACCAAGAGTTGAAGATACGCCGCGATAGGGCCACAGTAACGTTTGTTTGGAAAAACGTGCATCGTCATAAAACAGTCTATTCTCCTATGAACGATCGCGTTCCAATCCAAGGAGTTTGAGCACCACGTCATACAACACTGGCGTTGCCACCAGCGACAGCAGAAGCGAAAATACAAGTGCTCCTATCACTGCTACCGCCAGCGGACGCAGCATATCCGCACCTGCGCCGATGCCATAGGCTAGGGGTAATAACCCCAGCAGCGTTGTTACCGAGGTCATCAGCACCGGACGCAACCTCCGACGTCCCGACTGAATCAGAGCTTCTCTTAAAGACAGTCCGCGAGACTGGAGATGTCCCACATAGTCCATCATGAGGATTCCATTCTTAGCTACAATTCCCATGCCGATAATTGCGCCCAGAAATGAAACGATGTTAAGGGTGATGCCAGTCAGGTAGAGAGCCACGAGGACTCCGAAAAGCGCAAGCAACGAGCCGACCACAATGGCAAGCGGTTGGAGAAAGGCGTGAAATTCCACAAGCAGAACTGTGAACACGAGGAAGACTGCCGCCAACAGGACGAGGGTCAGATTGTGGAAGGAACGCTGTTGCTGCTCATAGAGGCCGCCAAACTCCAGCCACGCCCCGGGCGGAAGCTGGAGCTGGTCACGAAGATGTTGCTGAATGCGCCGCATGCCCGTTCCCAGGTCCAGTCCTTCAAAACGAGCTGTAACGGCCACCAATTGGCGGAGGTCCTCCCGATGCATCTCCAACATCCCGGGTTCATATTGAATATCCACCATATCCTGCAACGTGGTCGTCCGTTCAGAATCAGCGCGAACCGGAATCTGGCGTATTCTCACCTCGCGATCGCGTTCGCTGGAATGAATCAAAACACGGACCGGGATCACTCGATCTCCTTTGAGAAGAACCGACGCTTCGGTTCCCAGAAGGGCCGTTCGCAGCAGGTCTCCGACATCGGCTGGAGACAGCCCTAATCGTGCTGTCTGTTCACCACGTGCGATGAAACGCAAAGACGGACCGGCCACCACCAGACCATCGTTCACATCCACCACGCCCGGAATTGTCTCAATGAGTTTTGCAATTTCCGCCGCGTTGGACTTAAGAACCTGAGTATCTGTGGAAAAGATCTTGATCTCGCAAGGGTCAGGTGACCATGTTAGATCTCCGATGAGGTCGCTCAGCACGCCCGGAAATTCTGTGTGAAGCGCTGGCTCAGCCAAATGAATCCTGTGTCGCAGATCGGCAATAACATCAGCCGTGGTTCGTTTCCGATCGGGTCGCAATTTGACGAGAAAATCCCCAGTATTCGGCTCAGCGATTGCGAGCGCCAACCGGGCCCCTGTTCGCCGGGAAAAGCTTTCCACCTCTGGTGTGTCCAGAAGAATCTGCTCGACGTGTTTGAGGATGCGATCGGTTTCCTGAAGACTCGTACCAGGACGTGTGAAATAGTCCAGAACAAATGCCCCTTCATCCATATCGGGGAGGAATCCCGTTTCCAGTTGTCCATACAACCAAATCGCGCCGAGAGGAAAAACACAGATAATTATGACCGCCAGCCCCCACCACCGAAGCGCAAAACGTGCCACGTGTTCATACAAGCTAACAAAGGCCCGTAAGATAGGCCCCCCTTGTTCCAATTCCTCCTGGACCTGTCCTGATCGCCGCCGAAGGAGGAGACTGGCCAAAGCCGGTGTGAAAGTGACAGCCAGGACAAGAGAGGTCAAAAGTGCAAACACCATCGTCAGGGCCAAGGCGCGGAAGAACACGCCGGCTACTCCTTCCAAATACGTCAGGGGAAAGAACACAACAACCGGTGTAAGCGTACTCCCAACAAGTGGGCGGCCCACTTCTGAGACCGCCGCCGCCACTGCCTTAGGTGGGTCGTATCCGGCCACAAGTTTTGCGTAGATCGCTTCGGCGACAACGATTGCATCGTCGATAATGATCCCCACTGCCGCTGCAATGCCACCCAGGGTCATCAAGTTGAAACTCATGCCGCACACGCGAAGTCCTACGATCGTCATCAGCACAGTGGCCGGAATGACAGCGACTGCTACCACTGTCGTCCACACGTTCCGCAAAAAAAGGAAGAGGACAACTACAGAAAGGGCAAGTCCAAAAACGATTGCTTCCCAAACGCTGCGTTCACCTTCCTTCACGAACACCGACTGGTCATAGAAAAAGGCCAGGCGGAGATCGGCCGGATATTCTCGTCTGATACGATTGAGTTCCTCGTGGAGAGCTGCGGCAATACGGGTCGTGCTCGCGTTGTTGGGCTGGCTATAAATGTTCATCAGGACTGCGGGTCGGCCATCTGCTGTTACAACGTTAAATTGCGGGGCTTCTCCAGGTTGGATCTCAGCTACTTCACGCAGGTACACCGGGCTGCGTTCCCGCCACGCGAGGACGACATTGCCGAGTTCCTGTGGTTGTCGCACCCGATTGTCTAACACGGCCAGATAGAGTTGCCGGTTCTCCTCGTGCATACCACTGGGAATGAGTTGGTTAGTCTTCGCCAAGGCATCCACCACTTCTCTGAAAGTCAAATGTCGAGCCTCAAGCTTGGCTGGATCGACCACCACGTGATATTCGGGTTGTCGCCCTCCAACGATCTTCACCTGGGCCACGCCCGGAATTCGCAACAGCCGAGGACTAAGCTCATAGCGGGCAATTTCCCAAAGTTCCGTGACCTTTCGCTTGCTACTGGTAAGACTGACACCCAAGATTGGAAAAGCGGAAAATGTCAATCGGTGGACCGCGAACTGGGCCGTCGGAGGCAATTCACTACGGATCTGGGCTAGCCGGCCTAATACATAGAGTTCGGCTTGCTCCATGTCTGTGGACCAATCGAAGAAAACACTGATATCGGCTGAGCCTCGACCTGTTGTGGAACGGATATTGACCGTCCCGGGAATGTTCTTCATAGCCTCTTCAATTGGCCGGGTGATCGTAGCCATCATTTCATCAGCCGGCATGACGCCATTGTCGATGAGAACAACAACCCGGGGAAAATCAGTCTGCGGAAAAACCGAAGAGGGCATGTGATAAGCACAGTACACTCCGGCTGCGCACAGGGCCGTAGAAATGAACAAGATCGCTTTGCGGTGCCGCAATACAAAGAAAGAGTTCTTGTCCATAAGCCTGATCTCATACGAGGCTTTAGTACCTTACCAATACGACTGAATACCGGAGATCGGTTGGGCGCGAAGGGGAAAGGCGAGCAGTCCTCTGAGGCCTCCCACGTTTTTTGAGTATAGTCTGGGGACCGGCTTCCGGCAACGAAACATAAAAGTGGCAGAGAGCCCCGAGGATTAGGAACACCATAACTCCCATCGCAGCACTTGCTCGATACCACCGAATACCGAGCTTGTCCCCCTTGAACTTCGTATTTGCGGAAAGCGGAGATCAGAAAACATACCGAGAGCATCGGCTTACCCACTGTCGGGAGGCCGAAGGGGCAATTCGTGAATCGCTTCCAGGACTGGGTGAACTCTTGCAGTAACAATTGCGATCCTGTGAGAGCATGTCGATCGCCACATAAAACGACATCAACTTCCATGCTGTCTAAACGATCGTCAAGATCCTGGTGAACGATGATCGCTGCTGTCACTCCACAGCGACGCATCGAAAACCTATTGTCTCGCATCGGTCCAACCCGGGGTACATGAGAAGAAACTTGGCGTGCGAGGTGACCGGCTGTTGTCCACCGGGAAAGTACCAGATTGAACCCTTTGCCTCATATTCCGAATCACCACGCAGCATCACGAAACGTGTATGGCCGTCATCACGATAGCTCTCAGTCCATTCGAAGACCATCGAATGTTCAAATTCAAATCCCTGCTGCTGTGAGACCTCTGCCGCGTATTGCCACTCCCATTCTGTTGGCAGTCGTTTTCCAGCCCACGCGGCGTATGCCCGGGCATCGTTCAAATCCACATAAACGACTGGTTTGTCACGAAGCTCCGATGGACATACGTCCCCACCCCAATGGTGAAGAAACCGATCACGGCATCGCGGTTGGTAACCCGTTTCTTTCAAGAACGTCTCGAATGCGCCGTTCGTCACCGGCCTGGGATCGATCCAATATCGACCGAGTGTTACGGTAATCCGGTGCTCAATCTGGCCGTCATGTGGCGTTCCCAAAAGAAAACGCTCCCATTCTGCCGGTGGAACATTCGGATCAGGATAGCATCCACATTCCCGACGCATGTGTTTAACCGAAAACGTCTTCGTGACTGGCCCCAGTGGAACCATCTTGGGAAGTCTTGATCCATCAGCCGGTGAGCAGGGCGGTGGCGGCTGAGGCTCGACGACTGGTCGGGCCACCATGTGCGTGTCCTTTTCAGGAGACATCGAATTCCGCTGCGACTCCTGCTTCTGGTGTTCCAGTAGTGTTCGGAGGGATTCCAAATAACATTGTGCGTTAGTCTTGACAGGAGCGGCTGATTGCTGGGTAGTCTGCTGAGATTCGGCGACACGAGGCGCAACTGCAACAATGGCTCCAAATGAATCAAGCGATAACGGGATTTTGACTTTCCCTTCATTCTTTTGCGTCTCAATCTTCTCGCCGTTCCATAAATCGAAGAACTCCTCGTTCCGATCCTCCACCTCCATCACGACTCCTTTCACACTTCGGCCCGACAGGTTCACCAGTGTCCAGAGACGGCACCCATCATTTAGCCAACATGAAGAATAGACGTTCGGCACAAGAGTTGGATAATATGGCAACCATCGATCGCTTGCTAACAAATTGGCAAAATGACGTAAGACAGGCGCCATCCGACGAAGCGTCCTTCGATCTTCGGCGTTCCAGGGATTCCATGAACCAAAGACGTTTTCCCAAACCAACACACCGCTGCCGTTGAGCCACGCGGCGGCGAGTTCCCGCTGATGGGACCTATCCCACCGCCGAATCTGATGCTGCATGTGCCTTGGCTCAAGCCATTTCAAGTGAAGCACACCGATTTCTGGATACTCACGTAGCCATTGAGCCCATGAGCCGCTGCAAACACTCAACTCTTCAATGGCTGGATGTACCTCTGGTTCAAAGGCAACGCCCGGTCGAAGTGCATCCACCGCCTCACGTAGCCCGGTCGGAGCCGCCATCATCGTGTCCAGAAAAATGCCATCGGCTTCAATTTCGGCAACCAGCCTGGCCAGTGCTTGATCGTCAGAATACTCCTCGCGCGTTGTGCCCGTATCCCAAGGATTGTAGGGAACAAATACCTTAACGCCTCGCTGGTGAAACTCCCGCACAACTTGACGCACACCTATCAATCCGCCGGGCATGTCGCGAAAGAAATCGAACTGGTTTCGCCGGTCGGCTCCGATCCGGGGATAGGCTGCCAAAGTACGACGGAATCAAAACCGCCAAATTCTCGCTCTGCCTCATCACACAAACCAGCCGTCCGGTATTCGAGCCGCTCGGGATCCCAGAATGCACGGTCGTAGATCATGATGAAACCGCATACGAAATTTCGGGTCATCCAGCTCAAATCTGGCCGCCGGTAAATTGAGTCGTCAATACCGATTCCCTTCGGTTTGGTTACCTCAGCCGACAAGCCTACTCTCTGCTGGGACCTCTCAGGTGTATCAGGCAAGGAAAGCGTCAGATTGCGTAGCACAAGTGATCCGGGCCGTCGGTCAAAAGTTCCATCCATGCCCAGGATCGGCCTGGCCCAGCAGTTTACAGAGTCGAATGGCGGAATTGTCGCGGTGATCTCAAAGGGATGCCACGCAGAGTCCTGGGGAATAGAACATGAAGCCACGACAGTGGACCAGCCTCGCCATACGCCATCGGCTCCACCGCTGCGGTCACACCAATCCAGGGCCAGACAGAGTGTGCTGTTGCCATCCAGCCATCGTGCTTCGCCGTGAAAACAAATGGTTTCGCCAGGGGACAGATTTACGGCCCATGCCCATCGACGATTCACCCGTACCCATGCCCGGACGCCGTCAAAACGCAGGACAATTCCGAATGATGAGGCATCGCGGGTGTGCGCGCGAATAGCATCGCGATAGGCCCGAATTCGCAAAAGCCAATCCTCCCAAGTTTGCCCCGGACGTGGCCCGGCCAAGTAGTGGGCGTTATAGAGTAAACCATCTACTTCCGGGAATAACGGTTGCCACTGACAACCCTCTTCCGGGACGAAATGGTCGAGGTCCCAGGGTATTGTGAATTGATTAGCCGAAGTTGTCACAAGAAAAGGGATTCCAAAAAGACCCAAGGCCAAATGTGTGATAACGAACACGACGGCTCTCCAGCCTATTGCTTTCGTCATAGCCAGTTCCCTTGCCGGGGGATTAGGAAAGATATCCAATCCTACGGCCACAGTTGCTGTCAATTGACAGCAGTCCGTCACCCATTCATGTCGAAGTAGTAACAAGAACAGTCGCCAATGCCAGACGCTGCGCAATCAAGACACGATTGGATATGTCCCTGAAGGCGGTCTGCGGTTGCCATTCTAACGACTACCGATCAAGCTTTACAACCAGCGACCAGTTTCTATGACTCCTTCTGGCCCACAGATCAGCTCTGCCCGAAAAGAGCTGGCGAAATCAGGATTTCTATATTGTGGACAGCCCCACTCTGAAATCGGATCGCCATCTGGTAGGACGTCGATTGCCAAAGCGAACGCTGGGCACACTGTAGGGGTAATTCGTGAATTGCCCCAACCATTTTCGAATAGCAAGCGATCTGGACTTCCTGTAGAGCGATTCAGGCTGGAGTTATATGCATACACGTAAGATGTTCAAACTGACCCGGCTTTCAACAATTGGACAACCCTCGGTCGAGCTGTGCCGCCAGCCAAGTAAAGGGCCATGAATTTTTCTAACTTCTTGATCTGGTCAACGAGTCTCTTCTTTTGATCAGAAGTGCCCACATTATGTGCCAGGAACTTGGCATCCGATTCATTCGTACGGAGAACAAGGTAAGTAGCGATATTTGAGAACAACGAGAGGTCAAAGTCCCGTGCTTCCTGAGAGGCCACGACCAAAGAGATGCCGTACTTGCGGCATTCTTTGGCCATGGTCGGCAACAAGGTGAGTTTGGCCGCCCGATGAGCCTCGTCAAAAACAAGCACGTGGGTAATAGAGTCTTGAATTCCCCGTCGGAACATCTCCTTGTAAAGATGGTAAAAAATCATCATCGCGAAAGCCCGCTGAAGAACTTCATTCTGCGTGCGATGAAGGCGTATCACGATCGGAACTTTACATTCCCACAACCGAAGTGGATGATCTCCCACATCGAAGAAACCGTAGTCCTCCAGTTCCTTGAGCCGCCCCAAAAGATTCTTTAATTCACGATTGGGCTGGCGTTCTCGGCGGAGGAGTTCCACAAAGCGATGAAAGGACGGAATTGCTCGATTGGGTTGGGGATTGCGCCAATCCCATCCCTGCTCTTCAAAGCTGTCAACGATGGCTTTTCGAATATGCTGCGCCTGAAGATCTCCGATTTCGGGGAAAATAGCACAGAAGATATCTCGCACAGCACCGGCCACATCCAAATAGGCTTTTGGATTCGTATGATCAAAGATCTCCAGGGGATTGAACCCCAGTCGATCAAAATCAATCGGCTGAAGGTGACCAACAATTTCTTCCAACCGCTCTTCCAAATCAGGATGATAGGAAAAGATGATCGGACGAACCCCCTGAGATTGCATTTTTGCACACAAATTCACGAGAGTATTTGTCTTGCCCATGCCCGGGAGACCCACGATCATCAAATGGGGATTGTCCTTCGTGCTAACAACCCAGTTCACGTCTTCATTTGCTCGAATGTCTTTGCCGAGGAGAACTGATACCGGCGTTACGGGCAGTGAGGGCGCAGGGGACTCATCGCCCGTCATGCCAGAGGAACTCCTTGCTTCTTCTGAAGACTCCTTGGTCTCTGTCTTCGTTTCAATCTCAGAGATATGGGATGCGTTTTCTGCAGAAATCATCACGCTGCCAGTGGTCTCAACAGGAAACTGAAGTTGTCGAGATTCGGCGCGGTCTGGCAAAGCCGAAGGACCAAAGACATAGATCCTTGTAGACCAATCGCTCGGGGAGACTAGCACAGGCTGTTGTTCACCGAATTCTGGGCAGAATACCCAGCCACGATCATTTTCTGATCCCATGGCAAAACGATAATCTTGACCTTTTTCGATCATCCGGTCGATTTCTGACAAGAATTCTTCATACGCCTCCTGTGCAAACCCGATCCCCTCATTGAGGTCCGCGTGGCGGTGAGCCTTATCGGCGTAGAACTTGAGGACACGTGCCAATTTTGCCCGACGAACGGCGGCCAAAGTCTGAGGAAGATCCGGGTCGCAATACCATTCTTCCCATTGTTGGCGCAACGTTTCAATCTGTTGGCGAAGATGCTCGAGGAGATCGCGTGAACGAACATCCCGAAGATGCCGACGATACTTGACCTCTACGAAGCTAAAGCACATGCCTTTACGTGTGAGCGACACATAGATGAGGTCCGGCCTTAAACCAGGACTAAACTTTGCGTCGGAGTGATTTGATTCTATATCGACCGCCTGTTCATCCTCTTTGGTAAAATCCCGCAGAGGTGGAAGCAAATCGCGCACGTCATCGACAGGGATAAAGAAACCATTTCGCAGAGATAACCAGCATGGCTCGTTGTTCTTTTCCGTACGGCAGTGTGCATAACTGAGAGCCAGGGCAACCAGTTCGGCTGTGGGCGATTTTTGGCCGGTAAGTCGAATTGCCAATCGGCCACTTAAAGCCTTAAGCTGCTGGAGCAAAAACTCTGTGTTCCTACGACTGTTGCTCAGACCCATCAGATCGAGGGCCTGGTCGAGTAATCGCCGGACTTCGGCCAAATTCGCTGTGGAAGTGATCATCTGAAGGCAACCCAGGTCCTCTCGTTCCGGAACGCAATCAATCACGTACGCATCGTACACTTCTCGATTCTCCCGGGGTGAATCAAAGTATTCGATGCCAGCGTAACGGTCGAGCGTAATGACCCAGTCACAAAGCTTATGGATATGACGGATTTCCTCGGCTCGCTCTGGTGAGACTTCGGTAAGGAGCACAGGTACGGCATCCCGCTTAGCACGTTGCCGCGCAACGACGTTCTGGACCGTATCCATTAAAGCGAGAAGTCGATCGGTCAACATCCTGTCCGAAGGATGTTTATCTCCTCCTGCCATTGAAGGAACAGAGCTTCTCCAACAAGGAAAAGGATTCAGTGAGAACCGGCGAGCGAAGAAATTCAAGAGTCCGAACACTGTGATCGGTCGGCGATCAACATCGTCGGGGGAGGTTGTTTCTACATGGGATTGGAACATATCGAATGCCGTTGCAACGTGGGCAGCGTGTTGTGGTTGCTCGTTAATCTTTCGCGCCCAGCGAAGTCGCGGTCGCGTGATACCGCCGGGAAGCGAGAGTGTATCGAGAACCCACCGATCGGCATCCGAGAGACCAGCGACGCCACGTCTCTTTCGTTCTCTTGTCTTGGTCAGGAACGTGCCTGCCACAGACCACTGTTCGCGAGAGGGGTACAATTCCAAAACGAAAGAGATATGTGGAATCTCGACTTCACGTTCTTCCTGCAACGGGTCATCACGATCTTCCGCCCATTCTTTGAGAACCCGTCCCAAGGCCCGAGTGACGGTCATTCCATCACCTGCTCTCAGCGCGTGCAGCCGCAGGACTTCCAGTTGGTCGGTTTTCTTTCCTTCATTTTCATGGTCCAGATAACCGTGCACTTCGAGATACTTGAGGATCTCCTTTGCAAGAATCTCTGAACTTCGCTGGCCGACCGTGGGAGCCACTTCAGCCTCTGTGTCAACACTTCCGTTAAGCGCCCGCGACAGAACGGCCACGGCTGCCTTTGGTTCTTCCGTACAGTCACTGACCATTGCCACGGCGTGAAAGCCCAGCGTATCGGCAAATACAAAACTAGTGCCTTGTTGAAGACCGGGAAGGAAAGGCGGGAACACGGCGCCGTCAAGGGCCTTAAGTTCGTCACGGACCTGGGATGGTTTTAAACCCTCCTCAAAGACCGCATGAAAAACGAGATTGTCATAACCGGCATGCCAAGCAACGCGCAGAGGATGGCCCGGCAAGACAATCAGACCGATGGCCTTTCCGGAAAGACTTTGAACCTCGACTGTTTGTACAAGTGCCCATTGTTCGTCGCTCTCCGGATGCTGAAGAAGACTATCCCATGCCAGGAGATATTCCTTCACAGTGTTCTCAAAGAAACGGGATTTGTGGTAGTAAACCTGACCTACACTGGTCTGTTCCTTGAAAAGCTTGGCCAGTTGACGGCTGACCCGTACAACTCTCTCAAAGCGCAAGGCCAAGTCAGCATCGGCCGATGGCGGCAGTTTAAAAGGAACGTATTCGGGCAAACTCGCCGGAGACCCGTCAGCTCGTACCTTTATCCGCCACCGGCCAACGGGCTTATCCTGGATACACCACTGTTCGTCAATAGCCTGAAATAGTGCAGGGTACGCAACTCGATACCGCGAGTTTTTTCCGGGAACACGAAGGATGACCGAGTCTTTCTTCTGGCTTGGGCGTATCCCTTCCTCTTCATATAGCGACACCAGAGAATCAGGACCATCCAGCTCTACGAGCGCCTCGCTAAAGCAGCGGACTGTTCGACCAGCACTGGACTCGGCCACCGAGCCAGGTTCTCCACTACGAATCTCAAACTCTTCGCTTTCGGCCTGGATGTCTTCCTGACCCACGACGCTCACAATGGCCCGTGCTGTAACAAGAAGGTCTTCATCACGTCCAAAATCATCCGCGCTGAAACGACACTTCTTAGCAGAATGTGGAATCTCCCGGGAGGCAAGCTCGTCCCCAAGGGAACTGACCACTGTGACTCGGTAATGGACATCTTCTGCCGCCAGATTGTCGGGTTCCGTTTTCCAACGGATCTCCAGTGGACGTACCTCCGTGTCGTCGTCGTTAGGTACTGAGAATACAGGGAGGGCACTTGGGTCGTCGCTGTTTTCTGTCAAACCGGACCAAGTGAGTAGCCTTCCGTTTCGGCCACGCCAGCTCACGATCTGAATACCCTGGATTTCGTCGGTCATCGGTTTCGGCTTAATATTGCCTATCCAGAGATTGGATTTGTCGGCAGTATCCCCCAGGGTCTGTAACCACGGACGGTTGTCGGCACGGCGCAGGATATCTTCCAGATCTCGCTTTTGTGCGGGTGATAATGCCTGCACTCGCAAAGTGGCCAATTGCTGGTCCAATGTTGTGAAGACCCCCGCCTGTTTGACCAATACTTCGACCAAGTTCTGAGAGAGCCTAAGCGCTTCCTCAAATTCGCCGGCGAAACTTCGATCGACTGGCCACAAACCAATACGCCAGAGAAGTTCCCCCACAAAGCGTTTTTCCGACAAAACCGAAACGACAAAATCGAACTCATCCCACGGAGCGACACTGGAATGACGCCGCCGTGCTCGGGACTTTCTGATCGCCGCTTCGACCTGCCGACGGTCTTCAGTAGAAAGCTCATCCCTCACGTGGGCCAGAGCCAGCCGGACAGCAGTGTCGAATAGCTCCTGTTCTTGTATCTCTCGGGCCGCGCTGTAGATTCCATCCATTCCCGCACCTGCTTTACCGACATCCACCAGGAGAAGCGTCGCATCTTGTTTTGCCTCGCGAATTTCCACAGCACGGTCGGCGGTAATGGTGCGGGCAGCCGCATCGTCAAAGTCACTCACACGATAGACTTGCCAAGGAGATAGTCCGGGCGGCATGAATTGTTGGTCGCGTGCCGCAGCCTCTGTGACCTTGGCCGGAAGACAACGGGTAAATGCCATGCTCCCGCGTTCAGCAACGCCCAGGAGTTCTTTGAAGACTTCCGTCAAAATCCGCGCATGCCATGTGGTCCAATTCATGTTGGCCCCCCATTTCTATCAAACCTTGGACGCAGATGCTTCATGGCCTCGGCGTCATTGACACCGACGAACAAACCCAGGTCTCGGAGACGCCGTTCCAGGCTTTGCCGATTTCGATGGAGAAGCTCGTTCGATACCGAGAGACCAGGAGGAGCATGCTCCACGTAAAAACCGTATCGTTCCTCCAAAATTTGCAGAAAACGCTTCAGTGAAAGGGACCTGTAACGGAGGTTCGCGCCCGGATCCAAAAGGTGCAAATGAACAAGATAATCGAGGACTGCATCGGTAAAAACCAGTCGCCGTAGGTCCGTCTGGCGCCTGCGGTTTTCTCCAATGACCGCCCGCTGGACCTTACGCGATGCCGCCAAACCGTTGGGTCGATTAACATAGAAGACGGAATTAAGGAAGTCCAAAAGATGCTTCACAGTGCTATGTCGGCCCATGACTTGTGTTAGCACCTCAGCCAGCCGCCACACCGGGTTGGGTTGGCGGATGTCGTCCCGAAGCTGGTTGGCTTCGTTGGGGTAATCCCCGTCAAGTTTCTCGGCAAGCTCACTCACTTTTGTTTCAATGAACTCGTGAATCCAGGACGCCCGGGCGTGTTCGCCTGTCAGAATATCGCCAAGGAGATTGATCCATTCCGTAGCGTCGGGAGAGGTGGAAATTGGCTTTCTGCGAATTTCCCTGTCGTTCTTGGCGTGCCAATCAAGAATTCGCAGGGCCATAAGAATCACCGGAAACCGCTCAACGCGCCGCACAAAATCCGCCATCGACCGCTCAGCCTCGTCTCGCAATTCCAGGTCGATCCCGTTGCTACAGTCCACCAAAAGTTCAGCGGGGCGTTGCTCGTGGTTTTCAGGGAGCCGACCATGCTCCGCCCAATGAAAGACCGCTTCGACCGTGCTCGTAAATAAAGTGGTCAGACCTACTGCTATGCAGGACTCCAGCAGTTCGAGAAACGCATGACGTGGGATGACATCGGCATAAGCCCGGACAAAATGGCGGATATCCTCCGAGAAATGTCGGGCAGCAACAGTTGCTATCGGTCGCTGATTGGAGATCACCCCCGAGGTTCCCCGTTGCTCTTCAGGAGCCTGACCGATCTTTTGGGCAATTCTTACCATTAGCAACTGATCGATGCCCACATCTTCAGATTCGTCAAATCTGTCGCCTTTTCTGTCTCCAGCAATCGTTGAGAAGCGCACTCCCTGGGCGAAAGCCTTCAAGAGCACGTTTTCGTCAAATCGGCCTCCCACTGGGAACCAAGTTTTTTCCCCTTCACGTGACAATCTGACGCTATCGCCATCCTGATTCGCCAGTAATGCCATGATGGTCTCTGGGACAAGACGCAGGTGAGCAACCGATGCGGGTAAATCCACCCAGCTGGCAAAGAAATGGGTGGGAGCCACCTTTTGTATCTTCTGGTGGCGCCCTTCCAGACGGTTCTTGTTCTCCAGGCAGTACGCCAGGAGAAGGTCACCCAGGATGACCTGGCCAACGTCGGTCTCAAACCCACCAAAGCCAGCATCTTCTGCCAATCCGCGGGCAACCTCTTCAATCGATACGGATTTCCGCTGGTTACCTCCGGAAGGTTGTGAGAACGTGGGGACGAATTTCCCATTTCCTCGCCTCCGAGCGAACCGAAACATATAAAAAACGGCGGGGAGAATAGCACCGATGTCAAAGTCTTGTAAGGTTACGGGCAGGACCTTTTCGTAGTTTCCCGTCCAGAGTTCTTTGACGGCATTCGGCCCAAATACGTCGGCAACAATGCGTTTGACTTGTGTCTCTGGCATTATTACTCCTCCCCATCCCTAGAAAGATTGAAGACGCTCCCAACTCTAATCGATTGTTCGTTCACCGGTTTCAATATCAACCGCTGCTTGCCGCCGCCCAACGCTTCAGTTCGCTCGATGGAAATCTGGAGCACGTGGTCCTCTGCCGACGGATGATACGCCAGGAGCGACCGTTGCTCTTCACGCAAAAGCCGCTGCACAAAAATGGAAAGCTGGGTAAAGATTTCATCTGAGGCCACATCACCCAGTTGGTAACCCTCGCTGAGTTCCCACAACCGCGCAAACAGATCCAAACCCAATCGCAGGCGTTCTTCACGTCCATCACGGTAGCGATAGATGAGCCAGACTGCGCGATGCAGTCGTTCCAGGCCGGGTTGCGTAGGCGGCAAATCAGCCTCCAAACGGAACCGTCCGATGTCTTTCTCCACCCAAAAAATAGTCTCCGTAGGCGTCCGGGGTGGGACGCGCAAAGGCACAACATCTTTGCGGTCATAGGCCAGCTCGGGAAGGTATTCAAGTCGCGCAATACCGCGGCAGATTATCTGACAAACACGATCCCGATCCTCTTCTTTCATAAGAGGAAGCTCACTAAATGCCCTCAGAGCAGCACCTCCCAGAAGGTCCAGGGCGCTCGTGGTTCCCCCCACCTGCTCAATCCACTCTGGCAACCACTCGAAGTATGCGCGGCGACGAGCCGAGGCCAGGGACAAATCCGGATAATGAGGGATGGTCTTTTCCTCTTCGAAGAATGGCTGCTCTGTGAGGTACCGATCAATATGCGGATGGGCGTCCAGTGCAGGATCGAATCGCAGCAGTTCCATCAAAACTGGTCCCTGGCGATTTGGAGACCGTGGCGAAAAGGCGCGATCCCAATATGGGAAAAAAGACTCCAAGGGCTTCTTGTGGTAATCCTCACAGTAATCGACTCCGAAGAGCACGTACACCAACGCTGCCCGAAGTTCTCGCATCGTTATATGCGTTTCGCCACGCATATGGACCGCTTTGAGCATATCATACAAACGTCGTCGGGCATGGCGGTGCTGTTGTTCCGAAATACGTTCCGGGACACCTTCAGGTCCAAACACACGGGCTGCCCGAAAAACCTCGCATCGATTGCGGGATGCGCAAGACAAACAAGGACTCCAGATGGCCTCTGCCTTCGCACCGCCGTAAAGTTGGTCCACGAGCCTATCGAGAAATTGCGTTTCGATTGTCCCGTCCTCTGGCGAAAGTCCGCCCACCAAGGAACGATCTCGGAGAGAAAGAAACCGGAGATAAGAATCACCCCGGTCGGCACCATTGCCTTCAAGGTGTGCTCTAAGAGATTTCGTGAGAGGGGTCGTACCTCGCCGCTCTTCCACGGACTCAATCCATTCAAGAAGCCGCCCATCATTCACAGCGACAAGATGTACGAGATCTTTAGGCGAAGAGCCATTTTGAAAGGGTTCAAAAAGCTCGTCCAACAGATCATTGGACGAGCGATCCTGCCAGGCGGCCGATCCATCGAGATTGATCAGAATCCGAAGACCGTTATGTGATCCCTTCAAGACGCGGGCAGATGAATGGCGTTGCTTCAAGCCAAACCTTTGGGCCAAATGTTGGAGGAGAGCGGTCTTGCCATCCCCGGCATTACCGCACAGGATAACCAGTCGAACTCGCCGTTTAAGAATATCATCCCACAGCGTCTCTTCCAGATTCGTTGGAACGTATGTGCGCTCGGCGAATTCGGAGTCAAGGCCACGTGTCTCTGTGTTTCCCCAGCGCGAACCGGGATACGAACGGAGGAGTTCCCGCAGCCAATCATTGGACTGAGGCTTTTCTGACCGAGACGTCCCCGGGGGAACAACGCTTTGCGAAGAACCACGATCCGTTTCAACCCGGGACGTCACAGTATCCACCGTTTTGGCCGAACTGTCCAGACGATCCAGAAACGCGAGAGCCTCGTTCGCTGAGGAGAAACGCTGGCTCGGATCAGGATGTGTGGCACGTTCGAGGACCCGAACCAGACGTGGGTAATCGTCTCGAGGTAGTCCCTCCCAACAAAGTCCTTTGCTCTTGTCCCGAATTCCCCCAACGAAAAACGGTTCCTGGTCAAAGACCACATGGTAGAAGGTTGCAGCAAGGGCAAAGAAATCGTCTGCCGGTGAGGATTTTTCTCGACATTCAGCACTGGGAGCACAATACAGAACGGTTCCCGGAGCACTATAGTTCGCGCCGACTTTGGTCACGAAATCATAGTCTGTGAGAACCAAACTGGAACCGGAAACGATAAGATTACGAGGACTGACATCGCCGTGAACAAGATCATTTTGATGGAGTATCCTTAATCCGTCACATACGTCCCTCACCCAACGAAGCGCTAAGTCCTCCGGAACCGCTTCATCCAACTCTTGAGAAAGAAGCGGGAAAACTCCGATGAACTCAGCCAACGGCGTTCCCTCAATCCAGCTCAGAAGCGCGACGAATTCGTTGTCCTTCCATTCAGGAGCGACCTCAAACACGGCCGAAAGTACCACATGCCGAGCCACATGAGATCGCACCATTTCGTACCCGCGACGAATTCGCTCACCGGCTTCTTGGTTATGAGCCACCTTAGCAACAAAGACGCCAAGTTCCGATTGGTCCCCTGGCCTAATTTCGACGACTTTGAATGTTGTACCCATGCCCCCGGAGCCAAGCTTGGAAACGATGCGATAGTGCCGCTTTCCAAATGGAATTTCCTGCCCTTCGCTCCAGAACTTGGCTGATGGTGCAACTAATGGAGGAACAGAGTCTCCCAACCATGTTCGCAACCGGACAACGATTTCTTCAATTGTGGGGCGTTCCTTCGGATTCTCTTTGAGGGCATCTTCTAAGATTTCACGAGGTTCTTCGACTCCGGGCAACTCCTGCAGAATCTCGACAAGACTTGCACAAAGAGAGAATAAATCCGACCGCCGGTCAGCCGCGGCAAGTCCGTTCGCGCGCACCTCTGGCGCCAAAAACTGAGGGGCAAACTCTTGAATAAGAGCCGTGGAGCCTATGCTGACGTGATCCGGAAGGTGTGCCCATTGAAAACCCGTGAACAGAGGCTGATTGTCAGAGGTCACCAGAATCGTTTGAGGCGTCAAATTGCGGTGGAGAATTGTCAACTCTTTGCCGCCGGCTTCATGGAGTTCCCTTAGCGCTTCAAGCGCCCGGCAGGCAAACTCCACACGCGAACGTGGATTCCATGATCGATCCGGGATCCGATCCGCGATCGTTGGGGCCGCCGGATCGATCAGCGTGAAAAAGTACATTTCACCGCAGTAACCCGGCACCGATTGAAAGGAGTCCAGGATGCGAGGCGCCCACCGATAGATCTGGAGTTTCTGAAGACTGTCGAATTCCCTTCGTGCTCGCTCCTCTGCTTTGCGATCAGCTTTTGGATCGGCGGACAGGTCGTAAAGATGCAGGATCACTCGATCCTGCCGCGTGGGATGAGTGGCACGATAAACACGACGAAAACCTCCCTCCTTCGGCAATTGACGTTCGAGGTTCACATATCCTGCGAGCCTTCGCAGATCGCCGGTGGCAATTGCGAAGTTGCGAGGAGATAACGACCTCGCTAGCAGTTCCACCTGCGGGGGAGAGAGAACAGCGGGTTCACAGATTCCGATAACCTTATCAACGCTATTAAGGTTATCGAACGAAACACCCTGGACCTGAGACTGTGGTAGCGTGCCAATTCGGGAGGGTGCAGGTGTGAGAAGGAAATGGCATCGCACAAACGAAAGATCCGCAACAACTTTTCGGAGCGAAGTGGCCACCTTTTTAGTTTTTTGAAGAAGCCTGTTCGCCTCAACGATGATTTCCTCCTCATGTTCTTTGATCCAGGCGGCCGTCCAATGCTTTACTTCGATCACACGAACTCCGCTAGGTCCGATAACCACAGCGTCGATTTCATCCGCCTGCATGCGGGTATTAACGGAATGCAATACATTCGTGAGGAGAAAAACACGCCCCTCACCTGCGGCAGACTCACAACAACGACGAATTTGCTCGAAAGCTCGCCTTTCACTTTCGTTGGCGATCGGACCACACGGTATCCATTCGCACTTCATGAAGTTCACCCCGTCTCACCTGAAACGTCTTTCGGAAGTTACGCTTAACGAAAGAAACACCACTCCGTAGAAACGGGTCGATGATGTCTCCATCCCTCAATTACGAGAATCTTGGTCAAGTAATAACAAGAACGGTACTTTGCAACCCTATTGCCGATTGGGACTACACTTCAGGCCAAGAGAAAATCAGACGAATTCAGTGATCTCGCGCTGTGCTCACTTAAGGTAATGCCGAAGCCGTCGAACGACGAAAGTCGCTATTTCAAGAACTACCCACGTTTCGTATCTTGAACCCACAGCAGCTTCTGTGTTCCAGGGAGTTCCAAAAAACCTACATTTTATGGTAGTCTCCCTACATACAAGTCGCAATTGCGATCAAGACATACGGGCTCGCTTTGAAGAGCAGACACGTGACATCGGTCTAAGGTGGGGTGGTTAGCCTGCTTTTGCCAGCGCACTCAGCTGCCTTCATAGATAGTGCAAACAGGAAAATCCGATGACGGTATCGAACGGAGAAAAAGAGAGTTCTGGGCCATTTCTGAACTATGGGGATTAGCCCGAGCCAGAGCCTTCGCATACACAACGGCAATGGACCCCTACGGGCCAGGATCAGGATTGTGCATTCTCCAGAGAGCGCAATCTCCGAAATGATGAACTACAGTTCCCCTTGGTAAGCCGTCTGCTTACCCAGCAATGTTCCATCTACAATTGCGAGGCAAACACTTTTATCAGCTCATTGGGAGATTTGACATGCAATATACGGCCGCCGTTGTGTTAGCTTTATTGGCACTTGGTCTGGGCGAGGGCGCATCCTCTGGAAGTGAACCGGTCACACTCTTTGTGTCCCCGGACGGTAATGACGACCACGACGGGACAGAGGCGAAACCTTTTGCCAGTCTTGCTCGGGCATGTGCCGCCGCTCGGCAACTGGGCCGTCAACAACGGCGACGGATTGTGCTGCGAGGTGGGCACTATTATGAGGCATCAATTCGTCTGGGACCGGAAGACTCCCATTTGTCAATCGAAGCGGCATCGGGAGAGACACCCGTTCTTATCGGAGGACGACGTGTCACCGGTTGGGAAAAAGACGGTCCTGACTTCTGGGCTGCCCCGTTACCAGGCGTCAAAGAGAAGAAATGGGACTTCCGGTCCCTTGTGGTCAACGGTGAACTACGGCCTCGGGCACGGCTTCCGTGATTTGGTCAGTTCACGCATCTAAGTCGTTTCGATGCCCCTTGGCACAGCACAATGGGCGGAGGTTTCCGTGGAGCCGACAAGCCCGAGCTTAAACTTCAGATGGAGTATCGCGAGGGAGATCTCGGCCCGTGGTTAGATATTAACAACGCGGAGCTGACCATCTTCCACATGTGGGACGATTCTGTCGTGGGATTGGCAGCTCACGATTCGGAGCGCCATCTGCTCTCGTTTTCCAATCCTTCGAACTATCCGCCAGGTGCATTTGGTGTAAGAACGTATGTCGTCTGGAACATCCGTGAAGGCATGCACGAACCTGGTCAGTGGTACTTAGACCGCAGTCGTGGGAAGGTCGTCTATTGGCCGAAGCCAGGCGAGGATATCCACTCCCTTGAAGTGATTGCCCCAACAACCGAATCGGTTATTCGATTTTCGGGAACCAATGAGCAACCGGTCTCGGACGTAATCTTGAGAGGCCTTCATATTTGTGCGACGACTACGCCACTGGTCAAGGGTGGTTGGGCAGCGGGTGCTTTTCAGGGTGCTGTTGAGATTGGCCACGTTGAGAGATGCTCTTTACGGGATCTGGTTATTAAGGCTGTGGGAGGGCAGGCCATTCGTATCGCCGACAGCAAAAGCATTTCAGTCTCAAACTGTGAGATCGGGAACATTGGTGCTGGTGGAATCTACGACAGTCGTGGACAAGAGAATGAAATTATCAACAATCGTATCCGAGAATACGGGGTAATCTATCCGAGTGCCATCGGGATCCGGATATCCGGAAGTGGCCAACAACAGCCAGAGACGAGCCGGGATAACGTCATTTCGCACAATGATGTCTCCGGTGGGTCTTACGTCGGTATCCAATTCGATGGTTGGAGAAACAGATTCGAGAACAACGTCGTGTCCGATGTGATGCGAGTGCTCAATGACGGGGGTGCTTTCTATGGCAGCGGCAAGGAGAATGTTATCCGCAGCAACGTCGTTCGTAACATTCCGTCTGGCAAATCAGCCCACGCGTACTATATTGATGAGCTTGGCCATCAGATCCTCGTCGAGAAGAATCTTTCCGTGGGATGCGAGTGGCCTCTTCATGTGCACATGGCAAGTGACGGATTCATTCGCAACAACGTATTCCTGTCGGACGGAGTTGCCAAGCTCACTTTTCCCAGGAGTCGCGGTTTCGTGATGGAAAGGAATGTCGTGATGGCTCAAGGGGCCATTTCTGTCATGAATCCCGATGGTGTGACCCGTTGGCAAAACAATCTCTTTTTCAGTCGGTCAGGGGAATACCACGAGGTACCCGATAACGTTACCAAAGCTGATCCTCTGATCACCGAAGCAACCCGAGGCCGCTACCGTTTTCTACGCGGCTCACCGGCACCCAACCTTGGCATTGAGCCTCTCGATCTCGACCAGGCAGGGGCGCGGGGGACGTCTCCGAAGAATAGCAACCAACAATGAAGATGCAGTTTTTTGATCTGAATCCCTTGACTGACGTACGGCCTGAATGACTCAATCGCATCGATTCCAAAAACCCGCACGATACCCAGCAGGGATGGTTCCCATCCGAAGAAAAACGCTAAAGAGACTGGCAAGCCCAAACCACGAACTACATCCCTCACCAGTGTTTTCGGGATGTCCGAAAAGCTAACGACTAACGAAGCGGAGGGCACGGGACTCGAACCCGCAACCCCTTTCGGGGCACCACATCTCCAGTGTGGCTGCTCACCAATTCGCATACCCTCCAATCGTTATGTAACGAAAGCGTCACACTCTTATTTGCTATGGTGTTACACCCGTACCGTCAACTAAAGGTTATTGACCACCTGCAATCCAGCGATGACACTCCGTTACCGACCATGCGACCCTTCAACATGGATTATATATTTTGCTCTTGAGTTTGTCAGCGCCAGCGAAGCTCGACGATGGCCCACAGTTCCAGCTCCGGCACCGTAACCGTGAGACTCTTCCCTTCCGGTTTGACCACGACAATCAGGTCTTCTTTTCCATACGAATGAATCTTCGCAGACCGGCATGCGTCTGCCGGGCCGGGAAGTGCCTCCGCGTCAAGTGTAATAGTAACATTCGTGAGCGGAACCATCCGGTCCTTCTCTCCATCGTACTGCCGGTTAACCAAATGAATGGCCAATGTAGGCTGACCAGATGTTACTTTGACCCGCGGTGTGACAAAAACAGCGCCTGGGCTTGAGATTTGTACGGGGTTCTTTCCAAGTGACGCTAGGCTTTCGGCCGATGACCACGTCACGAGCTTGCCTGCCGTCCGAGCCTGATCCAACACAGGCTTCAGATCCTCGGAAAGCTGAAGATCGCCTGGAATAATAACCTTGTCAAATTGCTCAACGGCGGCCTTGTCGATCGTGTATCCCGGCAGCCAATCATCCCCCTGGACCAAGACCCTGAAAGGCCAGTTCGACTCTGCAAGGGTTGTCACGATCCCCTCAACATTCCCTTTGCCTACTCGTCGAGAGTGATTGTCATAGACAATGGCGACACGACCAACGGCTTGAAAATCATCGAGGACTTCTGCATGGTCACGTACGAATCGGTAAAGGGGTGCGTACGCCTCCGTGGGACCCGAATACCAGTGGGTTCCTTTTTCTTTCGTGTAGCACCACTGCCGATGCGGGGCCATAAGATTGTGACCAAATGCGTACGAAAGAGCTGTCCATGTGCGGACGAGCCCCGGAAGGTTGTGTTCCATCACGTAAGCCCAGTCCCAACCACTGGCTGTCGAAGTGACAGGTCGGTCTAAGCCGTCGGCCAACTTGTACACATAGATCGGATGGAGCGGAACTCTGCGTGCTGCTGCTTGATGATCAACCTCACAACAGAAATAACTCAGATGTGGGGTGATCGCCAAATCCATGGGTCCGGAAAGTCCAGAATTAACGGCGAGAGGAAGTTGACTTCCCTTGATTTGTTCGCCTTTTCGGCGGTATTCGGCGACAAAATCAGTCACAGATTTGACGTGAAAATCCAAAAACTCCTCTGCCAGTGGAAGCTGCGCACGCTCCTTGCGATACCGTTCGGGTGTGATTCCCTGACTCGTGAGAAACTGACGGTAGTCAAAGGTAGCCAGGTCTGCAATTCCGAGTTGCTTGCGCCGTTCATCCGAAAGTTTCTCCTTCAAATAGCTACGAAATCCTTCCATACAAGCTGGGCAGAAACATGCATCGAGCCAAGTCACGGCTCCTGCCGTCCCCGTGTAATCGTCAATGTGGAGTGCGTCAGCCCCAACTGCGATCGTTTCTTCAAGACGCTTTAAGAGATACTGGCGATAAAGTGGGCTGTTCGTGCAAAACCACCATGCTGGCTGTCCCTTGTGTTTATGGTCCCATAACCAGGGAACGATAAATGTTTCTCCGGCGAAATTCCGGCAGGCAGCCTGCAAGAAATCTGGAGTAAAATCGACCATGCGTGCAAATTCAGTGCGGAAACCAACGCTCACGGCGAAAAGGCGAACACCCCGGGTATGTGCCAACTTGATTCTCTCTGACGACCCAGCACCAGCCCAACCCATCACCGTGCAGCCATAGGTCTCATAGAGGTCCGGATTATCATACATGAAGACCACATCCGAATGGCGTATCACCCGTGAATGCGATTCGCCCTCGGCATTCCCCCGAGCGGCGCTACCGAGCAGAGTCAAAAACATGCCAAAAATAACCATGGCCGTCTGGAGTGGTAGATCAGCAAGTACTGTGACTCTTGCTATTCTTGTTTGGTCAGAAAACATGGGATCTTCCTTTCATCAAGTTGCGTGAAACCCCGAGGCGACCAAGTATGTGCTCACATCGATCATCTTGGAAGGATTGTGCCACACGTTAGCGTCGATTGGCAAGCCCTACACTTTGCTGCACATGTACAGATGTACACTCGTACAGGTCGAGCGAGATAACCGTCTGGTTTCAACGTTTGACGAGAAGCCCTGGTCGTCTGTTGAGCTAGAAGTCTCACAAACCTTTCGACTAGGCGATTAGCCGAGGGATTCGAACCCGATTCCACAAGTGACTTTTCTAACGTCACTTACGACAACTCGCAGGGGCCCGGTGGCACAGAATCCGGCACACTCGGTGACGAAACGCGGGGTGGTGGGACCGGAAGTGGTGATGTTCCGACATTTTAGTAGAAAGAAAGTAACGGTATGGTGTGGCAACTCGAACAGCGGATGGGATGGGGTGGCCTACTTTACGGCCTCTGGCGTTCTCGGGATGCCGAAGAGCGGGATATGTGGGCAATGAATGTCTACCGCCCCACGGCCAAGTGATGACGCCGACCGCTGTCCGGAACGGGGCTTTATTCCCCAAGGGCGGCGCTGGAAGTGGCGGGGATTCCGCGGAGGGTGTTGGAAGCTTCACGGTAAAGGACCTGATGAAAAATTCGACATTTTTCGACACCTAACGGGGGTGGCGAAGCAACGTTTTGTGCCTAAGAACGTTTGCCTAAATTAACTTCGTTGAGCGCCGTTAGGCGCGCCCCGGTCAAAATAGGTAATTTCTAGCGCCGGCTGGTTGGCGGACAGATGCCGCCCCGTTGACAGTTATGCGTGGATGACAAAAATCGACTGACTAGGGCGGGCTAGGACCGGTACCCCCGAAACCCCGGGGCCACACGGGTTGCCCCCCCTCTTTTTCTGTTGTGGTGTCCTTAATCACATGAGGTGGCGCCCGTGTCCGAAATCTTCAAGCTCGACGCCTGTCGTTTGACCCTTGAGGACCTCAAGGCTTGGATCGATCGCGTCCGGGACCTCAAACCCCTTTTGGTACGGGCATGGTATGGCGGAGACTCTTTGTCAAAAGACGATGGGGAGAATTGGCTCGGCAGCTTCCCC
>JGI11944J13513_1000936_pt1 | contig 25252 bp, 26 predicted proteins | sample TerdegcoTASludge_FD_13513 | JGI IMG/M metagenome (IMG submission 13513) | reverse complement strand
GGTGCAGGCCTTTGCCGGGAGCCTGGAGGGGCACAGAGCCCGAAAAGGCGTGCTGATCGCTACATCGCAATTCAGCCCGGATGCACTGGATTATGTCACCAGGATCGAGAAGAAGATCGTGCTGATTGACGGCGAGAAGCTTGCCGAGCTCATGATCGATTTTCAGGTTGGCGTAACTAAAGATGTGAGATATGAGATCAAAAGACTGGAAAAAAGGCATGTTTTTAGCCCCCTTGAACTGTTCGATTGATATCGATTTCGACCAGCGAAGTGATGCCAGCAAAAACTCGCTCCGGAATGAAAAACGATATCCATAGCTAGAATCACTTGAGACTGGCTCCTGGAACAAGTCACGCTAAATATCATGGGATGAGTCTATAGATGCTGATTTGGATGATCTAAAAACATACCTTTTTTTTAATTGTAGAATAGCATCCCCAGTTACCACCATAAAAAGAAGTCACCTTTTTCTGTCTCTCCTTCCCGGCAAATCCGCTGTGTTTGATCTTTCATCGCTCTGGATCGGACAGCAGCAAGCGAGATCGTCGCAATCCAAACTCTCTTTCCAGCAGCTTCAGGCTTCACAGCCCCCTTTTTAGGAGATCCCCATTCAACTCCGATCTCCCTTAAAGCCACATCGATTATCAGGCATCAAATTGAAATATATTATCGCTATAGATCATTTGTGGAAGGAAATTTCCTCATTGCTCTAGCTCTAACCCTGTTCGCCGGCCTGGCCACGGGAATCGGGAGCCTGATCTCTTATTTCATCCCCCGGCCCGATATGCGTTACCTCTCTCTTAGCTTGGGCTTTGCTGCCGGAGTGATGATCTACGTAGGATTTGTGGACCTGTTCTGCAGCTCTAAAATCGTCTTGGGTTTCAGCTATGCCAATCTCTTCTTCCTGATGGGTCTGGTGCTGATCTATCTCTTCGACCATCTCGTTCCCCATATCCATATGGACGGCCAGGTGGATTCCCAGTGCAACAGGCTCTATCGCAGCGGAATCATGACCTCCATCGGGATCGCCATTCATAACCTCCCCGAGGGATTAACCGTGGCCCTGGTCTCCCTGGCCGATCTGCGCCTGGGCTTGCCGGTGGCCGCGGCCATAGCCATCCACAACATACCTGAGGGCATGGCCTGCAGCATTCCCCTTTACTGCGCCACATCCGACCGGAGGAAATCCTGCCTGATCTCCTTTGCCGCCGGAATGACCGAGCCTCTAGGAGCAATTCTGGCCATCCTGATCCTCTATCCATTCTTGAACGACTGCCTACTGGCTGCGACCACCGCTCTGGTTGCGGGAATCATGGTCTTCCTCAGCTTTGACGAGCTCATTCCCATAGCAAACCGATACGGGGACGAGCATACCACAAACATAGGCCTTATTGCCGGTTTTTTGGTGATGATGGCGGGATTGGTCTTGATGGAATCACTATAAATCCAATTATAATGAATACGAAAGATGGAGAATGGAAATGAAACAGATATTATTGTGCAGCCTATTTCTGCTGCTCCTGGCAGCCTCGAATTGGGCAAATGCTGCCGATCAGGATCTTTTGATCTCCCAGGTCGAGAGCTCGAGCGGCGAGGTAAATGAGAGCGCTCTGGTGCTGGCTCTGGCTGGAGAGCCATCCGAAGAGCTTACCCAGGCCGAGGTCGATGGCCTACTGTTTATGATCGAGGAGGAGAAGCTGGCAGGAGACGTCTATTCGGCACTGGGTGAAAAGTGGGATATGCGCGTCTTCGAGAACATCGGACGGGCAGAATTAACTCATCAGGCAGCCATAAAAAGGCTCTTTGATAGGTATTCTCTGCCAGATCCCAGGATGGGAGAAGGTGAGTTTGGCAACGAAACCCTGCAGGACCTCTACAATGATCTGCTGTCCCAGGGAAGCGTTTCGCTCAGTGACGCCCTCAGGGCGGGGGCAGCGATAGAGGAGATAGATATCCTCGATTTAGAGGAATATATGGCGCAAACCGATAAAGAGGACATACTTCTGGTGTATGCCAATTTATTGCGCGGATCGGAGAACCACCTGCGGGCTTTTGTCAATAACCTGGAAAGGCAGGGGGTCGAGTACACTCCTCAGTACCTGTCGAGAGAGGAGTACCGCAGCATAATGGAAGCCTGAAGCCAGCAACTGCAAAGGGTTTATGGCATCTAGGCAAGCTAGCCGCGAAATGGATCCCGTCCAGGCCCCTTACGTGCTGAGAGTAGCCCTCTACTCTCTGCTCTTCAACCTGGTCCTGGTGGTGGCAAAGCTCATCCTCTCTGCCCTATCCGGGAGCCTGGCCCTGCGAGCCGATGCCATTCACTCCACTGTGGACGTTCTGGCCTCACTGGCCCTGATACTGGGGGTGAAGATCTCAGAGATGAAGAGCGAGAGCTTTCCCCTGGGGCTTTACAAGGTGGAGAACCTGGCCTCCATCGCCATCTCCTTCTTGCTGTTTCTCACCGCTTATGAGATAGTCCTGGAGGCGGTGCGAGTGGACGCCATGCCCATCAATTATCAGGGATGGGTTCTCTATGCCGTGGCAGCGATAATTCCCCTGCCCTATCTATTCGGCAGCTTTCAGATCAGGGTGGGAGAGAGGACCGGCTCGCCCAGCCTGATAGCTGATGGAGTGCAGCATAAGGCCGATGTGCTCACCTCCTCGCTGGTCTTTCTTGCTCTGATCGCCCAGAGCGTATCTCTTCCTTTAGACCGGATTGCGGCAGTGATAATTGCATTGGTGATCATTAAGGAGGGCTGGGGAATCCTAGTCTCTGGCATGCGTGTCCTCCTGGATGCTTCAGTGGACGCCCAGACTCTGGAGAGGATTCGGGCTCTGATTTTAGAGGCGCCTGAGGTTGCTTATATCAAAGAGCTGGTGGCCAGGAACTCGGGGCGCTATCTTTTCGTTCAAGCCGATCTAACCTTAAGGGTAGCTGATCTGAAGAGAGCTCACCAGGCCAGCGAGAGGATCGAGTCCAGGATCAAAAAAGAACTCTCTCAGGTGGACAGGGTGCAGATCCATTATGAGCCCATTGTAGATAGCCGGCGCAGGTATGCTGCACCCTTAGTGGATATGCGGGGAACACTGGGAAAGCACTTTGGCGAGTCTCCCTACTTCGCTTTGGTGGAGATAGATTTTGAAGAGAAGAGGCTGATCCGCCAGGAGATACTGGCCAATCCCCATAAGGATCTGAGCAAGGGCAAGGGCCTGAAGGTGGCCCAGTTTCTTCTCGGCTTCAAGCCCGATGTCGTCTTCTCTCCTGAGAAACTAGAGGGAAAGGGACCTGGCTATGCCTTTGCAGAGGCGGGGGTGGAGACGGTTCAGACAGATGTCGAGACCCTGGAGGAGCTAGTGGCCAGTCTGTTGGAGGTGGAGGAGAAGAGTACAAATCTTTAAATACAATATCGCATATAAGCGTAATTGCTCTTTCCCTATAACCGTCATTTGTCGGCAGGAGCGGAACGGTCAGAATAGAGCATGATGTATTAGAAAAATCAGAATCAGTGAGGTTTAATGAAGGTATGTGTTACCGCCGGGGCATCAGGCCTTGATGCTCCCATGGATCCCAGATTTGGGCGCTGTCCCTTTTTCGTGATAGTAGATACAGATAGCATGAGCGATAAATCCATTGCCAACCCCAATGTCAATGCAACCAGCGGCGCTGGCATACAGGCTGCTCAGCAGATAGCCAGAGAAGGAGCAGCAGCTCTGATCACCGGAAACGTCGGCCCCAATGCAATGCAGACCCTCTCCGCAGCCAATATCGATGTCTATCAATACCAGGGGGCGGGTAGCGTCAGAGAAATGGTGGAGAAGTTCAAGCGGGGCGAACTCACAAAGATCGCTGATGCATCCGTGCCCGGTCATGCCGGCATGGGCCCGGGAATGGGTCCAGGCGGTCAGGGCATGGGACGAGGAGGCGGCGCAGGAAGAGGGAGAGGAGGCGGTGCTGGACGGGGAAGAGGAGGCGGTGCTGGAAGAGGGGGTCAGTTTTAATGAAGATCTGTGTCCCCACCATGGGCGATGCCGGCCTGGAAGAGGCCATATGCCAGCATTTCGGGCGAGCTCCCACCTTCACCGTAGTGGACCTGAATAACAATGAGATCCGTGTCCTGCCCAATGTGTCCGAGCATATGGGCGGGACGGGCCTTCCCACAGAGACCATATTTGCCGAGGGCGTCCAGGTGCTGATTGTTGGCGGTCTGGGTCCTAAAGCGGTCATGGCCTTCAGCCAGGCGGGCATAGATGTCTTCGTAGGAGCGACGGGCACGGTTAAGGATGCCATCGATGACTGGCGCGAAGATGTACTTCAGCGCGCCAGCCCGGATAATGCCTGCCAGGATCATAGGCATTAGTTCTGCATAAGGGGGAGGAGTTGAAGCTATCCATAGCTAGCGGCAAGGGCGGCACCGGCAAGACCCTGGTCTCGACCTCACTTGCCGCTGCCCTCCTTTCCCAGAGGGGAAGGGGGATCACGATCGCTGATTGCGATGTTGAGGAGCCCAATGCCTACCTTTTCTTTCCGGACAGGACCCTTCTGAAGAAAGAAAGCTGTCAGGTTGCTATGCCGGTGATAGATGAGGAGTTGTGCACTCATTGCGGCAAATGCAGCGAGGTCTGTGCTTATCACGCCCTGGCCGTGCTCCCCCAGGCGGTGCTGATATTTCCCGAGCTCTGCCATGGCTGTGGGGCTTGCAGCATCATCTGTCCGGAGAAGGCCATAAGCGAAGGTAGCCGCTCCGTGGGGCAGATATTCCATGCCCGTTCCGGAGGCATGGATATCATCTGGGCCGAGCTAGCCCTGGGCGAGGCCAGGACCACTCCTCTCATCAAAGCGGTGAAGGAGAGGGCTAAGAGCGATACTGTGATCGTCGATTGCCCTCCAGGTACCTCCTGCTCCATGGTGGAGTCTGTGCGGGGTAGCGACTTCTGCCTGCTGGTGACCGAGCCCACTCCCTTTGGCCTGTATGACCTGGACATCGCCCTGAAGGTGCTGGACAAGATGGAGATTCCCCAGGCGGTGCTGGTCAACAAGAGCGGCATAGGTGATCGGAAGCTCTACCAATACCTGGAGGAGAAGAAGATTCCCCTTATAATGGAGATCCCTCTGGACCGGAGGATAGCTGAGATCTACTCTCGGGGGGAGATATTCATCTTTCATATGCCGGGGTGGAAGGAGAGGTTTATTGAATTGGCGAAGAGAATTGAGGAGATGATAGCATGTTGCAGGTCGCCATAGTTAGCGGAAAAGGTGGAACCGGCAAGACCTCGATCATCGCCTCACTGGCGGCGCTCGCTCAAGGAAAGGCAGTCTTTGCCGATTGTGATGTGGACGCCCCCGATCTGCACCTCATCCTCCAGCCCGAGATCCTGGAAAGCCGGGAATTCTATGGCATCAAGAGGGCGTTCATGGATAAAGAGAAATGCATCCAATGTGGAGCCTGCCAGGAAGCCTGTCGTTTTGGAGCGATCGGCGATTTCGAGGTTGACACCCCCCTCTGCGAGGGCTGTGGGGTATGCCATCTGGTCTGTCCTGAGGATGCGGTCGAAATGAGAGACGTCCAGGCTGGGGAGGCTTATATCTCTCAAACCAGATTCGGTCCCATGGTCCATGCCGAGCTGTACCCGGGGGAGGAGGCATCGGGAAAGCTGGTGGCCATGGTAAGAGAGATGGCTCGCGACCTGGCAGCAGAGAAAAACCTGGATCTAATCCTCATAGACGGCTCTCCAGGAATAGGCTGTCCAGTAATAGCATCGTTGACTGGGGTCGATCTGGCCTTAGTGGTGACCGAACCCACCCTCACCGGTGAGCACGATCTGGTAAGGCTCTTGGATGTGGCGGGCCACTTCGGCATAAAGACCACGGTCTGCATTAACAAGTACGACCTCAATCCAGAAGCCGCGAGGCAGATCGAGGAGCTGTGCGGAAAGAGAGGGGTGAAAATCGTGGGAAGGTTACCCTATCATACCTCAGTCATTGATGCCATGGTCCGGGCCCAGGCAGTGACGGAGATCGGTGGGCCGGTGGCGGAGGCGATAAAAGAGATGTGGAATGGCCTAGAGGGGCAGATTTAGGCGTCCTCCCGCGGTTATATATGTCTAATATGAAGGCGAATTTTTTATTCATTAAGGTGAAGGTGAATTGGGGGTTTTTGAAAAAATGTCAGCTAAAAAACCTTTGGCCCGTGGGGCCTTGATGATCTCTATTATGGCCTGCCTCTTCGTGCAGGCCCAGGGGTACGATCCACTGGGAAGCGAGATCTTTCTCATGCCTGGTGAATCAGGGGCCAGTATCGGACAGGATAATGTGAAAAGATACATCGATCCATATGCCGATCCTCTGAGCATCGAGCCTTTGATGCGGCCGATCGATCCTCAGCACTCGTCTGAGTACCTGGATAAGATAAGCGGCCGGGAGTATACCGGTCCCTTCGCATCTATAACTCAGGATCTGCGAGGCAACTGGAGGCTCTCGATGTATGGCAGCATTCCTGGCATATTAGATCTGATGCTTGTACAAAATAGGGATGCTGTCTTTGGGAGAGGAGTTCTCACCTCTGCTGGCTCAACAAAGGACCTGTCCGCCAGCGGCTGGACGGCGAAGGATGTGCTCTATATGGATCTGGTCGATCTGCAGAACGTAATCCTGTACCGCTGCACTCTGACCATGAGCGGCAATAACCTCTCCGGCAGCTTCAGCGCCTATGATGCTCTGGGAGGGAGCTGGTCGGGACCGATGCAGGGAAGCCGCCTGGCATAGATAGAATGCGGTCAGATTGGATGATCAGATTTAGCGATCTGAGAAATCATTGGAAAGCAATCCGAGAATAGCGATCAGAGTGAGGTATTGCAGAAGGTTGGTTTATCAATCTCATCTCTCTTATCGCCCTATTTTAATGTTTTTCTGGACGCCTTAAGTAGAAGGTATTGCCCTGATATTCAATGCGCAGTAGCTCCTTCTTCTCGACCAGCTCTTTGATAATATCCCAGCTATCGCCGGACTTTTCCAAAAATTTTCTCAGGGCAGCCTCTCTCATGGGGTGAACGGAGGCGATCGCCAGGATATCTTCCTTTGCCTCCCCGGTCAGGTCGAAGCTGTCGCCCTCATATCCGGCTAGAAGCTCGACCCTCTCTAGCCTCTGGCTGAACATATGATAAGCCTGGCACAGCCTCTCTGAGGAGGGCATCTCTGCCCATGATTCTGCGGGAGGGCGGATGGGAACGGAGATATAGGACACATCGGGATCTATCCCTTCCAGGAACTCCCCGATAGCCAGGAGGCTGGCCTCATCATCGTTAATGCCGGCTATAAGCATGGTCTCCGTGGCCAGAACACCTTTATAATCCCGAGCGAAGTCGACTATTCCCTGCAGGATGGCATCAAGCCTGAGTCTCCGGTGGGGCCGGTCTATTCGCCGCCAGGCCTTCTCTTCCAGAGAATCAACCTTGACTGAGACCCAGTCCGCCTTGGATAGATCCTCTCGAACCCTTTCATCCCAGATCAACGAGGCATTGCTGATCACTGCTATCTTGATTCCCAGGGATCTAAGCCGCTCAATCTCTTCGCCCAGGTTGCTGTCCAGTGTGGGCTCGCCATCAGGGACAAAAGTTAAGTAATCGATGGTCAGGCCTTGTTTTTTGGCCGTGGCCATCTTCTCTGCCACCTCATCGAATATCTCCTGGGGAGGATAGTAGGGCCGGCGATCCACTGACATCTGCAGAGTTCTGCCCACCTGGCAGTAGGCGCAGGAGTAGCTGCAGATCTTAGCAGGAATGTTGTTGATTCCCAAAGACCGTCCCAGTCTGCGGGAGGGCACAGGCCCAAAGGCTATCAATTCTTTCATCTTCCTTCGTCTTTAAAACTCGATTGAATCTCCCACCGCCAGGGGCTGGCAGTTCTCTCCCAGCATCTCCTGCAGCCGGGAGAGGGCCTTCTGGCCGGTGCAGTGCCCCGGCCGGATGATTGCCGGGTTCAGGTCGAGAAGGGCCCTGGCAGTGGAATCTATCCTCTTTTGGTCTGCGCCCATGAGGTGGAATCCGCCTATCACCGCATACAGCCTCTCCTCTCCTGTTATCCTCTGGGCATATCTTATGGTGTTGATGATGCCGCTATGGGCGCAGCCGCTGATCACAATCAGCCCCTTTCCCGGGAGGTGTAAGGCTAGTGATTGATCGTCAGGAATGTTGTCGGCAGAGTACTGCCCATCTCTCATGGTCCAGAATCCCTCCACCGTCTCGAAGGCCTCTATCCTCGGCACCTCGCCTGTGGTCATCACCCCTGGAGCCAGGGTTGCCGGGCTGCGGCAGGGAAGCATTATCGCTCCTGCAGCCTCCAGTTGATGTCTGCTGAAGGGAGCGCCAATGTATTTTAGATAAGGCTGGACCTTCAGCTTGGGGGCATAGATATCGGGATGGGCGACGATCGGTATGGGACTGGTTCTTTTCTGCAGAACTCCCATCAGTCCGCCGGTGTGATCATAGTGGCCGTGGCTGAGGCAGATCAGGTCGATCTCCTGCAGATCGATGTGCAGAGCATTGGCATTATGGAGCATCACCTCTGAGCTGGCCCCTGTATCCCAGAGAAGCTTCATGTCCTCCATTCCCAGATCCATGTCCAGATCAAGCAGGATGGACAGGCCGTGCTGGGCCTGCAGAAGATTGTTTTCAAGAGATGCGGAGTTTTCGACCACAATGGTTAGTCTAAGGTCCTGGAGCATGGGCTATATTGCGACTGCTCAGAGCTTAAGCATAACGCGTAATGGGCCGCTTTTAGTTGCGTTTGCTCTTTTTGTAATGCGTCCATGGGGGCATTTGGAGCATCGATCTGCATTTTGGCTAGCTTTTATTTGCACCGCTTTTTTTTCAGATGACTCCGCCAGTCGGCCTTTTGAGCAGAAGCCAACTGAGCCCCCGCAATTTTCGCTATCCTCTATCTAGGCCTTCACCGTCTCCTCGAACTCACTCTTCTCAAGATGCCTTGGCTGGTATTCTATTCCCATCTCTTTAAGGTCGGCCACATAAGAGCGGAGATGCTTTCTTGAGCCGGCCAGAAGTCCCTGATACACGGTCCTGACATCCTCATTCTCAGCGAGCGCCAGCTCAGCCTCCAGGTCCACGATGCTTATCTCCTCGAATTCAGCCGCCACCTTCAAGGCCTCCTCATCGGACTGTAATCCCTTTTCCAGGAGGCGATCGTGTATGTCCTGCAGTGTCTGGTTTTCGAACACCCCTGGCACATCCGCCGGAAGGACAAGGCCGTACTTATCGATCACTGCTTTTGCCTGGTACATGTGGCTCTCCTCCGATCTCACCAGATCCAGGAAGATGGTGAGATTGTTCTTCTCATACAGCGATGAGTAGATATCTCGCGCTGCCTTCTCCTCTTCCCAGATGAAAATGAGACCCTCTTTCTCTCTTGAGCTTAGCGCTCCCAGGACGGAAGCATCTGCCACTTCAACTGGAATGGTCAGGGTGAGGATGCCCTCGCCGTAGGCAACATCATGCTTCTGGCTGATATCGGGATTTTCTGACAGCGCCCAGATGATGGAGATCGCCTGCCCAGGGGAGAAGGACTTGTCGAACTTGTCAGTGGTCTGGAGCGATCTCTTCAGCTCAATTATGGTCCTGCCGGAGGATTCGCTTCCCGCAAACTCCTCGATGTCATCAGTGCCGCCCAGCATGGTATCCTCGATATGCGGACCGTAGTTGCCTGTGCAGTACTCGTCCAGCACCACGACATTTCCTCTATCCACTGATCCCAGGATTATATCGGAGTTCTTCATCCACTCCAGAGGCTCAAAGCCCAGTCCCACCCAGCCAGTAGTGCTGCCGTTCAGGGCAAGATAGAGGTCTTCATCGTCATTCCTCCAGGATATCTGCATGTTCCCGCCACTATAGCCCTGCCTGGCAGGAGCCTGGAGGAGCATGCTGTGGGTGTATTCTCCCTCACTGACTATCCCATCGGCCTTCCATTCCTCCGTGGCCTCCTGCTCTGAGACCGCCGGGGCCTCTGGCCTCTCAACGCAGCCGGAAAAGATCAGCAGAAAAGCCAGGAGCAAAAGTGCAAAGATCGCCTTCATATCCCCAACACCAGCTATGATAAGTGGACTGCAAACTATATCAGGCTATTCCATCACCAGCCGCTTTTTTTTTATTATCCCTGGAGCAAAACATAGATATATCTAAACATCACTATTAATGATTGTGATTGCTCATGATAAAGCTCGTCATTGCATTCCTTCTCTTATGGCTGCTGGCGGCCTGGATTCTCGCCTGGCCAAGAAAAGCAACCAGAGCATAGTCCACCAGCCAGCTAATCGATGGGTCATCGATCAATGACAGCTGGCGGAATTTGATGCACACTTCTATGATCGGCTTTTTCAGCTTATGAACAAATCCGTCCTGCACATCATTACATTGGAAAGAGCCGATTAAGTAATTTGTTCTCTTTTGAGCCCTAAAAGGAAAGGGTTTTATGATACAAAGACCAATTCTCATCCATGAAATCATATCCATCTGGAAGCAGCGATCTGGAGCAGATGATAGGCAGTGCAGCAGTTGAGGTTGCTCGCTTATCCATTCAGACGGCTAAGAAGATCCTGGGTGACTTGCCAGGCGATATCGCTGTGGAGAAGAGCAAGGATCAACCTCCCATAGATCTCATAGACCGGAAAGAGGAGCTGGTTGCTCTTGTATCCCTCCCTGGAAGGAACAAGGATATGATAGATCTGCGCGTGACTGAGGACAGCCTATCCATTAGCGCTAAAGCAGCGACTAGAGAGGGAAAATACCTACTCCAGGAGATAGAGAACCGAGATGTAGAACGTGAGATCAAGCTTCCTCTTGAGGTCAAGCCAGAACAGGTTAAAGCGAGCTTCCATGAGGGCATCCTGGAGGTCCATCTTCCCAAGGTAATGATCGCGGACTCACAGAGGGTCCCGGTGGAATGATATCGAAACCCAATCAATTTTTCTTTGATAGAAATTCGAAATCATTTGTGCAAGGTCATATTAATTGATCGAATTCATCTATCGATCTCATGAGCCGGAGAATGATTCGACCCGGCGCCAGACCAAGTAGAGATCATGGAATGATCTCCAGACGGTTACCAAGGCATATCCAATGACTATCCCAGATACTGCAAACCGAGAGAGAAGCCTGAAGAAAGGCCCAGGAAATAGTCCAGGAAATGGCCCAGAGAGCAGCCAATCGTCATCGCCAGGCAAAGATAAGAAGCCCGGTTCCCGGTTGGATGCCAATACCTGGATGAACGTCCTCTTGCTGGGCTTTGTCAGCTTTCTCAACGATATCAGCAGCGAGATCATCCAGCCCATCCTCCCCCTCTTCATAGCTCAGCTGGGCGGGGGCAGCATGGCAGTGGGCCTCATCGGCGGGGTGAGCGACGGCCTGCCCAGCATTCTCAAGGTCCTCTCAGGATGCTGGTCAGATCGCCTGGGCAAGAGAAAGCCACTGGTCGTAGCCGGTTATGCCCTCTCAGCAGCGGGCAAGATCTTTCTTCCTTTTGCCTCTGCCTGGCAGCATGTCTTCTTCCTCAATACACTGGAGAGGAGCGGCAAAGGAGTGAGATCCGCTCCCAGGGACACCATGATATCCGAGTCCACGGATGAGGGGCAAAGAGGTCGGGGTTTCGGTCTCCACCGGGCTATGGATTCAGCGGGTGCGGTTGTCGGATCGTCGCTGGCCTATCTCCTATGGCAGGGAGGCTACAGCTACTCCTCCATTCTGATGTTTGCGGGGATTCTCTCCGTAGTGGCATTGATTCCTTTCTACAGAGTAAAGGAAAGCTACCGTGCTCCAGATTGCAGCATGAGCAGCATCAGGCTGAATCTTTCCGCTCTGCCGCCGGAGCTGAAGCGCTTTTTATTCATCGCCTGCCTCTTTGCTCTGGGCAACTTCAGCTATATGTTCTTCATCCTCCGCGCCCAGGACCATTTCACAGGGTCCATGGCCGTGGCCGCTCCCCTTTTGCTTTATCTGATATTCAATCTGGTCTATGCTCTCCTGGCCCTGCCAGTGGGCATATGGTCGGACCGGGTGGGAAGAAGAAGGGTCCTCTTTCTGGGATACTCTCTTTTCGCCCTCACCGCCATTGGATTTGCCGCCATCTCTTCTCTTTGGAGGCTGATCGCCCTCTTCGCTCTCTATGGCCTGGTCTATGCCCTGGTGGACGGCTCAGAGAGGGCCTACATCTCCGACCTCTGCCCAGCAGGGCTTCGAGCAAGCTCTTTAGGCATATATTACGGAGCAGTGGGTGTGGCTTCCATCATCTCCAGCCTGCTCGCCGGAGCTCTCTGGTCTATATGGGGTCCGGAAGCCTCATTTCTTTATGGTGCCGCCGCTGCGTCATTAGCGGCTATAGGGCTGATGGTGATGATGAATGGTGATGATGAATGGTGATGATGAATGGTGATGAAAAGGCCAAAAAGAGCACGCGCTTTTATAATTAGATAAATATTCGCCAAGCTGGCAAGACTTCTCAATATCAACCTCAAGCCAGTCACCTCATAGCCGCAGTTGAGGAATTCTTGACTGCATTCCGATCGATCTGAATTTATTCAAGCTTTCTTCCGAGTCGGCCCTCCGGGAGGCAGGCAAAGGGCCCCCAAAGCCAGAGAGATCAGAATTGGCCAGTCGATGGTTTGGATTGCGATATATTAAAGGGAAGATTCTCCAGGCGAGCGTGGATGAAAAGTCTGGTTCTTCGCTGTTTTCTGTGGGTAAACCTGGAGATACTATTTCTTCCTCGTCTTTGTGCCTCCGTGGTGAGATCGGTATGCATGGGCCTCACCACCAAGACACCAAGGCACAAAGAAAATTTCTCGGGAGGACAATACCCACACAATTTAGCGAAGAGCCAAAAGTCTTAACTGCTTTGAGGGGGATCGAGAGATCTAGAATGTCAGCATAATTGAGTTCTCGAATCCAGGCCGTTATAAATGCTAAAATTTATCTACACAGACTTTTTTTTAGTGCACGCCGCGAGTCGGCCCTTCGGCCCCTCCCGCGCTAGTGCCCTGGGCCCCCTAAACGCCGGGGTGGCTTGGATACAGTGGCGGCAGAGGTCGAATGGTGGCATGAGACTTGGTCTTGCGGCTAATCTGAAACAGTACTCAAAGGCTTTTGCTCTAAGGCGTTGCCAGCGCCCCTGCTCGCAACCTGCCTGTCATCAATTCCAGTAGCATGGCCCAGAATAACTTGTCTTGCAGGCGGGCCTTGTAATCCAGGATACAATCTTTGAAGCACGTAGAAGCTAAATGTATGAAGAGAAATTCATATTATGAGCGGGCGTTTTTGATGATATTCGATGTAGTAGTAAGACAGGATGAGGATGGCTACTATGTTGCCACTGTTCCTGAGCTTCCGGGCTGCCATTCTCAGGCAAAGAGCCTGGATGAACTGATGAGCAGAATTAAGGAGGCCGTTTTGCTATGTCTGGAAGAAGAGGATTGGTGAATTGAACGAACTTCTCACTCATATCATCCTGCTCCTCTCGCCCTATCCACGAAGCTACATCCACTCGTAGTGCCTTAAGACCTCAGGCACGAACTCGTATAGGAGGCTGTTTTCCACATATCCGAAGAACAGACAGCCAGGGCAGGACCGGACGATCTCTTCCCGGCCTTTCTTTGAGGCCTGCCAGGCCTCCTCCAGCCCACCCAAGACATTGGCCAGGGGCTGGCCCTGCACCCGGCAGTTCTCGATGCTTCCGTCCGATGCCACATGGAGGATGATGTCGCTGGCATGGCATTTGAATTTTGGTTTAAGGGTGGATATCATCTCCAGATAGGTCAGGGAGTTGATGATGGGAGCGCCAGATCTCTTCAGCTCCATCAGCCGGTGCACCGCCTTCTCATGGGCAGATCGATCCCGGATTCCCAGATCCCTCCAGACCGATTCCGAGATCCCGGCGGACTCATGCAGGGGCTCAAAGGAGATCCAGGTGCCAAGCTTCTCTGCCAGATGGACCAGGTCCTCCAGCTCGCCAGTGTTTTTGCTGCTTATCACACAGTTGATCAGAATCTCGTGGCCCGCCCTCTTCGCCGCCCGGATCCCTTGCAGGGTGTTCTCCAGCCCTATTCCCCGCAGCTCTCGGTAGCTCTTGATCCCGTCAACAGAGACGGAGAGATAATCAAGGTCTCTGAGCTCTTTCGCCCTCTTGGCGAGCAGAAGGCCGTTTGTGACCAGGCCGGTGATGAGGCCCCGGGATTTGGCATGCTCTAGAATCTGGGGCAGATCCTCCCGGAGCAGGGGCTCGGCGGTCCATGCATTGTAGACCCCGATGCCAAAGGAGCTGGCCTCATCCAGCATCCTGAATATCTCCTCCTTGCTCATCTCCCTACCAGGCTCTTGCCAGTACTGGCAGAAGGAGCACCTGAGGTTGCAGCGGGCGTTCACCCCGTGGGAGAGGACATAGGGCCTCTTTCTGATTCGCATCTGCCAGAGGGCTTTGGCCGCCAGCCGGGGAGAGAAGGATCTCATCAGGAAGGCTCCTGATTGCGAGAGCGCTCCAGCCTGGAGAATGCCCTTCCCAGCACCTCATTAATGGTGGGATGGATGATCTGAGACCTCATGATGGTGGAAAGATCCTGACGGTCGGTGTTCATCAGGTACACCACCTGCTGAATGAGCTCAGGCGCAGAGGAGCCAATGATGCTTGCCCCCAGGATCCGGCCCGACTCCTCCTCCAGGATAACTTTAACCAGGCCCTGCTCTTCAGCCATGGCCACCCCTTTAGCCGAATCGGTGTACTTAGCCATTCCCACCAGCACCTTCAGGCCTTGGTCTGCTGCCTCTGCCTCCTTCATCCCCACTCCTGCTATCGTCGGATGAGAGAAAACCGCATAGGGAACGGCATGATAGTCAGCCGCAATCCGTCCGCCATTGCCCTGGGCGCGGAGGATATTGTGGGCCACTATGCGGGCCTCATAGTTGGCAGTGTGGCGGAACATGTACTTGCCGGTAGCATCGCCCAGAGCCCAGATCCCCTTCTTGCTGGTCTCTAGGTATTCATTTACCTCGATCCAGCCATGCCTGTCCATCTGGACTCCCGTCCTCTCCGGGTGGAGGAGATCGGAATTGGAGCGCCGGCCGGCGGCGAGGAGGACCTCCTCTGCCTCGAACTGCTGGATCTGGCCGTCTTTGGCTTCTTTCGCTGAGACGAGCTTTTTCTCTCCATCTCTTTCCACTGACAAAACCTCATGGCCGGTGAAAATGCGGCAGTAGCGGGAGAGGCTCTCATACAGCCGCTCTGAGATCTCCGGGTCCTCGCCGCTCAGAAGTCGAGGGCCTCGTCCCAGGATGGTGACCTCCGTTCCCATGGCAGAGAAGAAGTGGCCGTACTCACAGCCGATATAGCCTCCGCCAATTACGATCAGCCTCTGTGGAGGCTTCCTGAGATCCAGAAGCGATATATTGTCCAGGTATCCCGAATCCACCAGGCCCGGTATGGGCGGGACGAGGGAGCGAGCACCGCTGGCGATGACAAATTGAGGGGCGGTGAGGGTCTTCGATCCCACCTTGAGGATATACAGGTCGGCGAACTCCGCCCTTTCCTGATAATAGGTCAGATTCTCCCTCGATCGAATGGTCGCTTCCATCCCTGCCCGACCCTCGTCCACCACCTTATGCATCCGCTTCATGATCAGAGGGAAATCGATTTCGTCGATCCGGGCTTGGACCCCCACCGCCCCTGCCTCCTGAATGCTCCGGACTATGTCCGCGGCGTGGATGAGCATCTTGGAGGGGATGCAGCCGTTGTTCAGGCAGGTGCCGCCTATTGGGCCCTGATCCACCAATGCGGTATTTCTTCCCGCTCTAGCGGCTTGAGCGGCCACCAGAGCCCCTGCGCCCGAACCGATGACTATGAGATCGAATCTCTCCATGCTGTTCATGATATCAGGAATATCATGGCCCTGATTGCTTAAAAATATGAGGTAATCTAAGCGATATAGGAGACACTGGACCGGTCAAAGCCCTCCACCAGCTCAATTCCCTCATCATCCGCCTCCCAAGATAGATGGGGGTAGGTGAAGTGTTTTATGAAACCGGATGTGCTAGCTGCGATCTGGGTTGCCAGGTGCTTCTCGCCCAGCGCCTCCCTGGTGATCTGATGGACCTTTTTTTGCACCTCTAATTCATTCAGGCAGCCCAGGGAATGGATGTACTCATGAAGGAGGACGTGGAACACATAGGGCTTGTAAAGCTCAGGGCGGGTTTCCATGATCCTCTGCAGCGGTATCTTATTGAGGACGATGACATTGGTGCCTGTGGTGAAAAATCCTCCCAGGAAGCCCTGAGGATCGTTTCCCAGGTTCGCCATGCCCAGCATCAGGCCTCCTCTGCGTTTGTTCATTCTCTCCTCGACCAGAGCCTTTACCACCTCGAATATGTCCGCCAGGGATCTGGCCTCATCCAGGCGGGTCAGGTAATCGATTCTCATTAAGGTATTGTTTGCTGCTTCTAAGTATATAATAGTAACCTAGGGTTAGTCTAAAATCGAATCGATCAAATCGATCCCGAGGTCTTCTGCTGCCTATGCTGCAAAAGCCCCATATCCAGGCCGATCTCAATCCAGGCCCAGGCCCAGATCACCGCCTCGAAGGCTCTGATCAAATCCTTCTGCTCCATAAAGTAGTGCGAATCGGAAAGGTAGGCAGAGATATTCTCCCTGAATCTCTCATCCCCGGAGAGCTGAGAGAAGAGCGCCTCTGCCTTCTCCTGCCACTTAGCAGTCTCATGGCAGAGATTCTCCCCCAGTCTGGCATCACCGTCGCTAAAGCCTTCCGTCATCTTATCCAGAGCTCAAATATCATTGTCTGAGAGATCGACCCTGGATATCATTATCCAAGAGATAATACCAGGGAGATCTCATGTATCTCAGTTTCCTGGCTCCACAACCTCAGAGACCCGGCCGCCTTCCACCTTGACTCGGACCATGGTCTTCAGCTCATAGCCCTTGGCCCTAAGCTTCTCTGCTCCATCTCCCCTCTCCACTACGACCACTGCATCCATTACCTCTGCTCCGGCCATCTTCAGCGAGTCCAGAGTAGCCTGGAGGGTGCCGCCGGTGCTGATCACATCGTCAACTACGATCACCCGGTCGCCTTTGTTTATGCCGTTCAGGAAGAGCTGCGACCTGGAGTAACCGGTAACCTGGCTGATCTCGATCTCATTGGGCAGACCATACTTTCTCTTTCTTATTATCACCAGGGGAATATCGCAGAGTATGGAAAGCACAATGCCAATGGGAATTCCCATCGCCTCAACGGTCACGATCTTATCCACATCCAGGTTGGCGATCCGCACGATATTGGCGGTGACCTCCCGGATCAGGTCCGGCCTGATCTCGGGAACGCCATCTGTGATTGGATGGATGAAGTAGTCATACTCTCCCCGCTTGAATACCGGGGCGTCCAGCAGTGATTTTTTGAGCCTTTCCAGCATAATTGCGCCTCTGGTGTTTTGACATTTTTATATTTTATTCAATCACTCCAAAGCAATCCAGCAAGATAAAGATATCGGAAAAGATAGAATGCTAGGCATTGTCCATCTCCAGCAGCGGATCCCGGCAACCGCATAGGGCGAAGGCCTCCTCTCTTTCTATACAGGTGGGACAGGATCGGCAGGGNTTGTCCTCTCCCCGGTAGCATGACCAGGTCAGTTCATAGGGAACCTGCAGCTCAAGGCCCATCCTCACGATCTCCGACTTTGTCATATCCACAAAGGGGGCTTGGAGCTCCACAGGGTGCCAGGCCGTGCCCAGCCTTATGGCGGGCCTGAGGGCACAGACGAACTCCGGCCGGCAATCGGGATAGATCGTCTGATCATTTTTATGGGCAGCATAAAACAATTCCGGGATCTCATGCGCCTCGGCATAGCCTGCAGCAATGGAGAGCAGGATCATATTCCGGTTTGGCACAACCGTCTGCCTGGCCGCATCCTCGGTGTAGTGGCAGCTGGGCACCTCTTTCTTGCCCAGAAGGGCGCTCTCCCCCAGGAACGCGGCCAGAGGAGAGAGGTCGATGATATGATGGGTGACATCCAGCCGGGAAGTGATGATCCTTGCGCAGTCGATCTCCTTTTTATGCCTCTGAGCATAGTTGAAGGTCAGAGCATCAACCTGATAGCCATCGGCCAGCAATTTATAGAGCAGTGTGCTCGAGTCCAGGCCACCGGAGAGTATTAATACCGCTTTCATTTCCATCCCCATTTGCAGGCATTCAAGATGAACTATTCATACCGATATCCCTAGCTTGTGACTTCTCCGGTCAGCGGAGTCACTAGAAGCTTGTCCACCCGGCGCTCATCCATATCCACGACCTCGAAGAGATAGCCACCCCATTCGAATTTATCTCCTGTGGCAGGAACCTTCTCCAGATGGGTCATCATGAAGCCGCCCATGGTCTGATAGATTCCCTCATCCTCATTCGGAAGCTTATCGATATTAAGCGCCTCTCTGAAGTCGTCCACAGGCATTGTGCCGTCCACCAGCCAGGAGCCGTCGCTTCTGCGCAGGATCTGGGGCTCGCCCAGTTCATCTATATGAGGGATATCTCCCACCAGCCCCTCCAGCAGGTCCACCAGAGCCACAATCCCCTGTACTGTGCCGTACTCATCCAGGACGATGGCCAGATGGATTCCCGTCTGCTTGAACTTCTCCAGCACCTTCAAAGCCCTCATGCTCTCGGGCACAAATAGGGGCGGCAGCAGCAATGACCTCAGATCGATCTGCTTTTTGGCGAGGTCGCAGTTCAGGATATCTTTGGCCTGGATCACTCCCAGGACGTTGTCCAGCTTCTTGCTGCAGACCGGCAGCATGGTGTACGGACCGCTGGTGGTCTTCCTCTGGATCTCCTCGAAGCTGTCATGGATATCAAGCCACACTATCTTTCCCCTGGGGGTCATGATGGAGCTGACCTTCCTCTCCCCCAAAGAGAAGACCCTCTCCACGATGTCCTGCTCATCCTCCTCGATAACCCCGGCCATTGTCCCCTGGTCGATCATAATCCGTATCTCTTCTTCAGTCACCTCCGGCCCGGCACTGGGACCGACCCCTAGGGCCCGAAGAACGAACTCCGTGGATCTGCTCAAGAGAAGAATCAAGGGGTATACAACCCTGGAAAAAGCGCTTAAAGGAGATGCTGACAAGGATGCGATCCGTTCTGGATTGGATAGAGCAATCCTCTTTGGCACCAGCTCGCCAATGACCAGGCTGATGAAGGTAATGGAAAGGACCACCAAAGCCAGGGAAAGTCCCGGGCTGTAATGAGTCAGAGGGGGATAAAATCCGAGCAGGTAGCCGGCCAGATCATCGGATATAGTGGCGCCGCCGAAGGCCCCAATTAATGTGGCCATTAAGGTCACCCCTGTCTGGACGGCGGAGAGGAACTGATTGGGATCATCTGCCAGCTCCAGGGCGATGCTGGCACCTTTATCTCCCTGGTCCGCCATCTGGCGTAGCCTGGCTTTGCGTGCTGAGACAACTGCCATCTCCGCCATGGAGAAAGCGCCGTTGGCCAATATGAGAATGATGATTATCAGAATCTCATATAACATGGGCTACTACTCTTCCAGGATAGGATGGTGCATCCGGATTATTCATAATTCGTGCATTTCCCTGAGATTATGGGGCTGATTGCCTCATTTCCATAGCACAGGATATCTGGAGGTTATATATAGCTTCCCTCAATGGAAAGCCAGCTCATTGAGGGCAGAACATTCATTTGTCTATCCAGAATCAGTGATGGAAAATAAAGAATTAAAAAATTGGGCAGAGGATTTATTTCAGATCAGCGGTGCAGTGCTTGCACTTGATTGCCGTCTTGGCAATGGTCTCTTTGCAGTAGGGGCATTCCTTGGTAGTCGGATCAGCAGGTGCAGGCTGCCTTTTCAGAGCATTTATCTGACGGACCAGCATGAACACCGCAAATGCCACGATGATGAAAGATATAACTGCATTTATAAATAATCCATAATTGATAGTGGGAGCGGAAACCGCCTGCGCCTCTGCCAGGCTAGCATAGGTCTTCCCGTCCAATGCCACGAACATGTCAGCGAAGTTTATGCCTCCGGTCAGCATGCCAATTGGCGGCATAATGATATCATTCACAAGAGAATTGACTATGCTGCCAAATGCCGCACCAATGATGATGCCCACCGCCATATCCACAGCATTGCCCTTCACTGCAAATTCCTTAAATTCACTAATAATTCCCATAGAGAGTCCCTCCAAGAGTGAAACATTTAATCTTTTCTGCTGCCTAAGATATAAATCCTTTCGGCCGGATAATTCGATTCAGGAATTATCGGAAAGACCAAGTAGAAAGAGAACCCAGGTATTGGCGATGAAAGAGTACTCCTGCGAAGGACTGACTGTTCTGTGGAATCCGGAGAAGTGCATACATGCGCAGGAATGCGTAAAGGGACTGCCTCAGGTCTTCAATCACGATAGCAGGCCCTGGATAAATATGCAGGGCGCAAGCCCAGAGGAGATAATGAAGGTGATAGACCGCTGCCCTTCTGGCGCTCTGACCTATAAAGAAAAGACGGCCAGATCATCGGAAAAAGATGCATCAAGCAGCTTATTTGCCTCCATCAGAGTGGTGAAGAACGGTCCTCTGCTGGTGGAAGGGGACTGTCGTCTGCTCAATTCCGCTGGCGATGAGATGGCAAAACGGGGAACCTATGCCCTCTGCAGATGTGGAGCTTCCCGGAAAAACCCCTTCTGCGATGGAAGCCATATCAAGATGGGCTTTGACGATACAGAATGATGTGCCCGCAAGCCCCTTTCCCTTTCCTAGCGGCCAAACCAGAGCCTGCATCTGTTGCTCCCCTGGCAGATCCTCTCATCCCTCTCGAACTTTATCTCCATACCTTCTCCCTCAGTGCCCTTCCCGCTGAACTCCTGCGCCCAGACCTGGTTTTCCACCTGGCAGATGACCTCGCTCACCCTCGCTAAGAGTTCTTCTCTGCCTGACCGGAGCATGATATCATGCCAGGGACAGCGCCGGATCTCCACTGTAAATCCTCCCTCCGCCTGTTTCAGCTCGCAGTCGAACTCCTCCAGAGCCAGACGGACGGCAATCGCCTCCCTAAGCCCATCGAGGCTGCAGTCCAGATTCAGCATGGACTTGATGGCTCGGGCCTGGATCTTGGGCAGAACCCGCCAGACCGCCTCGTCCAACTCCAGAGCTTCATCAAAGCCCCGCTTCTTCTCGATCATCATGAACCACAGACCGTCCACCGCCCGGTAGGAGCGGCGGAAGTACTCCGTCTTATCGCTCTCTGTCAAGTCCTTCATGTTATCTGCATCCCTGCAGTCTATTCTCCGATCCCTTTCTCCGGCCAGCCTTGAGAATGCCCTTGCACGATTCCATGGAACGGCGGCATCTTTCGGCGTTCTTGAGCATTTCTGCCGCCTCCGGATCTTTTTCTGCTTCCAGCTCACGAGCCAGCGCTTCGAACATCCTGGAAGCCTTCTTGTAGGCTCGCAGAGCCTTTCTGCCCCATACCTCGCGATCCTCCACCTCTGAGATGGTGATGTAAGCATAAGCCAGGTCCCTTAAAATCTCGGCATGCTCTACTGGTGCCTGTTCACTGCTATAGTATTCCAGGGCCACATTGCAGGCATCGATCGCCTTTCGGCAGTTTTCTGCCTTATCCATTATCTCAGCCAGGGTTATGAAACTGTATCCCAGGCTCTTATGGGCGTCTGCATGCTCTGCCGGGCTATGGACTCTATAGACCCGAATGGCTGCCTGGCAGGCCTCAATGGCCCGGCGGCAGTTCTCCAACTTATCCTCGACCTCTGCCAGAGCGGAATACGTAGCCCAGAGGAGAAGTTGCGTCTCTGCATGCTCTGCTGGATAATCTATCTCATTGAAGAAATCCAGCGCTCTTATTGCTGCTTGGGCTCCTTTCCTGCAGTCCTCAGCTTTAGCCTCAGCGGAGACCTCCGTCTCGGCGAGCATGCTGTAGGTGATGGCCAGGTCCTTGCAGCAGGAGGCAAAATCCCGAGGTTGCTCGGATTCGGAATAGACTGCCAATCTCTCCTGGCAGGCTTCCAGAGCTAAAAGGCAGTTCTCAGCCCGGCATTCGACCTCTGCCAGGGTCAGGTAGCCCAACCAGAGTATCCCCTGAGACTCTGCATACCCTTCGGGAGAACTATCTCGGTTGAAGATCCCCAGGGCTTCTCGAGCGGCGCGAATGGCCCTTAAGCAGTTATCAGAGCGGTCCAGGATCTGGGCCCGGAGCAGGTAGGCGCTTCCCATATTGTTTTGGGTGGCGGCATAAAGCATTGGGTGCTGTTTTCGGGAGTAGACAATAAGAGCCCTCCCAAAGGCCTCTAAAGCTAGCTGGCAGTTCTCCAGGCTCTCAACCTCCTCGGCCAGGGCGAGAAAAGCATTGCCCAGATTGTTCTGGGTGGCAGCATATGCCAAGGGCTTATTCTCCTGGGAACGAATGAGAAGAGCCTCTTGACATGACTTAATGGACCGATTGCAGCACTCTCTCTTATCCTCTTTTTCCCCGGCCTCGGAGAGAGCGAGGTAGGCTATGGCCAGATTGTTTTTGACCAGAGCGAAATCGTCAGGAAAGCGATCCAGATTGTAGACCCTCAGAGCCTCCTGATAAGAGGCAATGGCCCTCCTGCAGCCATCTGCTCGATCCAGAGGCCTGTTCGCGAGCTGCGCTAAAGTCAGATATGCACTTCCCAGGTTAGTCTTTGCTCTCGCGAACTCCTGGGGGTGATCTTTCAGGTCATAGATGCTGAGAGCATTTTCTCCCGCCTCGAGTGCCCGGTGGCTGTTGTCGATCCCTTCCTCCATCTCAGCCAGCTTTCGATAGGCTACACAGAGCTCATCCTGGAGAAAGGCATAATCCAGAGGAGAAGTAGACCTGGAAAAGACGGCCGAGGCCTCCTGCCAGGAGCTAATGGCCTGCTTCAGGCTTCCCGCTCGATCGATCAGCTCGGAACGGGCAGCATAGGCAAGTCCCAGGCTTCTCAACACCCGGGCGCGAAGATGGGGATAGCTATCAAGGGTATAGACGGTAAGCGCCTTTCTATAGGCCTGGATGGCGCGCTCGCAGCTTTGCAAATCATCGTTTTCTTTGAAGATTTCAAGGCAGATGTCGCCGATCCTTCGGTGGATGTTGCTCTCTTGTACCCGGTCCATCTTGAAGGCCAACATCCTCTTGCATATCTCCAGAGCCTTTTCGTACTCCGCGATGCCATCCTCTCTCATAATCGCACCTTCTGGCTGGAGGGCATCTCCAGAAGCGAGATAATTTGTTGCCATGAAGGATTAATTGACCTCGCTCTTTTAATGCCGCCAACCTCTTTGAATTTCAGATGATATCGATCTTAAATGTTGCTACATTTGCCCTTCGCTTTTGAACTTGGATTTGAAAAATGCTTCTGGCACCTTTTGGAGATCCCTCATTGGATAATGATAGATAGGAGCTCTCTTTTAAGAAGTTAATTCGCCACCAGGTATTTAACGTACTTATTTAATATACCAATACAGTTAAATGCAATGAAGTACATTTAACTGAATAATAAAAATTTCAAAAGTCCCTGGAACCACTTTATAAATTCCTGTAAAAGAAGCGGTATTTCAGGTCCTGTGTCCTCCTCCCTGAAATTCCGCTTCTTCTTTCTCTTCGTGATGCTATCTGAAGACCACACCGCCTAAAAGGAGCAAAACAGCCCCCAAAAAGCCTGTGATGGTGATCATCGTCTCCGTACTTATTTCTCGGTGCACGAGCGCCTTCCTATGCTGATCCAGGATAAATAGCTTTTCTCTGACGTCAGGGTGACTACTCCCACTTTTCATATCCCTCCCATAGCAGGGGACTCTGCCAGTAATTAAGCGGTCAAGAGCGCATGGCATCCACTGCAAAAGGCAGGATATCCAGCAATGTTATGGAGACTACTAATCCTATCCAGTAGAAGGGCTTATTGAAATACCACGTCCTTTTTCCTCGCGCATAAACATAAGCGAGGTATGGGATCAGAGGGGTTATCGATATCAAAGGATGAGGCTCGACGAAAAGGACATAGGTGAAGATATACCCCTGCGCAAGCAGGCAGACGACGGTTGCCAGGCCGACCTTGGCTTGGTTGTTGAGTCTCATATCTCCTGCAAATCGCTCTTGATTGATAAGCCTTTCAGATCTTTGCCGGACATATGCGGAGATACAGGGCCTGGAAATCCATGAACCGATCCCAGGCTGCTGCAATCGCCTATTCAAAGCGATCTTCATCAGATTGCAGATACATTATCGCCAGTTTGATCGAGCCTCCAAATATCAAGATAATATTGCCAGAATGATGAATGCTATAAATTTAATATTTTTGGTGCAGATAGGTGCAGATATGTATTGCAGATATGTATATTCGCATTAAAGGAGCCGAAAAATTCAGAGGAGAGGCAGGTTGTTGGTATAAATCAATATACCATAAAGTATATATGTGTAAGAACTGGTTATGAGGAACTATGCCAAAGACTACCTTAACTTTATCAGAACCAATCGCAAAAGCCTTGAAGGTCTATACGGTCCAAGCCAAGAGCAGCATGCGTGCTCAAAGCCAGGTGATCGAAGAAGCTCTGAGAGAGTTCTTTGAGAATCATGGAATTGAAATCGAGGAGTAGCTGCCAATTGCACTGCCTTTCTACCTATAGATTCTATTAATCCTTGGACCAGGACCATATGCATATCCTCTGAAGTGCGAATAATCGATCATGCTATATGGTGAGAGTAGCGATAGTGATTACCAAAAGCGTGTGCCATGAAAGCACGGAACACGACAAGAAAGAGCAAAAATCAAACTGCGCGCGGCCACCCCACCCTAAAGGATGGGGTATGCTTCGGGCCGCGCGCCCGAGTTAGCCGGATTTCAGAAACATCTTAACCTTCGGTTTCCTGGATCTGGTCATCAGAATAATTGCGTATCTGCGTTCGATTGCTTGATCGCCTTGTTAATCAATCACAAGAAAGCATGAGGCTCCTCGCTGTTTTGTATGGACATTGTGACTCAAACTTGAAACCACAAAGGCACAAAGACACAAAGGATTTTATCCTCGATATGAGGATTGATCAGAGACATAAAAGACATCTTTGTGCCTTTCTGTCTTTGTGGTTCATTTTTTGTGCTATCGCTAGGAACAATCGAAGAGGCAACAGAAGGCCAATGATCAGGTCGGTCTGTAGAGGCGTCCCACAGGAAAGA
>JGI11944J13513_1000935_pt1 | contig 25267 bp, 28 predicted proteins | sample TerdegcoTASludge_FD_13513 | JGI IMG/M metagenome (IMG submission 13513) | reverse complement strand
TTTTGACGAAGAATATAGCGAACCTTCGTCTTGTTCAATTTCATATCTTGGACTATGCGTCCAAGCTTAGATGATAGGCGAAATAATTTCGGGACTCTACAAATACATTTAATCGATGAGATAGTCCCCCAAATTCTACAACTCTATGAATTGATAAGCTAAAAAGCCTTTTCGATATTATTCGATCTTCCTGGCGGCGACCTCAATCGCTCGGACGACGCTCTCCTGCGGAATTATGGTGGCCACAGGAATAGTGAGAAGCTTCTCTACTGTGGGACTGACGATGGGAGCGCAGACCAGAGCTGAGGCTCCATCCCTCTCCGCCCTCACCGCGGCGATTATGGCCTCCTCGATATTGGTTGCCGAGTACTCTCTCAGGGTTAGCATCCGGTTTCCTATCCGCATCTTTTTCTCGGTTATCTTGTCAAGGACCGGTCGGGCGGCGATGATGGCGATGAAGTCCCCACCGGAGCCCTCCAGCAGGCGGATGGTCTTGACGATCTGGCGCAGAGTAGTGATATTTGGCTCCCGGTGGCCGGAGAGGATCTTATATAGGGTGCTCTGAGGAATTTCTGAGATTCGGGAAAACTCGCGAGCAGAGAGCCCCAGCTCTCCGATTACCTCTTTGAGAGTATCACGCAGGCTTTCGTCAGATTGGAAGGCAGCCCTCATCACTCTTTCCACATTTGTCATATTATTAGGTATGCAAATTCAGATATTTGTACTTTTAGGATAGTTCAGATCCATGTATTGTATCAAAAGGAAGAATAATGACTATCGGATCTTGATAGCGTTATCAGCAGAGGCCTAACCTAAAGGTACCGGCGATGGAGAAATCTTGTACAAAAAGGATAAAATTTTGCCTCAGACAGAAAATGTTATATCTCCTTTGCAGAGGGTATAGTCCATGGGAGATTATCAGCTCATATGCGTGAGCGATGGATCGGTGCAGCCTCCATATTCCCTGAACTGCCCTCATGATAGCTCGCTATTGCGAGCGGAATACAAGTCCAGGCAATTGGAGATAAAGGACCTTCCCGGTATCTGGAGGTTCATTGACTGGCTTCCGGTCAATGGGATAATAGAAAAGGCAACCGGTAGGCCGGTGACCTATAGAAGCCTGAGGCTGGCTCGGGAGCTGAATCTAGAGAACCTCTACATCAGCTTCAATGGCTACTGGCCGGAGAAGGGCGCAGAGATGCCCACCTGCAGCTTCAAGGATCTAGAAGCTCCTCCCACTATGCAGATGCTCCTGGAGAGAGGAGATAGGTCATCATTGGTAGTGGCCTCAGCAGGAAACACCGCCCGCGCATTTGCCCACATCGCCTCTTTGACTGGCCAGAACCTGGTCTTATTCGTTCCGGAAAAAGCCCTGGAAAGAATGTGGACGATTGTACCACCTGGCAGGATAACCCTGATAGCAGTCAAAGGTGACTATCTCGATGCCATTCAGATGGCAGAGAAGGTACAATCCCTGAAGGGTTTCATCCCGGAGGGTGGAGCGAGGAACATTGCCCGCAGGGACGGCATGGGAACGGTGATGTTGGATGCTGCAGTAACTCTGGGACGAACGCCAGACCACTATTTCCAAGCGGTGGGAAGCGGCACGGGAGGCATATCCGCCTGGGAGGCCAGCTTACGGCTGAGGAATGATGGCCGCTTCCACCCTGAGCTTCCTTTGCCCAGGCTCCATCTGGCCCAGAATATCCCCAATGCCCCTATCTACTATGCCTGGCGAAACCTCGAGCCCGAGCATTACCAGGAGGATATGTTTGATGATGTGCTGTTCAACCGCAAGCCTCCATTGGACATGCCCGGCGGAGTAAGGGACGCCCTGAAGGCCACAAACGGCATGGTCTACGGAATCACCGATAGAGAGGCCAGCGAAGCCAGGGACTTATTTGAGCAATCTGAGGAGATCGATATTCTCAACGCTCCGGCGGTTGCAGTGGCAGCGCTGAAGAAAGCAGTGGAGGAGAGAAGCGTCTCCTCGAATGAAATCATACTTCTCAATATAACCGGCGGGGGCATTGCGAGGATGAAAGAGGATCATTCCCGCTATATGTTGCAGCCGGATGTTGCAGTCTCCTCTTGGGAGGATGCAGTGGCATTTCTGGAGGAAGGATCGTGAGACAAATTATGAGTCAGAGTATAAGTCAAATAGCGATAGCTGATCGTCCGATGGGGGCTGCGATAAGACAGGCAGCAGTCCGAAGCAAAGATCAAAATGCAATTAACAAGGAAAACCAGCCCCTGACGCTAACCGTTAAAGGAGGTGTGGACAAGAACGGCCACCAGGATCTCGTGCCTGAGATAGAGATCAGCCGGGGTGAGATTATAGGAATCGTTGGGCCGACGGGCTCAGGCAAGAGCACTCTTATCGCCGATATTGAGCAGTTCGCCCTAGGAGACACGCCCTCCGGAAGGAGAATTCTGATCAACGGACAGGTGCCGAATAACGAGCAACGCTATGACCCGAGAAAGAAGTTGGTAGCTCAGCTCTCCCAGAATATGCATTTCCTGGCGGACATGCAGGTGGGAGAGTTCTTGCGGATGCATGCCAAATCCCGTGGCAAGGACCCGCTTCTGGCGGAGAAGGTCATTGAGTTGGCAAACACCCTTACTGGGGAGCCAATAAGCCCTGAGCTTCAGCTCACCATCCTGAGCGGCGGCCAGTCCCGAGCTTTGATGGTAGCAGACATTGCCGTTATAAGCGACTCGCCCATAGTCTTGATCGATGAGATCGAGAACGCGGGAATCAAAAAGCAAGAGGCTCTGCGCCTCTTATCCGGCGAGGGAAAGATCGTGGTAGTGGTAACTCATGATCCCATGCTGGCCCTGATGGCCACCCGCCGGATTGTGATGAAAAATGGTGGAATGACCAAGGTCATCAGCACCAGCGATGAGGAGCAAAGGATCTTCAAGGATATCGAGAGGGTGGACGGCTGGCTCACCGGTTTGAGGGAGACCATCCGTCAAGGTGAGGTCGTAGCTTGAAGATGGTGGTGGTGGCGGGAACACCGGGCTCAGGCAAGACCTCTGTTCTCATGCATGCGGTAGGGGACCTGATTCGGGCTGGTGCGGCCGCTGCGCTGGTGAAGATCGATTGCATGTGGACTGAGGATGACCTCCGCTTCAAGCGCCTCGGCCTGCCGGTGGCAGTGGGCCTCTCGAAGGACATGTGTCCCGATCACTATGCCATCTACAATGTGGACGAGATGCTCGACTGGGCTAATGAGCAGGGGGCGGGAATTCTGCTCAATGAGACCGCTGGGCTTTGTCTGCGCTGCGCTCCCTATCCGGATCAAGCTTTAGCCATCTGCGTGATCGATGTAACCACCGGCCCCAACAGTCCGCTGAAGGTGGGGCCGCTGCTCACCACTGCCGATGCTGCAGTCATGACCAAGGGGGATCTGGTCTCCCAGGCAGAGAGGGAGGTCTTCAGAGAGCGCATCCTGGAGGCCAATCCCGGCTGCCGGATCATCGAAGCCAATGGCCTGACCGGCAAGGGCTCCTCTGAGATCGCCGAGTTGATCTTAGGCTGGCCGGACATCTCCGGGGAGATGACATTGCGCCACAACCCGCCGCTGGCAATCTGCACATTATGCACCGGCGAGCTGCGCGTCTCCAAGGAGCACCACCGGGGGATGCTCCGCCACCTGGATGGGTTCATGGAGTACACCGGCGAGTGATGAGATCGAGTGATGAGTACGGGTAACGAAATTGAATAGAGAACTCTTTCGCTAAATTGGGTGGGTAATGTGCTGCATAGATTTCCTTTGTGCCTTCGTGTCTTTGTGGTGAGGTTTAAGAAAGCATGAAGAATATCGAAAAGCTTCTGCCGGGGTATAATTGTGGAGAATGCGGCTATTCCAGCTGCCGGGAGTTTGCTGCCAAGCTGGTGGATGTTGCGGGCCTGGAGAGGTGTCCCATTCTCAAGCAGGAGAGGTTTCGGGGGCGGGTGGAGGGGATTGCCAGGCTGCTGAGTATATCCGCCCGGCCTGAGAAGGAGTCGGAGATCATCGGCGTTCTGGATGGCCTTCGGGCTGACTTCTCTCTCTCCCCCCTGCCTGGAGAGCCGTCCTGCCGGGAGGACCTGCATCCCCTCAATCCTGCCGCCCGGTTGGAAGAAGGAGACGTCTTCCGCTACCGGCCGCTGGGCTGTCCTATCACCCATTTTGCCAAGGTGCTAAAATCCAGTCAAGGTATCGTCACCGTCCATCTGGTGGGGCCGGTGCATCTGCTGCAGGGACTGCCTGCGCCTGAGGACATCGGCATATGCCTGGTTTTAGCCTTTGAGGGCGCTGTCAGCCGGGGCCGGAGGCCGGAGGTGGGGGAGACAGTACGATTTCTACCCGAGCACTGCATGATGCAAAAGGTGCATTCAGGAGTGGTGGTGCACTCGGAGGGGGAGAGGCTGAGGATTGAGGGGATCGACTTGAAGGTGTGGTAGATCAATGGAAATGCCCCCCGTCCTGACATTCTTTTGCCATTTCCCTCGAAAGAGCTTTATCAGAATACGACATATTCATTGTATATGACAAGCGACAATACCATCAAGAACCTGGTCATTCTGGTCCTGGCATTCATCATCGTCATCGCCCTCTGGAGAACTATCTGGTATCTGGCAGGAGTGGCGGTATTCATCCTCCTGGTCTATTTCGTCTACCTGCTCCTCAAGGGCAAGCTCTGATCACCGCTGCTACCCGGTAAAATGCCGCAAGAGACTGAAGAGGAAGCGATCATGCCGCCCAAACTGGCAGCAAAGATCGACCGCGCCGTCCAGAGAATTCTATCTTTAGGCGGGGATAAAGTCAGATTCATCATCCTTTATGGCTCAGCCAGCTCGGGCAGGATGAAATCAGATTCGGATATCGACATCAGCGTATACTATGATGCTGATGATTCTGAAGGCTCCCAGTTCCGCCTTAAAGTCTTATCGGATATGTTCGATGACATCTATGATATCAAAATATTCCAGCAGCTTCCCCTTCCCCTGCGCATGGAGGTCTTGAAGGGCAAGGTCCTGTACGAAGACGGTACAGTATTTATGTACGATAAGGCCTATGAGACGATTAAGGAGTTTGAGTCCTTCAAGCGCAGGTATTACGACTATCTGGGAATAGAATCAATTACCTGATTGGAGAAAGCGATGGCGAGAGGGATGGGCCTGAGGTCGGAGTTGATGAGATCAAAATTAGCCGACATCGAAGATAGTGTGAGCCTGGTGGAGGCCAATCTTCCTCAAGACTTCGAAGAGTTTTCTAAACTTGGTCTGGTCAAAGATGGAATCTACAAGAGAATGGAGTTCGCCATCGAAAATATTATCGATATCTGCTCAATAATTGTCGCAGATCTGCGACTCCGAAAGCCAGAGAACGAGGATAACATAGTTGAGATTCTGGTCGATAATGGAATAATAGACAAGAAATTGGGAGAAAATATCCGCAGGATGAAGGGATTCAGAAATATAATTGTTCACAGATATGGACGGATCGATGACCATTTAGCTCATAAAATTTTAATAGAAAATATGAATGACTTCTATGACTTCATCTCATCGATTGAGCGATTCCTGGAAAAGGCTGGTTGCCTGTAAAAGGTAAAACCAGAGAATCGCGATATCTTAAACCTCAGCTTCGAATTACAATGGCATTTTCAGTTGAATAATGGTTCCTGCAACTCCCCATACATATACATGATAAATCATGACTGATGCTTCAAGGGGGGAGCTACATTTATATAATTATAAAAAATATGCAAGGGCTCACTTCAACTCGCCCAAAGGTCGGCTATGGTCGGTTATCAGTGACCCTTCATGCTTTGGATTGGACCCGATTATTTATTCTTTAGAGTTCTTTTTAATGCTTCTGAAGCTATTGATTTGACATAATTGCTCTCTTCATACTGGATAGATTCAATAAGGGCATTTTCCGCTTCGGGACCGCCAATCCTCCCTAATGCTTCGGCCGAATTTGCTCTGACAAATGGCTTATCATCGTATTTAAGAAGATCGATCAATGAATCTGTGGCTTCAGAGCTTCCTATCATTCCCAAGGCTAATGCAGCATTAGATCTAACGAGCATATCTTCATCTTTTAATGCTGAAATTAATGCATCATTACTTTGACTATCTCGAATATCGCCTAGGGCTTTTGCAGAGTTGGCTCGAATATAGCTGTCATCATCTGTGAGCGATTGAGCAAGAGCATCTACCGCCCTAGAATCCCCTAAAGATCCCAGTGCAGAGGCAGCAGCTGCTCTTTTTTCAGGATTTTCATCGATGTTGCTCAACACATCTATCAACGGGTACAATGCTGGCTCACCCATGAAAGCCAGAGCACCTGTGATTATATTATCATTGCACGATGAATTGCCCAATAATTCAATCATTGGTGCTATTGCTCTAGTATCATTGATGAAAGCTAAAGATGCTGATGCCATGCATAGGGGGGATGATTCATTCGTTAACTCTTGAATGAGAGGGTCAACAGCCCTTGAATCCTTAATCCAGCCAAGAGAAACAGCGCAAGCAGATCGCATGTCATCATCACTATCATGCAAACCAATTATAAGTGGATCAACCGCTCTTGGATCTCTTATCCATCCCAAGGCTAATGCCGAAAAAATGCGGACAGTATTATTCTCGTCTTTAAGGCTTTCTATGAGTGGATCTACAGCCCTTGAATCTTTAATCCAGCCAAGAGCGATTATGCAGGCTAATCGCATGTCGTCATCGCCATCCTGCAAACCAATTATGAGTGGATCAACCGCTCTTGGATCTCTTATCCATCCCAAGGCTAATGCCGAAAAAATGCGGACAGTATTATTCTCGTCTTCAAGGCTTTCTATGAGTGGATCCACCGCCTTTGGATCTCTTTTCAAACCAAGAGAAAGAGCTGCTATTGCGCTTGCATCCTCATCACCGCTAGATAGAGACTCTATCAGAGGTTCTATAGCCTTTGGATTATCCATCTCAACTATATCCATCCAAATGAATGCATATGCATTAAAATCCTGATCATCGGATTTCAGTGCCTGAGCCATTAGATCGAGACCGGCATCACCCTTATCTGCAATTGATGCAAATGCCAATATTTTAGTTACAGGATTCGAATCATTCATGTTTGATATAATCTTATATTCATCTTCATTTGTAGATGAGCTTATATTTATAAATATATACATAATAAAAATTACGATTAGTACAGATGCTATTTTCACGAAAGATCCCTCGACATATAATGCAACTTCAATGTTGATATATCTTTTTATGTATTCATCGCCCGCTATTGCCTAAAAATGCCGCACGAGACTGTTGGGAGAATCTGGACTGCATATCTTCCCCTTACCATCTGGGCCCCGACAATGCCCTCTTGCCAAGACTTGTCAGCCCTGCTGCAGTTATGCCGTTAGGGAGGCTAGAGCCCTCAACGTCCATCTCGCTCAGGGTCTTGACTAAGCCCTGCATCTCCAGTCCGCCCAGCCGGGCACCGAGCTCCTCTGGGTCGATATTCACCATGGAGAGGATCCTATCTGCTTTGGGATAAGGAACCTTGAGGCTGGCGATTGCCTTAATGATATCATAATCTATGGTGTCCATATTCTTTCACCTGGGGATTGACAAGTTGAAAGTTGTAGTTATTGTTTCCTGCTATTTGAGAGATGAGGATGCGACTTGAGCCCCTTCACTTGCAGAATTTTCCTTTGTGCCTCTGAGCCTTTGTGGTGAGGCGCAAGCGTACCGATTTTACCACATAGGCACGAAGGCACAAAGACGAGATAGAATAGTGGCCCCAGTTTATCCATAAAACAGCGAATAACCAAATAGATTTAACCTCAGCCACCTCAAATAATCTCTCGAATGAAGCCGATAGATCAGGTTACCGAGACTGCAGAGAAGATCAGCAGCATGGAGATCAGAGGAGCAGGAAGGATAGCCACTGCCGCAGCCGCCTCTCTGAAGGAGTACGCTCTGGCCGTCCAGGCGGAGAGCCTCGAGGACTTCAATCAGAAGACTGCAGAGGCAGCAGACATTCTTCTCATGACCAGGCCCACAGCAGTCTCCCTCTCCAATGCTATAAGAATGGTGATGAAGTACAGGGCGGAGGACATCGACAGCGCCCGCCAGGCCATAGCCTCCAATGCCGACCGCTTCATCGAGAACTCCCAGAAGGCGGTGGAGAAGATCGGCCAGATCGGCAGTCGCAGGATCAGGGATGGGGATACAGTCCTCACCCATTGCAACTCAAATGCTGCCATCTCCGTGATCAGTGCCGCCCACAAGGCAGGGAAGAATATCAGGGTGATCGCCACCGAATCCCGTCCCAGGTTCCAGGGAATCACCACCATCGGCATGCTCGACCAGATGGGCATAGAGACAGAGCTGATTGTGGACTCGGCGGTGCGAAGCGTTATGAACGATGTGGACCTGGTGGTGGTGGGTGCGGATGTGATCACCGCCAATGGTACTCTGGTGAACAAGATCGGCACCGCCCAGATCGCCCTGTGCGCCCGCGAGGCCAGGACCAGCTTCATGGTGGCCGCCGAGACCTATAAGTTCAGCCCGAAGACGATTCTAGGAGAGCTGGTCACCATCGAGGAGCGAGAGGCCACAGAGGTCCTGGCGGACATCTCCAGGTACAAACACGTCCGGGTGCGCAACCCCGCATTCGATGTCACTCCCCACCAGTATATCGACCTGATCTGCACTGAAGCAGGAGCCATATCGCCGGAGATGAGCTATCTGATCATCCGGGAGCGTCTGGGCTGGGAGATAGAAGAAGAGAGCAGCTAAAAAGATATACTTTTTGACTTCACTTACCAGTTATTTTTTGGCCTTCTTGATCATGGGCTCAAGTTTATCCAATATTTTCTTGTGTGCATCATCAGAGACACTGCGCTTGAGCTCAAGCTCCTTTTCCGAGAGGCGTCTTATCTTTCCTTCCGGCAGAGACTTCGATAATTTGCCGAACAATTCCATAACCATATTCATGTCGACATCAGAGATCTCCGCTTCCCTAGCATGATTCATCATGGCTGCGAGACGAATGCCCGATGGATCTCCGCCCCACTCCCTGATCAGATTGACGCAAACCGTCTCACCACAATTCACTATCGCTATGGTCTCCTTTGCAGTGCCGCAGCAGCCTGGCTTCCAGGCGGCATCGACAATATAGCATCCAGGAGGTACATCGATCTCAGCATGGCCCATCTTCAGGGTCGTCTCGTATATCAGATCCCGGTTTCTAGCGCAGCAGGGCTTAGCCCATGCATAGCCATTCATTTCAGCAACAGTGCAGTCATCTGGTTCTCTCACCCAGACATTGATCTTTCCATATCCCATATTGAACACCTGCCAATCCTTCGTTGGCCTCTTCACGTCTATACAGCTTTATAAGTTTAGCTTTGTAAGTACTTAAATCTTTTTATATGAGTAATTAACATTTAAAAATAAAAAAAGTGAAGTGGGCTTAATCCTGGCCCTCAACTCTATTCGAAGGTGAGACTTGACGTGCCTCTTACATTGTGTCTGGGGGCAAGGGAATCGGAGCTGGACATGGACCAGATGATATTGACCTTCTGGCCCGGCTGGAAGGATTTGTCAAAAGGATCCCCGGTGTTCATCTTCCTCTTGAACTCTATCACTGTCCAACCGCTGGATTCATTCCCTCCGGATTCCAGGATATCATCTCTTCCACCCAGGTCTTCATCCGGATGAGGCCCAAAGATTCCTGTGGAGTTCAAATCCAGGACGGTCGGATCTCCATTAGATACCCAGCCCATGATCATATCTGCACCCATCATCGCCTGGACGGGCTCAAATCCAATGGCCACAAAACCCGCCGTTCTGCCCTCCATAGCCATTAGCAGCTCATCGGCATCATTCCTCCAGTGAACTTTGTACCTACCACTGGACAGTGACAGGTTCTTTGCATATTCGCCCTTAGAGATGATGCCGTCGGGGGCCCATTCTCCAGGGGCAGATGCCGCTATTTCCGGTGCGTCCACTTCAGGTGCAGCCGCAACAGATGCAGCGAGATCAGGCTCTGTCGCCTCCATTTCTTTTTCTGCAGTCTGGTTAAGGACATCACTCTGGTTCTTTGAACCCAGTCCAAGCTTAAGGGCGATCAATGAAGGAGCATCCCCATCCCCTGCCGGCCAGATGATGAAATCTCCGGCTACCGCGGGCCAGGCATTGATCCCGGCTGGCGCCTGATAGGTGAAAAGCTCCTCTCCAGAATCAGCCTCCAGGGCATAGATTGTGCCATCATACTCCGCAGTGAAGACCAGGTCGTTGACAACTGTTGCTCCGCCCAGAATCATGCTGTCGAAATGCCTGATCCAGAGGATCTTGCCAGTGGCCGCATCTAGGGCTAGAAGCTCTCCCGTGGCATTGGCAAAGTCGATGGTGGATGAGTTCAGGGAGGTTGGCGTCCAATCGGTGAACATATTCACCACCGGGACATATAGATTACCATTGCTGTAGGCCATAGGCGTCTCAACTCCGCCCAGGATACCGGGATAGATCCTGGTGGTCTCATTCGGCAGCACATCAAGTTGCGCTGTCTCATCGTACCTGCCTACCACCGTCGACCAGATGATCTCGCCGGTGCTTCGATTGAAGGCATAGACCTTTCCCAGCTTGCCTGCACCAAAGACAACCGATTGCGCTGACCCGCTGACATTCAGCTCTGCGAGGATCGGCGATATCTGGAAGTCGTGGTCAAAGAGGTCATGGGGCAGCACCTGCCGGAACCAGACGAGCTCCCCGGTCAGATGATCAAGGGCCAGAATGCTGTCGGTATACAGGTTCAGGCCGGGGCGGCTGCTTCCGCTGGGCCATTCCTCCGTTCCCGGGAATGGAGCGGGATTTCCAATGCCCCAGAATGTCAATCCGGTCTGGACATCAACTGCCGGGGGATACCAGGCACCTCCACCGCTATTGACCTCGGGGTGACCCCAAAGATCATCAGAGTCCACAGTGGAGAAGCTCCAGATCACCTGACCGGTCTCGGCATCCAGGGCGTAAATGACTCCGATACCTCCTGGGGCATAGAAGACGTCTCCTGTGCCCGGGACTGTGGAGACATAGACCAGTCCATCATAGACCACAGGCTGGATGTCGATCCCGGTGGTGGGCACATCGGAGAGCCGGGTGGACCAGATCTCATCCCCTGTTACAACGTCAAGGGCGGTGATGTTATAGAGATTCGAGGCGACGAACACCTTTCCTGATCCAACGGCAGGGCCATTAGGGCCGACGACCTCTGAGACATTGTAAAGCTTTGCCCATATGATCTCTCCTGTCTGGAGATTCAGGCAAAAGACGTTGCAGCTCAGGTCCTGGAGATAGACCTTATCTCCCACTATTATTGGGTTGCTGGCTGCTGCACCATAGGCTGATATCCCTGGAATGGGAAAGGACCAGGCAATGTTCAGGTTGGCAACATTGCTGGAGCTTATCTGGGAATCAAAGGTTGATCTGCTGTTCTCGTAATCCTTATTGGGGAGCGGCCAGTCCCCGGCAAATTCGGCAACTTCTGGTGGGATTGAGTCTGCATTTCCCAGAAGGCCTAATCCCATGAATACCATTAATAAAAAGATCGGTACGATGATTAGATTCCTGATCGATCTACTTGCACTCATTTTTTCTATCACCCCATCTCATCGTCTGATTCTCAAATACGTATTCAGTTTAAAACTCGATTCAGTTCAGGTTTTCTTCCGGATGATATTCACATCCGGGCCGGAGAAGTATTGAATTAACATTAGGGTACTATCATTATAAAAAGGTTGGCAGGGATTGGTCTGTTGAGTTTATCTATAGAATCGCCAAGCTTGTTCAAGTCGCATTGCTTGTTCAAGTCGCATTATATCTTCTTTTCATTCTTCGAGAGCGATTCATCATTCTCTTGTCCAGCTCCAAGTTCTCTCAGGACGAGGATTCTCCCTTTGCGGGCTCTCTGATGATAGGGGTCCAGCTCAATGGCGGCATCAAAGCACTCCAGCGAACGAGCGTGCTCACCCAGCCGCCGCAGGGCCTCGCCCTTGTTGCATAAGGCCTCGTAGTGTTCCGGATCGATTTCTATCGCCCGGTTGAAATCCTCCAGAGCCTCATCATATCTGCCCAGCATGCACAGTGCTGAACCCCGGTTGTTCCAGGCCTCAGCGTTCTCCGGTCGAAGGGCCAGCGACCGGTCAATAGAGATCAACGCCTCGTCGTACCGACCCATCCTCCCCAGAACCGCTCCCCGGTTATTCCAGATCTTCGGCTTCTGCGGATCGATTTGAATCGCTATATCGTAGCTCTCTATCGACTCGGCAAGCCTTCCCATCTTCTCCAGAACCACTCCCCGGTTATACCAGGCTCTGATATATTGCCCGTCCCTCTTTATGATCAGATCGAATATTTCCAGGGCCTTTTGATGCCTTAGATTTCGGTAGTGGACCACGCCGATGTTGTTATGGGCATCAAGATATCCCTCATCAATCTCGATCGCCCTGACAAACGATTGTTCTGCCCGGTCCGATATCCCCTGGCGGCAGAGGGCAAGGCCTCTGCTGTTCCATAATTCCTTATCCTCTGGATCTATCTCCAAAGCATTCTCATATGCCTCTGCCGATTCAGCAAACATCCCCTGCCGGTAGAGATCGTCTCCCAAAGCGGCCCAGTCCTGGGCGGTTTTAGGAGCCTTTCGGGCTCTTTCATCTCCTTCTTCCAAAGAAGATCCAGCGGCATCCATAGACTTTAATTAGCATCTTCGATTGATATAATTTATCAGCCGCCCAGCCAGGAAGATGCCTCTGCAAGATGGAGGTGTTTTGCAGCGAGCGCCACTGGCCATATGGGATCCATGATCACATCCATTGACGGATTCAAAAATAACCTCTCCCATTTCTGGCTGTTCTTTTTGAGAGAGGAGGACGACTGTGGCTGGAGGCTGCCCATGAAGATGCCGGATGAGGTCTTGATCATCAAGAACTCCACCGTAGCCTGGCGGTACCATGATATGGAAGAGGGCGGCCTGGGCAGATCAGGAAATCAGATATTCGGCCCTTTGTATACAAGGGATTGCATATCAAGAGTCAAGAGGTGCAATCGGCAGTTCTGATGTCTTAAAAAAGAAAAGCTGAATGGGACCGGGCCATTCCCATTCCCAGCAGTCTATCTGGTCCCTTTCACATCATTATCTCATAGCTGTCCTTATGCGGATTTATGAGCAACTTCTCGGCAATCTCCCGTGCAGTTATCTGGGCCTCGGGCTTCAGCAGCCGGAAGTACAGCTTCCAGACGGTCGCCTTCTTAATATCCACCACATTCTGGTAGCCCAGCCTCTTTCTCAGCCTGTCCCGGATGGCTATCGCCTCGCCATCCTCGATATGCAGGGCGACCTTAACCGGCACATAGCCCTCCTCGAACTCCAGCCGGTCTATCAGGACCTTATGGCTCTCCTTGTTCTCATTGACCAGCTCCCGGGCAAAGGCCTTGGCCAGCTCATCCGGATCGCCGGAGTCAACCTGGATGGAAATGAGCCGCTCTTTTTTCACGTCCTCCAGGACCTTTCCATAACCCAGGCGCCGGATAAGGGTGTTTTTCACTGTGGCCGCTTCTGCATCCGGTATCTTCAGCCAGACGCGCAGATTGATCAACATGACTCCACCTCGATGTAGCGCTTCATCGACTCAAATATCCGCCTTCCTGGACCCGGCTCATTGGGCCGATGCTTTCTCGGATCAAAGGATGGAAGCTGCCAGGCAAAGAACGCCCTCTCCGGATGGGGCATCATTCCCAGGACATTTCCCTCTGGATTGCAGATGGCGGCAATGCTCTCTGTGCTCCCGTTTACATTCACCGGGAACTCATTTATCATCCGGCCGTTTCGGTCGCAGTAGCGGAAGACCACTTGCTCCTGATCATTGAGCTTTTTGATCAGCCCAGGCGAAGCCGTAACCAGGTTTCCCTCCCCATGAGCGATTGGTATCTTCAAAAGAGAGCCCATCTCAATCAGATAGGAGCCGCTGCACCTTCTGGGCGAGGTATCGTGCCTCAGGTACACCCAGTCGCAATAGTAGCCCCGACGGACGATCTCTCCCTTGGAGATCATCACGTTCTGGGCGAGGGCCATCTCCACCTCTCCTTTGCCTGGCACCAGGCCTGGCAAGAGACCGCTCTCGACCAGGATCTGAAAGCCATTGCATATTCCCAGGATCGGCTTTTTCTTTGCCGCTTCCTCTTTCAGGGCTTTTAAGACCGGCTCCTTGGAGGCAATAGCTCCTGCCCTCAGCCGGTCCTGATAGGAGAATCCTCCCGGGATGATGAAGCCGTCAAAGCTGGAAAGCTCCCCCTCAGGCCGGTTCCAGCGGAATATCTCGCCCTCCATCCCCACCTCATTGACCGCCACCAGAGTCTCAAACTCACAGTTCGTCCCAGGGAACTGAATCACTGCGATCCTCATCTCATCGCCTCCACGAGGCCACGGGTCCATGCATTCCTCGCCTCGTCCAGATCCAGGTCTGCCACCGTCTTCCCAAATCTGCTGATCTTGATCCTTCTCTTCGCCGTCACCTTTCCGATCTTTGCCGGCAGGAGATCATAGCTTCTCAATAGCTCTTCCAGCCTCTGCTCCTTTCCTGCCTTCGCCTCTAAGAGGAATCCCGAGGACTCAGAGAACAGCAGCTTATCGGTTCTCAGATCCAGATCGCCGCACACCACCCCATCCAGGTTCAGCTCCATGCCATACCTGGCCGGCCGGGTTATGGCCATCTCCATTGCTGTCGCCGCCAGCCCGCCATTTGATATGTCATGCACAGCAGTCAGCAGACCCTCATCAATGGCATCGATGACTGCATAGATCATGCTCCTCTCCAGATCGAATCTAACCTGGGGAACATTGGCCCCCATGACCCCGAAGATGGTCTGGTAATACTCCGAACCACCCAGTTCATCGAACCGAGGCCCAATCAGATAGAGATCCTCTCCCGCCGCCTTCAGCTCCATGGTGATCGCTTTGTCAAAATCTTTTATGATTCCTACACAGGCTATCACTGGAGAAGGGTCCACAGAACCCTGAGGAGACTCATTGTAAAAGCTCACATTTCCTGAGACTATGGGCACGGGAATTCTCTCATCCCTGTAGTCCTTCAGCCAAAGGTTCTTGCAGGACTCGGCCAGACCCTTCACCCCTTCCCGGAACTCCCAGAAGGCCTCGGGCTTCTCAGGGTTGCCGTAATTGAGGCAATCGGTGAGAGTGACGGGAGTGGCTCCTATGGCGGCCACATTCCTCATCGCTTCGGCCACCGCTGTCGCTCCTCCCCAGTAAGGGCTGATCCGGCCGTAAAAAGGATTGGAGTCCACGGCCAGTGCCACACCGAACTTCTCCCCCCGCACCGGCGCGATGAGACCTGCGTCTGCCTCGCCCGGCCTGATCACCGCATTGCCCAAGACCTCGGTATCATAATAGCGATATATATGCTCCCGAGAGGCGATATTCGGCGAGCTCAGGATCTTGAGGAGAACCTGATTGTAGTCCTCTGGCTCGCTGATTTTGGGCTCAGCCTCGCTGTAGATCCTCTCCTTTTCCATCCTCTGGTAGCGGATGCCCGCAGTGAGGTGCCGGATGGGGACATCGCATACTATCTCCCCTTTATGCCGGAGGGTGAACCTGTCGCCGGTGTTGATCTTGCCCACGACGCTCGCTCTTGCTCCCTCATAGACATTGGGCAGGTCCCAGTCCTCATTGTAGATCTTCAGGATCTTCTCTCTCAACTCCTGAGGAGCGATGATCAGGAAACGCTCCTGGGTCTCAGCTATGCTCAGCACCTCGGGAGGAAAGTCTGCTGCCTTATGCATCCCGTCCAAGTCGATCTCCATGCCGAAGCCTCCTGCTGCTCCCATCTCCGATGAGGCGCAGGTGAATCCCCCCCCGCCCAGGTCCTTGAAACCTATCTCGATTCCTGACTCTCGCACCAGGCGGAATAGATCGCTGTTCGCCTTGAAGAGAACGTTCTTCAGGAAAGGATCAGGGATTTGCACTGCTCCCCGGTTGGTCTCCTCGTCCTCTGCCCTCAGAGCCTCCGAGGCAAAGGTGACCCCGCCCAGACCAGATGAATCGGTTGGTTTGCCCACCAGTATCACATCGTAGCCTTCCTCCCCAGCCAGCGGCGGAGCGCGGGAGCGGATGATCTGGTCGCGCCGGACTATTCCCAGGGATACCACATTCACCAGGCAGTTGTCGTCGAAGCTCTCACTAAAGACCACATCCCCTGCCATGTTTGGCACCCCCAGGGCATTGCCGTACTGCCAGATACCGTCCACTACTCCCTCTGCCACCCAGCGGACCTTGCTGGCCTTGGGGCCGAAGGGATCTCCGAAGCGGAGCGGGTCTGCGGTTGCGACCACCATTGCTCCCATGCAGTTCACATCGCGGACGATTCCCCCGATTCCAGTCGCTGCTCCCTCATTTGGCAGGATCTGGCTGGGGTGGTTGTGGCTCTCATGGGATATGACCACACACCATTGGTCGTCGATGGCCACTATTCCTGAGTCCTCGACCGGGCCCATTACCACATTTGGGGCATCTGAGGGCAGGAATTCCTTTAGGGTGGCGCGGGAGCTCTTATAAGAGCAGTGCTCTGACCACATAGCATCATAGCAGAACAGCTCGGTGAGGGTGGGGTCGCGGCCCAGAACCTCGGCGATGGAACGTGCTTCATCGACGGACATGCCTATGCCCGCCCCGCGGAGACTTGATTCTACTTCAGGATCGGCTAGACCGATTATCTTCAATTGGGTACACCTCTGGTAGCTAAGCTAATGCATACGAGGAACGTTATGAATTTATCGATTCGCGTGGAGGGAAACGAGGTTAATAAACAAAAAAAAAGGAGGGATTAAATGCAATCATTATCCCGTGATCTCTTCTAATCAGCATATACAGGGCATTTCTTTTATCTGATCTTGGCCTCCACCATCTCTTCCCTGAGCTTGCACAGGTTTTCCGCTCCCCGGATGTAGAACCAGTAGTGCACAAACACCAGGATGCCCCATCCGATTGGCGAGTACCACATCGCCAGGGCAGGATCTATATTGATATAGCCCATCATATTTAATAGCAGCCAAATTATGTTCACTACCAGATATATAGCGATGTGGAGCTTGAAAAGCTTCATCTGGTCGGCAACAGTGGCTTCTCGGAAGAGCTTCTTATACTCATCAATTTTTCCCGCCATTTATTCACCTACCTTAGATTTGAATAGTATCTATGTTGAACTTATGATTATTTATAGATATTGAATAAGATTGCTAACATGAATAAAATTATAACAGTCAGGATCTCCTCTGACGCTCAATCTCATTTCTTCACGTTATTGCATCCTTTCCATCCTTTTCCAGGTATAGGAATCATTCTTGGAACCTCTTTTTTGTAATCAATATACTCCTGGCCGAACTGTTTGATGAGTCTGCTCTCCCAGTGAAGGGAGCCCATGAAAAGATAAACCGTGGTCAAGAGGTATACCAGCAACAGGTTCTCGGTCATGAAAGGGGTGAGCCATATGAGCAGAAAGCCGGAGAGCAGAAATGGATCGCGAATCCAGCAGTATATTCCCCGAATTCCCAGGGCGAATGCATCCGGACTGTGCCTTTTGTGCCCTTCCCCAAGCTGAGCTCGGATCAGGAAACGGTGCGGAGCATCCAGAAATGCCCTCAAAGAGGCCAGTCCAACCATCAACTGGGCGGTAAATGCCAGCCAGATCCACGGACTGGGGAGGATGTAAAGCAGCCGGCCTGGAAAGAGGAACAGGATGACGACCAGAGGGAGAATGGTGACAGCTGCTACCGCTGAGAAGAAGACCGGATACCAGGGGTCGACCTTGGAGCCGAAATGATCCCTTGCCATCCTCTTGGCAGGCAGGCTGGCAAGAAAACTATGTAATGCTGCAAAGCCAATTAGATAAATAACAGGATAAAGCGATGTACTATCCACAGGTATGACCTCCATTCCCGTCCATTATTGCTCCTGTATTCTTCGCTCTAGTGGTTAATTGCTCTATCGGTCAGCCCTTTTCATCTGCTATTTCCATTTCTCATCAGCTGATAAGCCAGTTGTTCCGGCAGGGATTTATAATTGGAATTAAAAAAATCGATTATCGGAAAATCTGCCATCGGAAAACCGATCACTGAAAAAGGTCCATCGAAATTGCTCCATGAAATCGATATTATGAGGTTATCATTATGATTTTCAAAATGCCCTCAATGGAAAAGCAGGAGTACGACCGGCTGATAGAAGATGAGTACATCTGTCGCATAGCCTTCAAGGGAGAAAGCCATCCTCATGTAGCCCCGTTTTTGTACGTATTCGATGGCAAGCACATGTATTTCCTCTCCACAAAATATGGAAAAAAAGTCCTTCATTTCAGGAGAGATCCAACGGTGACGGTTGAGGTTGAGAGGTACAGCCCGGACCTCTCTAGCTTCTCATTCGTCTCCCTGCCTGGAAGGCTGGAGGAGGTAGAGGACCCAAAGATCAGGTGCTTTGTGAGAAGGAGATTCGTGGAACTGATCCAAAAGAGAAACCTCTCCTCAAATGTGCTCAGTGCTCTGGGGCACTCTCCAAACGAGCCTGTGGAGGCATTGCTCACTGAGGGGCGCAACAGCGTCTGGAAGCTGGTGGGGGTTAAAGTGAGAGACATCTCTGGCCTGAAGCACTCGGATGGATCGGCCTGAATCACTCCCGTCTGAGGTATCTATAACCTGCATTCAGAAGCGTCTACGGACTGCATTCAGACTCCACCTTCTTGATGTAGGCCTTAATGCTGAACTTGGTTTTGGCCCCATTGTAGCTCATGTAACGCACCTTTCCGAAGATCGGCCTCTCCTTCCAGGCACGATCGTGCACTCCTCCAATAGACCAGGCGATCCCTGTGTAGCCATTGGGATCCCTGCCGTCCAGCTCATATCGATCGTTAAGGTATATGGCGATCTTAATGGCCTCTGCTGGAGATCGGGTCCACTCCAGGATCTTCTTTGCCCAGTACATCCTCATGTAGCCGTGCATCTTTCCCCGGCAGAGCATCTCCATCTGGGCAGCATTCCATAGTTCATCATGAGTCTTTGCTCCCTCCAGCTCATCGATGCTATACAGGTATTCGCGGGGATCGTTCTCATGCTCCTTCAGGGTTTTTTGCGCCCAGTCAGGAAAACCCTGCACAGAGTCATATTGAGGGTTGTAGTAGCAGAAGTTGTCTGCCAGCTCACGACGCACCACCAGCTCCTCCAGAAAGGCGCTGGAATCGGTCAGGCTGGACAGGGCCGCAAGAGCCACCCTCTGGGCGGATATCTGGCCGAAATGAAGATAGATCGAAAGGCCTGACTGGCCGTCCAGAGCGGGATTGTTCCGGTCAGTATGGTAGCGAACGAGCCCCTGGTCGATAAACTCCTCCAGATGCTTCAACGCTGCCTTTTCCCCTGGTTTTGCCCAATTAATATCTGGCATCCTGTCCCATCGGGTCGCGCTTTTCCTCNCCTCCTCCTGCCAGTCATTTTCCACTTTCTCCGGCCAGGGGAAGGGATGGGCCTTAAGGGCAGGAAAGTCTATCAGGTACTCATCCAGCAGACGGTGGATCTTCGGGCGGATGCTGTAGGCCGCCCATTCCTGTTTTGCTGATGCCTGCCAGCAGGGGACGATGTTATGGCCATCAACCTCATGGAAGGGGATATCGATCTCATGGGCCACTGACCACTGCCAGTTCATCTTGAGCTTCAGGGGGGAGAAGTCCGAGACCAGGGCTCCTGCTTCATGAGAGCGGAGAAAAGAAGGGATCACTTCTGCCGGGTCTCCGGAGAGCAGAAAGAAGGGAATATTCAACTGGGTAAGATCCGCTTCCACCTCTTCGAGCCCTTTTAGCATGAACCTATACTGGGTGCTTGTGGCCCCCAGGAACTTGGGCGAGATGCAGAAGAGCACTGCTAAGGGGGATCTCCTTTTAATGGCCAGATCCTGGGCGAATAGCAAAGGCCAGTTATCAGCCACCCGCTGCTCCCGACTCATCCAGTAGAATACTGCCCCTTCTCTCTCTTTGCCCTCAGCCAGCAGTCTGGCTCTCTTAGGGTTTACAGGCATCTTTCTATATCCTCCATTCTCAAGATAACAATCTCGCAATGTAGTTAAACCAGGCTGGCCGCTATTTCCAAGCACATCTGATAAAGATAAAGCATATCTGACAAATGGGCTCAGAAAATATATATTCCCAGGATCGATATATCTTCGAAAAAACGAGGAGATGGCTTGAATGACTGATAGATTAGCAGCCTGGAACGTTAGGGAAGAGGATTTTCCTTTCAATGGCAGCATGTATGATCAGATAAAAGGCCTGCTCAGGTATGCGATTTTAGCACCCTCCGGGCCCAACACTCAGCCCTGGAAGCTTGCCATTAATGGAGATGAGGTGTCACTGATCGCTGACTTTGATCGTGCTCTGCCCAATGTCGACCCCACCAACAGGACTCTTTATCTCAGCCACGGTTGCCTTCTGGCCAATATCCTCCTGGCTGCGGAGCACTTCGGCTTTGGATATGATGTCTCATGCCTGCCTGACGGCCCTTCCGGGGAGAGGACCGCGGCCATAAAGCTGACGAAATCGGCTGGCACAAAGAAGCTTCCCGATCTGTTCAATCAGATAACCAGACGCCATACCAACAGAAAGGAGTACGAGAATAGAGGCATTGAGAATGCAGTGCTCAATGAACTGAGGGCCTGCGTGAAAAGGGATGGATTTGATCTGAACATCCTGACCGATGAGGCCGGAAAATCGGCGATGTCCGATATCCTCGCCCGCGCTCATAAGATCCAGCTGGGCAATAAAGCCTTCAGAAAGGAGCTGGCAAGCTGGGTGAGGACCAATACCGGGGACGAGAAGGACGGCCTGCCAGGCTATTCATTTGGTTACTCGGATTTCGAATCCTACTTCGGATCATTCATCTTCGGGACCTTTGATATGTCTTCATCACGAGCGAGGATTGAGACCGCCTATATGAAGGCCTCGCCGGCTGTGGCAGTCCTCTCCACCGACCAGGATGATATGATGACCTGGCTGAAGGCGGGATTCCTCTTCGAGATACTGTTTCTCAAGGCAACGGAGATGGATGTCAGATTTGACCTCTTCAGCCAGCCCGTAGCCATTCCCGAGCTGAGGGAGGAGATGGCGAGAATACTGAAGGTGAAATATCCCCAGCTGCTCATCCGCATGGGTTATGCAGAACCGAGCAAGCACACACCCAGAAGGCCGCTGGAAGAGGTGCTGGTATCCTGAAAATGCCCCTTTCCCGAGAGCTGAGAATGGATGGAGGAGAGCATTGGAGACTAGAGCATTTGACCGTTAAGGGAGAGGTGGCTGATTCTTTTCCTCGCCGGTTTATGAGGCAAGGCAAGAGCCTGGAGATGAGGTTTCTTGATGAGAGTTCCCTTCCCGACATTGCTGCCCTGCAGTCTTTAGTAGTCAGCGCCCTCCCCGAGATTGAGATCTTCATATCCCATGATGAAGATTACCTCAGGCAGATATTCCAGACGGACTTCTCTGTGCTGGGAGTCCGGGCAGAGGAGAAGCTTGTCGCCTATAGCATAATTCGCTATCCAGGGATGGGAAAAGATAACCTGGGCCGGGATTTAAACCTGCCAGATGAGGATCTAAAAAACCTCGCCCACCTCCAGGCCATTGCCGTCCACCCTCATTTCCGGGGATGCGGCCTGCAGCGGGAATTGGCCGCAGCCCACCTGCAGGTGCTGGAGGATTCCGGATGTGAGCATATCTGCTGCACCGTATCTCCGAAAAATCCGGTCAGCCTGAAGAACCTCCTCTCCTGCGGTTTCAGGGTCAGGGCACTGAATCCCAAGTTCGCCGGCTGGTGGAGATACATCCTTTATAAGAGGGTCAACCGGTCTTCTGGCAGTCTAAAGAAGGCTGCCAGCGAGGAAGAGATCGAAATTGACCGCTGGAATATCAATGGTCAAAGAGAGCTCATCCGGAAGGGCTACGAGGGATATCGAGTGGGAAAAACCGGCGATAATTTGCAGGTATTCTACCAAAAGATCGAATAGAGATTGATATTCATGGCCTAATATGAAAGAGCGTAGATAGTCATGATCTTATTATCGTCTTATGACGATAAGTTTATATCTGAATATGCTTGATCACAATTTAATCATGGCTCAAAAGGACATCTCTGAACTGCGCTTGAAGATTCTGAGCGCTCTTTCTGATCCCACCCGTCTGGAGCTTCTCGAATACCTGAGCGGTGGCGAGAGATGCGTTTGTGAGATCCTTCCCGCCTTCTCCAGATCTCAGTCCACCATATCCAAGCACCTGAATATCCTCTTCGAGGCTGATATTCTGGATCGCAGAATAGACGGGAAAAGAACCCTCTACCGCATAAAAGATCCTCAGGTATTCGAATTGATTCGCCTCGTGGACCGGATGGCCTTAAACCAGATCTCGCAGCTCGCAGAGGCAGGAAGGATCATCGAGGAGTCATTGAACAACAGGAGATGATATTAACGGTAACTTATACCATTATGGCAGCCTTGGAGGCCGGGCTGGCAACATTGCTGGAATACCTTTCGGCACATGTCTTGACCTGCCTGATTCCAGCATTTTTCATCGCTGGTGCGATAGCTGCTCTCTTGAACAAGGAGACTGTGCTCAAGTACTTCGGTGCTGATGCCCCCAAGTGGCTCTGCTACAGCGTCGCTTCCACCTCGGGGACCATTCTGGCCGTCTGCAGCTGTACCATCCTGCCCATGTTCGCAGGAATTGAGAAGAGGGGAGCGGGAATAGGGCCGGCAACAGCTTTCCTTTTCTCTGGACCGGCCATAAACCTCATGGCCATCATCCTCACCGCCAGAGTCCTGGGATTGGACCTAGGCATAGCCAGGGCAGTGGCTGCAGTCAGCATGGCAGTGGTCATAGGTCTGATCATGGCTGCCATATTTCAAAGATCTGAGCAGAGATGTAAAACCGACGCAACTCCTTCTATGCTTCTGGCCGATCCAGAGCCGGATCAGATGAGCCGGCCGAATTATATCACAGGCATATTCATGGCAATGTTGGTGGCTATACTGCTTATTGCTACTTCAGGTGCCATTGATCTCCTGCCCAAGGCGATAATGGTGGGAGCGCTAATAGCAGTGGCTGCCTTCCTCATGCATCGATACTACCAGCCAGAGGAGCAGAGTGCTTTCCTGGAAGAGACCTGGTGGCTGGCCAAGAAGATCTTCCCTCTCTTGGTAGCAGGCACATTTGTAACTGGGGTTATCGGCTACTTCCTACCGGTTGAATGGGTCAGGACAATCTTTGGCACCAGCAGCTTTCTGGCCTGCTTTTTGGCCTCAGTGATCGGCTCATTGCTCTATATGCCCACATTGCTTGAGGTCCCTGTTGTCGGCACTCTCTTCGGCTACAGCACGGGAGTCACGGCAGCGGGTCCAGCTCTCGCCCTCCTTCTCGCAGGCCCATCTCTGAGCCTGCCCAATATGATAGTGATATGGAGGATCATCGGAGCGAAAAAGGCCAGCGTCTACATCAGCCTGGTGGTGATCATATCCACACTGGTGGGAATGCTCTATGGTTACATCGTTTCATAATTAATAAAGACATATAGGTGAATCAAAATGGTGAAGATTGAAGTTCTGGGGACAGGCTGCGCCAAGTGCAAGAGCCTGATGAAGAATGTGGAGAAAGCAGTAGCAGAATCGGGTGTCTCTGCTGAGTTGGTCAAGGTTGACAGCATTCAGGAGATCATGGACCGGGGTGTGATGATGACCCCTGCCCTTTATATCGACGGAAAGTCGGTAATGGCGGGCAGGACGGCAACTGTTGAAGAGATCAAGAGGATGCTTCAGAAATAAGGGTGGCCTGATTATGGATGAGAAGAAATGCACCTGCGGCTCAATGGATGTGCGCGTAGTAGCCTGCTCTGGGGGCTCGAATGTGGGACAGATCGCCAATCAAGCGGCAATCCAGCTGGCTAAAGAGAAAGTAGCGAGCTTTTTCTGCCTGGCGGGCGTGGGCGGCCATATCGAGGGAATGGTAAAATCGGCCAGAGAAGCTGGCCTGATGATAGCCATAGATGGCTGCTCGGTTCAGTGTGCAGCCAAGACTCTGCAGCAGGAGGATATCGAGCCAGCCATTCAGATAATCGTAACGGAGCTTGGTGTTGAAAAAAATCCTGATCTTGACCCTGACGAAAAAGCCTGCTCACTGGTGGTAGAGAAGGTGAAAGATGAACTTGCTCCCTGAAATCCGGAGATCCTGGGAAATGAAGGAATCTCCTGATCCAGATCCCGTCATCATCGCGGCTTGACAGCCCTCACCTTTATGCTGGATACGGAATCTGCAAATTCGTTGAAGGCGGATTCCTCAATCACTTCTACATCGCCGAAGCCCACAGATCTTATCGCATCCAGATAGACGTCCTTCATGACAGCTCCCGAGATGCAGCCCACATAGCCTTCGATCGATTCCTTTAGGCGATCGGGCAGCTCCTGGCGCAGGACGAGATCTGAGACCATCAGCCTGCCGCCGGGCTTGAGCACCCGGAAGGCCTCCTCGAAAGCCTTCTTCTTGTCGGGCACCAGGTTGATGACGCAGTTAGAGATGACCACATCCACGCTATTATCATCAACCGGAAGATCCTCCAGCTCGCCCTGCCTGAACTGCACATTGCTGTAGTTTCCTTTGGCAGCATTCTCTCTTGCCTTGCCGATCATCTCCGGGGTCATATCCACTCCGATAACCTTACCCGTTGGTCCCACCCTGCTGGCGGCAAGGAAGCTGTCGAATCCCGCCCCTGAGCCCAGGTCGAGCACAATATCCCCTTCTTTGATCGATGCCAGTGCGATTGGATTGCCGCAGCCCAGGCCCAGATTTGCCCCCTGGGGCACGGCATTCATCTCTTCCTCTGAGTAGCCGATACCTTTGCTGATCTCCTCTGGGGGAAGAGTTCCACAGCATGAGCCCTTGGTGGGGCAGCACGAGCCTCCTTTCCCGGCTATTTTTCCGTACCTATCCTTTACCAGTACCTTTATTTCCGAATCCTCCATCGTCAGTTCACCTCTAATTCTGCTTATGATATCATTTCTTGAATATATCATCAATAACCGGCCCAAGCACAGACTTCACCATGCTCTCCAGCTCTTCAACCCTGATCAATGATAGGCAGCAGATCTTGCCATCCTTCTCCATGCTCACCACTGCCATCTTGTCTCCTGGC
>JGI11944J13513_1000929_pt1 | contig 25331 bp, 25 predicted proteins | sample TerdegcoTASludge_FD_13513 | JGI IMG/M metagenome (IMG submission 13513) | reverse complement strand
TAAGGAGGCACCAATGACACACACCCATCCCCCCTACGTCCTCGGCGACCTGATTGAAGAGAGGGCGAAACGAAACAGCGACAGGATCTTCCTTCGCTTCAAAGATCAATCATACACCTATGACGACATGAACCGCTCCGCAAACCGGTGTGCAAACGCCTTTCTCCAACAGGGGATAGAGAAGGGGGACAAGATCAGCATCATGCTCCCCAACTGCCCGGAGTATATCTGGATCTGGTGGGGATCAGCAAAGATGGGAGCGGTAGAGGTACCCATTAACACTTCCTATAAGGGTGAATTCCTCCGCCACATCATTGACCAGTCCGATTCCACGCTTCTCTTTCTCGACCACGAATACCTGGACCGCTTAAAGCTCATCGAAGATGGCCTCACGAAACTGAAAAAGGTGGTTGTCTTCGGGGGGTTCACGAAAGAGGAAGCAGCTGCATCCAAGATTCCCCTTATGAGCTGGGAAGAATTCTTCAATGCCCCTGAGACCCCTGTTGACGTCACAATCTACCCTCATGATCCCCAGAACATCATCTATACCTCCGGCACCACCGGTCTGTCCAAGGGCACCTTGGGTCCCCACAAATTCTGGATCGTGACTGCAGAACAGTTGCTGCCCTTACGGGAGGGAGGACGAGATGACATCTTCTATACCTTCCTGCCCTTATACCACATGAACGGTCAGTGCCTTACCACCATAACAGCGCTTCTTGCCGAAGGTCAGATGGTCCTCTCGGACAAGTTCAGCGCCAGCAGGTTCTGGGATGAAATCAAGAAGTACCAGGCAACCCAGTTCAACTACCTGGGTGCGGTTATCCCCATCCTGGAGAAGCAGCCAGAGAGACCCGATGATATCGACAACACCATCAAGATTGCCTTCGGTGCCGGCTGTCCCCAGGCAGTGATGGAACGCTTCGAAAAACGATTTGGCTGTACATGCATGGAAGGGTTCGGCATGAGCGAGATCGGCATCCCGATCCACACCACCCTCTACGACCGACGACCCGGCTCCTGCGGAAAACCCCTTCCCATCTATGAGATCAAACTTGTTGACGATGAGGACAATGAGGTGCCTCCCGGAGTCCCTGGAGAGATCATCTTCCGTCCGAAAGAACCCTTTACCATGATGCTCGGCTACTACAACATGCCGGACAAGACCCTGGAGACCTACCGGAACCTCTGGTTCCATACAGGAGACCTGGCGAAGCGTGACGAGGACGGCTATTTCTATTTCGAAGACCGCAAGAAAGACTCCCTGAGAAGGAGGGGAGAGAATATCTCCTCCTTTGAGGTAGAGCGGGCCATCAATTCCCACCCCAAAGTTCTTGAATCTGCAGCCGTTGCCGTAAAGGCTGAGATGCCGGAAGACGAGGTCAAGATCTGCGTTGTGTTAAAACCCGGCGAGACCCTCGCTCCCGAGGAACTGATTGCCTTCGCAGCAGAGCGAATGCCGTACTTTGCCGTACCCCGCTTTGTGGAGTTTATGGACAGCCTTCCCAAGACCCCTACCGAGCGGGTGCAGAAGTACCTCCTGAAACAGGCAGGCATTACCCCGAATACATGGGACAGGGAAAAAGCAGGGGTTGAGGTGAAGAGGTAGAGATGGGACAAACCTCAAAAGATTAGTCGTAACTCATCATGAACACGGATCGAAGGAGAACGGTATGGTAGGAATTACATCCATTGGCGCGTATATTCCCAAATACAGGCTGAGCCTGGAAGAGATAGGCAAAATGTGGCAGACAAAAGGCGGCCCGGGAGAAAAATCAGTAGCGGGATATGATGAAGATGCTGTTACTATGGCAGTGGCGGCTTCACTTGACTGCATGAAGCGGAAAGGCAGCCAGGCGGATGGTCTTTATCTTGCAACTACCACAGCCCCATACAAGGAGAAACAGAGCGCTGCCATTGTAGCTGGTGCTGTCGATCTTGAAAAGACAACACACACAGCCGACTTTTCCAATACCCTGAGGGCTGGATCAGCAGCGATAAAAGCTGCCTTCGATGCGGTGAAAGGCGGTTCAGCGAAGAACGTATTGGTGGTTGCTTCAGACTGTCGTACAGGTGCACCCAAAGGGAAACTGGAGCACCTTCTTGGAGATGGAGCTGCTGCAGTCATGATTGGAAAGAAAAATCCTGTAGCAATAATTGAGGGGGTACATTCCCTCTACAGTGATTTTACCGATTTCTGGAGAACTGAGAAGGACAGTTTCATCCAATGGGGTGAAGGGCGTTTTATCGAAGAGGCCGGTTATATGCCCCTTATGACTGAAGCCATGAAAGAGCTTATGGAGAAATACTCATTCACTCCGAAGGATTTTACAAAAGCAGTCTTTTATGCACCTGATAGCAGAAATCATGCGGGTCTCACCAAGGCTCTTAATTTTGACAAGAATCAGGTGCAAGACCCGCTTTTTGCAAAGATTGGTAACGCCGGAACAGCTGCAGCAATGATTATGCTCGTGGCTGCCTTCGAGGAGGTACGTCCTGGAGACCGAATACTATTCGCCACCTACGGAGACGGGGTAGATGCTTTTATCTTTCGTATCACGGAAAACATATCCATGATCAAACGTGAACCATTGATGAAAGACCGATTGGATGGATCGGTACCAATAGATTACGGAAGATATCTTTTATGGCGTGACCTGATATCCGTTGAGGCTTCGAGCCTGCCAGAAAGGGCTGAACCTTCCCTTGCAACGCGGTGGAGAGAACGGAAAATCATACGGGCACTCTATGGGTCGAAGTGCAGGAAATGTGGGACCCCTCAGATCCATCCTATTGGACAGCGAGCACGGGTGTGCGTCTCCTGTCAGGCGAAAGATGATTTTGAAGACTACAAGTTTTCCGATAAGACGGGCAAACTTTTTACCTATGCAATAGACCAGTTGCAACCGACAAAGAATCCTCCCGGATTGAATGGGGTTATCGATTTTGACGGCGGTGGACGATTGATCTGTGAACTTACCGATTATGATCTTACTCAAGTAACAACAGGCATGGCAGTGGAGATGACCTTCAGAAAACTTCACCAGGGCAAAGGAATAGTGAATTATTTTTGGAAAGCGAAACCAATCTGAGTATCAAAAGGTTCTATAAGTCCTCTACGACTTATTGAAAGCAGTCATAAGGAGCGGAATCATGGAAAGCATCAAAGACAAGGTCGCGATCGTTGGTATGGGATGCACACGATTTGGTGAACGATGGGATATGGGCGTAGAGGACCTCCTTGTTGAGGCCGCATATGAGGCGTTTCAGGATGCAGGCATCGAACCGAAGGATATACAGGCGGCATGGCTTGGAACGGTCTTTTCAGGAATCAGTGCCATGACTTTAGCGCCCTTGGGGCTTCAATATATACCGATTACAAGGGTTGAGAATATGTGTGCTACCGGCTCAGAGGCGTTGCGCGGTGCTGCGTATGCAATAGCGGCAGGAGTTTGTGACATCGCGCTGGCCATTGGCGTTGAAAAGCTTAAAGATTCGGGGCAGACAGGGGTAAAAGGCCCGGCCATTGTTGGGGATAATCCCGACGGAAGTTCTTCGATAGGATCGGGCTACAGCGCTCCTGCATCATTTGCCTATCTGGGAACACGATATTTCAGCCACTACAACATTGATCGCGACGAAGGCAAAAGGATGCTTGCAGAGATAGCAGTAAAGAATCACCTCCATGGAAGCCTCAACCCAAAGGCGCATTTCCATAACATTCTTACCGTGGAGCAGGTTATGAAGGCGCCTATCGTAGCGTGGCCGCTGGGTCTGTTTGACTGCTGTGGTGTCAGCGACGGAGCGGCGGCGGCAATTGTGGTCCGGGCTGACATGGCAAAGAGTTTCAGGAGCGATCCTGTCTATATCAAGGGAATGGCTATCAGCGCTGGGGCCCGTCAGGGGTCAATGAGGCAGGATTATGATTATGTCCACATTGACGAAAACGTCAGGGCTGCTCAACAGGTCTATGCTCAGGCCGGAGTAAAAAACCCAAGAAAAGAAATCAGTTGTGCCGAGGTGCACGACTGTTTTACAGCCCATGAGCTGATAGTGTACGAAGACCTTGGATTCAGCCCGAGAGGGGGCGCCAGAGAAGACATCTTCAGTGGAACATTCACCTTGAAAGGAGAGTTACCCATAAATACCGATGGCGGATTGAAATGCTTTGGTCATCCTTTGGGTGCCAGCGGACTGAGAATGATGTACGAGATGTATTTACAGCTCCAGGGCAAGGCAGGGCCCCGGCAGGTGAGGAATCCACGCCTGGCTATGACCCACAACCTTGGGGGGAATGCAGGTGCAGGTATTGGCTGTTGTGTAATAGTGGGGAATGAAAAATAAGAATGATGAGGGAAGACAAAGAATGAAGCATCCACTCCTTCTGGTCTTCGTATGTATAGGCAACAGAAACAGAAGTCCTTTTGCGGAATTCTTCTTTTCTAAGCTAATCCGTGAAAGGGACAGCCAGCTTATCGAAGAAATACATGTCACTTCTGCTGGTTTTTTACCTCAACGGATGAAAGATAGGATGACAATACTGAAGATAGCTCCACCAGACCCCTTTTTTGGAAGACCTCTGGCGCACACGACCCGAAAGGTTTTGCGTGATCAGGGCATTCATGTGGCTGAAGAGTGGAGGACGCGAGAGCTGACTCCAGAATTGATTGAACACGCTGATTTGCTTATCACCGCCCTTCCAGGCCAGAAGACCGATATTATAGACCAGTATCCAACATGTGCAAACAAAATCTTTACCATGCGTGAAATTTCGCAATGGGAAGGTTACTTACTCCAAGAGGACTATGATTTCAAGAAGATTCCTCGGGATGATACCCTATGGGACTATGTTGAGGAGAATTACGAGTATGTGGCAAGCATACTATCAGAAATGGAGAAGATGTTACTCAAAGCGTACCCTCATATTATGGCAAAACTGGGAGTAAGAATTCAGCGATGAGTAAGCGACAGGGGCTCGGAGAGAGGTATTGTTAATCAGGTTTAGCAGATAATACGAAAGGAGGAGGAGATTGAAGAGCAAGGGGGGGGATATCACGGCGTATCGTTCTTGACATACCGGAAGAAACACTTAAAAAAGATTTAAATCAAATGAAACAGAAAGCACTCGATCTTGGTGCTTCCATGGCAGAAATTATACCGGCTGAGTGGGTTGATGTCGACGAGAGAGTCATCCTTAAATGCCGTGTCCCCATGTGTCCCTATTACGGCAAGAGCCCCCATTGTCCACCAAACAACCCCGACCCTGATTTTATGAGACGGGCGTTTAACAGATATTCATGGGCCATTCTCTTTGCGCTTGATGTAATTCCCGTATCGGAATTCTCAGACAGGCCCATTCAGCAGAAAGCAGGCATCGAATGGACAAAGAAGAATATGGAAATCACAGGTACGCTCGAAACCATAGCTTTTGGCAATGGGTATTACCTTGCCATGGGTTTTTGTCAATTCAATTGCCACGTAGCACTCTGTGAATCGAGGCCCTGCCAGGTTCTCCAGGGCAACAAATGTGCAAATCCGCTGAAGGCAAGACCTTCCATGGAGGGGATGGGCATAGATGTTTTTCGTCTGGTAACAAAAGTTGGGTGGGAGATTTATCCCATATACAGAAGTGTAGATCCTGATGCCGTCCCGAAGGCTATGTCAGTCGGGATTGTTTTTATTTATTAAAAACTCAATCAAAACGTAATAACAGTCAATGGAAATCAGAGAAAAGGAGGTGGTGAGAGAAAGAGGGGGCTTCATATGGTACGGGCTAGTTCTGTGTTTTCCATTTTATTCAATGGAAAAACCCAGATCCAAAGGAATTTGAGGAGAGATATACCGTGGCATGCCTGTTAGAATCAGAATCTTATATTACCAGTAAATGAAGAATGGAGGGATCATGAAGTACTATTTGAAACTGACGATACTTGCAGGGTTGATCTGGGGGTTCATTGCTATTCAGAGAATTGTTATTGCCATCATTATGCCAGCCATTCAGGCTGATATGAAGTTCAGTTACACCGATGTCGGAATGATTATTTCGATCACCGGCCTTATCTGGGCGTTTGGCACTATCATCTGGGCGAGCATTGGCGACACATTCGGCCGCAGGCCCGTTATTGTGGGATGCACCATCCTTGCCTCTTTTTTCTCCTGGATAACGGGAATGGTGCACAGTCTCACCAGTATGCTTGCAGTCAGAGGAATTTTAGGATTCTTTGAGGGAGGTCCCTGGGGTCCCATTATTGCTACTGTTGGCGAAGAGGCTCCTGAGGAAAAAAGAGGAACGCTGGTAAGCCTTATTCCAGGGAGTTTCTTCCTTATTGGTGTGTTCCTGGGTCCCATTCTCGCAGTCTGGCTCCTTACAAAGTTTGGTTCATGGCGGCCGGTGTTCTATGTAATTTCAATACCGGGTGTCATTCTCGCCATCATAGCCGCATTCTTTATGCATGAACCGGCGTCTGTCGCCGAGGGTATTAAGATGCGCAAAGCAGGTCAGAAAAGGGTAGTCGTACAGGAAGGTCATAAGGTAAAGATCACTGATGTGCTCAAATACAAAAATGTGATTATTTCAACCATTAACAGTATTCCTGTTATGGCCTGGTTGTGGATATATAGTGGTTTCTCTGCATTGTTCCTTGCAAAGGTTCATGGTATGAATATGGAAGGAATTGGGCTTGCAATGGGTGCCTCAGGAATTGGTGGCTTTATCGGGATGGTCATGATGGGACGGCTATCGGACGGCATAGGACGAAAAGCTGCTATTATCATCAGCGGTCTCTTATGCTGCCTCGCAGGTATTGCTATCATTGCCATGCCGGTTGGGACAAAGCTTAGTGCCTTTGCCGTTCTTTTCTTTTTCTGGGGTATGTTTGGCGGTGCTTTCTTCCCACTGTATGTTGGTACTTTGGCCCCCGAAGCTGTTCCGCCGGAGTTTGCAGGGACAGCAGTCGGTGTTCCTACGGCAGTAGGGGAGATTATCGGCGCAGCCATTATGCCGACTATTGCAGGCGCACTTGCCGATGCATTTAGTCTTTATGCACCCATGTGGATGGCTGCAATAGCGGGATTGATTATCATGGTCATCTCGACCGCCTATGTTGAAACGGCACCACGAAAGGTTGCACGGATGAAAAAGAAACCGACACGCGATGATCATCTGCTTCCACCTTTCAGAGGAAAACAGCAAATCACAACAGCGTAAGATTAACGATCACACGTATGGGTTGATGACAATGGATAGGAGTTCAAAGTGATTGTGTGAGAAAACATACAAGGTCTGCTCTGTCCGTAAATATGAGGCAGGAGTAGTCTTGTATGTTTTCTCTGAAAGGAGGCAGCTATGTTCCGTCTTGATGGAAAGGTGGCGATCGTCACCGGTGGGGCATCGGGTATCGGCCTTGCAACCGGAAGACTTTTTGCCAAGCAGGGAGCCAAGGTTTTGCTCGTTGATCTTCGGGAAGATGATCTCCGGAAGGCATTGGTATCGGTTGGTTCAGACTCTGTACAATACGCGATAGCCGATGTTTCCCGGGCTGATCAGACGGAACGGTACGTCAAGACCGCCATTGATCTTTATGGCGGTCTTGACGTATTAATTTCAAATGCAGGGATTGTGGGAGACAAGAGTTCACTTACGGACTATTCCATTGAGATGTTTGATCGTGTCATAGCGGTTAATCTCAAGGGTGTGTGGCTGAGTCTCAAGTACACAATTCCGGAAATTCAGAAGCGAGGAGGAGGCAGTATCGTTATTACTTCATCCATAGCAGGTGTCAAGGGTTCTGCAGGAAGTTCTGCTTACTGTGCAAGCAAGCACGGGGTTGTGGGTATTATGAGAACTGCTGCTCTTGAGTGTGCACCCTTTGGGATTCGGGTAAACACAGTTCATCCAGGACCAATCGAAACACCGATGGTTGAAGAACATGTTCGAGGAAGACATCCCGAGGCGCTGGAAATCGGCAAAAAAGCCCTTGCAGAGACAACGCTCCTGAAGCGATATGGGACCCCCGAGGAAGTGGCTGCCCTCATGCTCTATCTTGCCTCAGACGAGAGTAGATACTGTACGGGAGGAATCTATATGATAGATGGCGGGAAAGAACTGGTATAGAGCGGGATATAAGCGTATGTATATCTGAGGTTGCACAATGTTGTATTTTTGAGAGGCCATGAAGGAGGTAGTGATGGATTTACTGAATCTTCGTATAAAAGTTGCTCCTGAGAAATCTGCACTCATCATCATCGATATGCAGAAGGACTACTGCTCCGAAGGAGGGGCTTTTCACAGGATGGGCTATGACATTGAGCCGGCAAAAGCCCTCGCGGTCCGGCTGAATGCTTTCTTGAGTCATGCTCGGAGGGTTCTCAAAAATATAGTCCATTTTAAAATGACCAAGATTGACGTTCTCAGTTCGCCGGCAGCGCTCGAACAGTACAGGCGGCTTGGTATAAACCGGCAGTATGATCCGGCCTATTCTGAATTCTACGAGGTGTTACCGAAGGAAGGAGAGGTTGTAATCCCCAAATACAGGCATTCAGCCTTTGTTTCCTCATATTTTGATCAGTTTCTGAGAATACGGCAAATAGAGACACTCATTCTTACTGGGCTGGCCACCAACGTATGTGTCGAATCGACAGCCCGTGACGGGTTCGCCCGTGATTACCATATAGTTATCCCGGAAGACTTAACCGAAGGGACAAGCCCAGAGGCAAAAAAATGGTCATTGTCGAATATCAACGCTTTTTTCGGAGAGATTGTTCACTCCGAAGACCTTCTTAAATGCTGGGGGCTATGATAGTGAACATGGGTCAGTTATGGAAAGATGATCATCCGGGTAGTTTGGTGATATACCAAAGACATCGTTGACCTCCATGGTTCTGAAAGATATAATGGAAGGGACTGGAATGGGGAGAACAAAAAACGATGTCAAAATTATACATTAATAAACGATATTTTACGGATAAAAAGGCGAAATGGGTGAGCTTTGAAGACACCCAGGACCTTACAGAAACGAAAAAAGACATCTACGGGAAATGTGTGCCGTGTATCACCAATCTCTATGACCAGTTGAAGGATGGAAAAACAGCTATAGACCTTGGGCCCGCCTTCACGTGCTGGAAGGTGGTAGTAGTGCTGGACAGCATGGAAGAATGTGTAGACCTCCTCTCAGAACTTGAGACACTTCTGAGCGATGACATGAAGGTGAAAGGACGCTTTGGGTCAGTTGATGAAACAAAGGAAACGAAAGTGATAGTCTTTAATGTGTCCGGTGAATCACAGAGAAAAAAACTCTCCGAGATGCTTCAGGTTTGTTCCAAGCGGGTAAATCCTCGCGCAACGATTACCTATCATCGTGGATGCGCCGAGCTGTATCACGAGCTTTTTGGCGACTGGAAATTATGGAAAAAGACCTCTCTTGTGAAAAAACCAGAAGCAATTCAGCCGATCATTCAGAGGATACGCAAGGTTCTATTCTGGGACAAGGAGACATAGTCAGAATTTTTGTCCCCATTAACTATTATGGCTTACGGCATGAATTTCTCCTTGACAACATGCCGGTTCATTATCTAACTTAAGGAGCTGACAAGCTTGCAGGCTATCAAACTAGCAGGCTTGAGTGCGACGAAAGCCCCAGGGAAAAGGCAGGATTAAGGATTAAGGAGTAAGGGATATGAAATACCGATCTACAGCTCTCCTGACGCTGGCTCATACAGCGACCGATGTAAATCAGGGCGCAATACCCGTGCTTCTCCCATTCTTCATTGCGCAACACAATCTCACCTATGCCGCAGCCGCAGCAATCGTATTCACAACGACTCTTGTTTCAACGTTTACCCAGCCAATTTTTGGTGTTGTTGCGGACCGACTTTCGCGTCCGTGGCTTATGCCATTCGGGGTTCTCCTTGCCGGGCTCGGATTATCATGCGTTGGACTGGCGCCAACATACGAAACCGGTCTCATCGCTGTTGCTTTAAGCGGTATTGGGGTTGCAGCATTTCATCCGGAAGGGGCGCGTCTGGCAAACCGATTTGCAGGAGATAAGAAAGCTACGGTAATGAGTATCTTTGCCACAGGCGGCCAACTTGGATTCGCTATTGGTCCTTTCATTGCTACATTCGCACTGCTTAGGTGGGGCATAAAAGGTACTGCTTTTATGGCGATTCCCGCGATTGGCGTCACCCTGTTAATTGCCTTTATCCTCCCCGGGTTATGGAAATACCATAATACTTCTGAAGGAGTGAAGACTACGCAGAAGGGGCAGGGGATAGACTTCTGGGGGGCATTTATCTTACTTTCGATACTTGTCCTTTTCCGTTCAGTAATCTTTTACGGGATAAACACATTTCTTCCGCTTTTTTGGATACATGTATTAAACCAATCGAAGGCGGCTGGTGCATCAGCGTTGACTGTCTTTTTTGCCTCAGGGGTAGTGGGGAATCTACTTGGCGGACGTATAGCTGACCACGTCGGCCTTCGAGCAGCTGTTCTTGTGGAATTTGCAGTTCTTTCCGTTATATTTCCGATATTCGCTTATACGGCAAGTCCGTCATGGGCTATGCTCATATTGGTTCCCATAGGGCTTATGAACTCTGCCTCTGTTGGACCCCTGCTGGTGTTGGGGCAAAGCTATTTGCCAAACCGTTTAGGTCTTGCTTCTGGGGTAACGCTTGGACTTGCATTTTCATTCGGCGGGACCATGACGCCTTTCTTCGGGTGGATTGCCGATCATCACGGGCTTCGCACAGCAATAATTGCGCTGTCTCTCCTGCCCATAATTTGTACAGGATTGACTGCCTTTTTGCCCAAGCCAAAAACAGCACATATTGAACATTAACAGGAAAGGACATTGTATTTGATAAAGTGTTTTTGATAACAGGTATAAAAGTACGAACAGGAAAAATTGGTTTTGCCTAAAATAGAATTCCGCAGTATCTGGACTTGGTTCACGAAGGATTTTCTCGGTATCCTTCATGAGATGCGCTGGAGCTACGTCCCGCCGTTGATGGTCTATCTGGCTGCCGGTATCTCAGGATTCACGGGCATCATCGAAAGCTTTTTCGTGAAAGAGGAACTGGGTCTTTCAGCGGCGTTCCTGGCCGGGCTGGGGTTTTGGGCCGGACTTCCGTGGGCCCTGAAAATGCCATTCGGACATTTGGTGGACCTGTATTGGCATCGGAAATCTCTTTTTGTCTATCTTGGGGCTCTTCTCATGGCGGGAAGCATTGGAATAATGATTGGATTAACAGGACATAAGACGTTTATGGCAACAATTATGGCCCTGGATTCATGGTATGTCATTGCCACCCTTGTCTCTCCCGTAGGATTTGTATTGCAGGACGTTGTGGCAGACGCCATGACCGTAGAGGCGGTTCCTTCATACGACGAAAATGGCGTAAAAATTCCTCACGATGAGTTCGAGCGGATGCACATAACCATGCAGACTCTGGGAAGAATTGCAATCATCGGCGGAAGCGCCATTGTTGCTGGGGTTGGCGGATGGCTCGCCATGTCAATGTCATACTATGCCATGTACAAACTTTCGCTTATCATACCTTTTATTTCAATACTGGGTGCGATAATTGGGGCGTGGAACGTACGAAGACTCCGTAAACATTATCGACGTTCAGGGTGTTCTGAGGAGGAGATCTGTGAAGTGCTGCGTCCTGAAGTATGTACCATGAAACCGAACTGGTATATTCTTGGCGGAGGCATCGTTTTTGTCATTATGAGCGTGATTCTCGGTATGTCTCAGTTTGCCGCAAAAAAAGAGGTCGTCTTTTTTGCTTCTCTTACTATTGTAGTATATCTGATGCGTCAGCTCCTGAAAGATCTCGATCCTGTCAAGCGTCGAGACATCATCGGTATCGCCATAATCGTTTTTGTCTTCAGGGCTATGCCGGGCATAGGAGCGGGAGCGAGCTGGTGGCAGATTGATGTCCTGAAGTTCGATGAAGCATTCTTTGGTACTTTGAGACAAATATCTTCAATCCTTGCCATTGTTGGAATGTTTGCGCTCCGAGGCTGGATGAGCCGGCGGCCCATACCGTATCTCGTCATCTTTCTATCGGTCTATTCCACCCTGATGATGATGCCGTTTGTGGGAATGTACTATGGCCTCCACGAGTGGACAGAAAAAGTATTTGGTTTTGGCGCGAGAACAATCGCTATCATTGATACTATGGCAGATTCACCTATGGGACAAGTTTCTATGATCCCCATGTTGGCATGGATTGCCCGGGAAGCGCCCCTTGAACAGAAAGCAACGTATTTTGCCGTTATGGCAGCCTTCACCAACCTCGCCCTGTCGCTGTCAAGCCTCGGTACAAATTATCTGAACGAGATTTTTGTTGTTGCGCGGGGTCAGTATGGCGAGCTCGGACATCTTATGATAACTGTCACTCTGATTGGTTTGGTTCTTCCTGTCACTACTGTCATTCTGGTAAACTGGCGTAACCGCTCAATTCGTATGTAAGGAATTCTTGCATGATAAGAGCTGTGCACCCATCAGCAGGATTGGCCATTTCAGTGTCACTGATTCTCCGTGAAGGTTCGTTGGAAACTTCAAACGGTACTGGGTTAGATTGGAGCAATGGAACGATATACTAATTTTCGGGGACAAGCGCTTCTCTTTCTTTTATTCCTGTGGTTTATCTGGTTCATTAACTTCTCAGTGCGAATGGTGTTTTCGCCAATCCTGCCAATCATAGAAGACGAGTTCCTCGTTACTCACGCACGGGCAAGCAGCATCTTTATATTCCTGTCCGCAGGATATGCCCTCGGCGTTATTGTTTCCGGACTTTTTTCCGGCAAGATAGGGTATAAGAAGTCCATTGTGTGTGCTCTCGCGATGATCAGCATGGTTGCTTTCTTAATACCTCTTGCTCATAATTTCTTTCTACTGTACCTGTTTGCTTTTGTGGTCGGTTTTTCTGTCGGATTGTACGTGCCATCTGTAATTCCACTGATCACTGAATATTACTCAGAAAAAAACTGGGGCAAAGCAATTGCCATTCATGATACCGGCGCAGCGGCCGGCATTCTTGCCACTCCGCTCATTGCCCTCTTCCTTCTCAATTTTTTCCCCTGGCGCGGGATATTTGTAGTCTTTGCGTGTGTCTTCCTGGTCTGCTCGGTCGTTTTCTTGTTTGTGAGCACCGAAGTAAGAACCAGTAATCCCCCGAAAACAACGTTGAAAGATATTATTAAAATACGATCTCTCTGGCTCATGGCTGTACTCTGGATTTTTTCCATGGGAGCAAACCTGGGTATTTACTCAATCGTACCTCTTTACCTGACAAAGGAGTTGAATTTGACTATTGGATATGCAAACACCGTGTTAGGCATATCGAGGTTAGGGTCGGTTGTCGTAGCAGTCGCATGCGGATTTCTCATTGATCGGTTTGATCTGAGAAAGGTCATGTTTCTTGTGATGATCGTTACCAGTGTTCTTGTTGTTATGATGGGCGTCGTGTCAGTGAAGTATATAGGGATCATTCTTTTCCTGCAGGCATCATGTGTAACAGGTTTTTTTCCGATAGGCCTTGTGGCACTCGCAAAGACCTTCAACCGGGAAATGAGAGGTCTTGCCACGGGCATCATCCTTGCTGTAAGCAACATCTTCGGGAGCGGAATCACGCCTTACCTTTTGGGTATTTCCGGTGATCTCCATAGTTTCAGGTTGGGTATCACAATTCTCGGCATTTTTGTGGGGTTGGCCAGTACCTTAGTCTTTCATCTCAGGGAGCTTGAGTAGAGAAAATACGCTCATTGCAGGGAGATGGCCAGTCAGAGTATGCTAAGAGGCACAAAAAGAAAGCAGATCTAAAGAAACGGGACAGCCAACGCCAACGCCTCTGACGAACGACCTATGGTTGTGAACGATCACCAGAACTATTTCATCACCAGCACGCTCAGGGCCATAACGAGCATTCCAGCCACCAGACCAAAGAGACTGTCATGACCTTTCCCATAAGCCCTGCTTGTAGGAAGTAACTCGTCAAGGCTTATGTAAACCATAATTCCGGCAACCATCCCGAAAAGGAGCCCCATCACGTGAGAAGGGATAGCGCCATCCTTTCCGCCCACAAGAAATCGAAGGGAAAGATATCCAATCCCTGCCCCCACTGGTTCTGCCAGGCCACTGATGAGGGAGTAGAAGAATGCTTTCTTCCGATTTCCGCTGGCATAAAAAATGGGAACAGACACGCTGATTCCTTCGGGAATATTATGAAGAGCTACTGCTACAGCGATAGCAATACCCAGACTTGGATCTTCTAATGCAGCAAGAAATGTAGCCAGACCTTCGGGAAAATTATGTATGGCAATTGCCAGTGCCGTAAAGAGTCCGGTCCGCAATAATGTTTGATGTGCTATGGTGTGATGATTTGAACCTTCAGCCCTCTTCGAAGAGGCTGCTGCTGACAGATCAAATACCGGAAACGACGCTGTGGGGTTATGTAACGGCATGATTTCAGCCTCGGTATGAATTTCGTGAGGATTCTCGGACGCAGGGATAAGATTATCGATCAAGCCGATCAGTACGATTCCACTGAAAAAAGAGGCAGCATTTATCCAGTGCCCCCAATATTCACCATATTGTTTTGAGAGAATCTCGAAACCCTTTAAGAATATCTCCACGAATGACAGATAGAGCATTACACCGGCCGAAAACCCTGTAGCCACCGAGAGGAAACGGTAGTCTGTTCTCTTGGCTGTGAACGCAAGAATGCTTCCAATTCCGGTAGATATTCCGGCAAAAACGGTCAGTCCGAAAGCAATCCAGAAACCCTTCATAGTCTATCACTTCATGCAAGGAGTTATTTTTCGAGTCTCGTGTTGTGTGAAAAGGCACCCCCAGCCCATTAAAAAGGCAAGGATAAAACGCGCATTTGATTTTCCTGCCTTTCGTGCCGCTGAACCTTGATGTTTTTTTGTTACGTTGGACATATGTGAAGGGGACTGATGGAATATCTGCATGCTCAGTTTTGTTACAGCAATGTCAGAATCCACTAAAAGTCCACAATTTTGAACTGTTTAACTGATGCATAACTATTGATTTATCTTTGTTCGGACACAAACTCACTTGGATATCCATGTCTTAACTTCCCAATCATCTTTAAATTTATCCTTGAAGAAGCCATACAATTTATCCATGAGGCGCTTCCAGCCGGTTTCATAATCGTATTTCATGATATCTTCAAGGAAAGGAACTATCTCGCCAAGCTTATCCTTTGGCAAATAGGCCCGTGCTTTCATATCGATAGATTTGTTCAGTGCTTCAGGGCTTAAAGCATGGGCAGTAAGCATGGCAACCCTCAGATCTTTTTTCACTGCCAGTTCAAGAAGCTCAAAGCCGCGGACTCCCATGATATCGAGGATGACAATATCATAGGGCTTCGATTCCAGACATTCCACCGCCTTTTCATAGGTGGTTGCCCTGTCGAACGTGCATTGTGGGCAGGCATCCATAATTTCTTCCTCTAATACGTCCAGAACGTCCGGCTCATCGTCGACGGCAAGAATCTTTTTGCCGTTTAAAATGGAATCACTCATTTCAATGCCTCCTTATCCATATTTTCCGTAATAGTGGAAACATGCATTATTTTTGTGTGGTATTTTATACAACAAATTAAGATAGTGTATGTTTCAAATACATGGGTGTCAACAATTTTTGACGAGTTTTTCCATAAATAGAAGACTACCGCGTTCCCGTGACATCATCTTCAAGAAACTGTTTTATTCAATACGAGGTCTTGTGCGATGAGCTCTGTATGGATATGTCTCTTTGTTTGTAAAGCAGGACGACTAAAAAATTCGTTGCAAATAATGATGTTTTTATCCGATTCGATGGATGGGAAAATGTGTTTTGGGGCCAGATTATTCAAAATTCATGTTAACGCGAAATACTCCGGACCGTGGTTTCGCTCAATCCACGCGACAAGGGCTTTTTTTGCTTTTTCAAAGTCAACATTTAACAATTTTGAATGAAATCGTACCTCTGTATTGATGAAATCGTCAAAATTCGATCGTGATGCAAACATTTCCGGACCATTTTTATAATGGATCTCAAAATCGGTAATAATGAATTCGAAAGCTGTGCGTTCATCATCGGGGCTCATCTTTCCTCCCTCCGCGAGCGACAATCATGAAGAAGCAGGCCCCAAGGGTGCTGACTTACTGAGGGGTAAGCTACGGTAGGATCAGCAGTCACCTCAAGGCCCGTGGAATAATCATGTCTGTAAGAGATAATCGCCTTTCAGGAAGAAACCTTAAGGCGTATACGGGAGACGGCGGCGCCGTAATGCTCCATTAAGTCGAGAATTTCTGATCACATGTAAAAGAAGTGTAATGAAGGAATAAGGCTTTAAGAAAAAAGCTGTTTCACATACACTCACATTGAACGCGTCAATAGTCCATATGTGCAGAAAACAACGTGAATGTACCCAGCTACTGTATTCCTTTCTCTAAAAATACTTTTTCGTTAAAGCAATGAATATCCTCTTTCTTTGACAAATTCTTCGCCACGTTTTACCGATTGTGTGATCGCGGCAGGAGAAAGTTTGAGCTGGCGAGACAATTCGGTTTGGTGTGTTCCCAGTTCCCGGACGGCCCAAAAACAGAAAAGACTACGTGCGTGTACCCTGCTTTTTATTTTTCCCGGTGTGAAAATGTCATGCCTGTTACACTTCAGCACCTCACATACACGGTTGATTACTGTGGCAAGGCCTATCCCGCGGTCTTTCAGGCTGTGCTTCCACTCAACCTGCTCGTTCGCCGCTGCCAGCGCCCGGCAGACAAACTCGTGATCTCCCAGCATTCGCTCATCTGATTTTTGAAACTCATTTGCCCGTCGTTTTGCTATAACCTGTTTCCAACCTCCACTGCTGCGGATAAGGCCTCCTCCAGTAAGATCATTGCGGCGTCCCATTGATAATCCCTTGGCAACAAACTCACAATATCTTACTCGTGCGACGTCGAGGTCTGGTGAGAACAGGCTCAATACCTCGTTTGTGTTTTGCCAGGTGTTGTGTCGTCTCCCGATAAGTACACCGTGACCGCAATACGCGAAACGGTCCAGACCATTCATGTCTGCCACAATGCCGGCACGGATTGGATTCAGATGAATGTAGCGCACCAGTTCGAGAAAGTACGGTTCTTTCTGACATAGAATGGACTTATATCTGTTCTGGAAGAGGTGGCCTGAACGAATGTGGCGCCTGTTATAGGAGACAGCATATCCAGTCAAGAGCTTCTGCATTACCCGCCCTATAGGGGTCATCCCGGTTTTTAACAGAAGGTGAAAATGGTTCGGCATAAGAGCCCACGCATAACACAGGGTTGTGGTTTCAGTCAGGATAGTCGCGAGACGCTGAAGAAATCCGTTACGGTCTGTGCGGTCTTGAAAGATGAAACCCTTTTCGATCCCTCTGACGATTATGTGATGCAAAGCGCCAGGGGCATCTATACGGGCCTTCCGAGGCATAGTGAGAGCCTACCATGAATGGATGGAAAAGGAAAGTAAAAATGTAAAGGGCGTCCCCAAAGTCTTGACATTGGCGGTGAGTGAGTAATATAATAAAGTAAATCATAATTCTAATGTTCTGAAAGAGGAGTAAGGTCATGGATGAAATTACAAAAATTATGATTGACGAATTCGAGAAGAGGCCCGATGGTTCCTGGGCGTGCGTCAGAAACTCAGATATAACAACAAAATCTCAAAAGGTAATCAGAGTTACACCCGGTATGACTTTTAAAAAGGGCCGCATGCTTTGGGGTATCGATGTTGCAGATACGCTCGATAAAATCAGTTCGAATTAATACACGGCCCACTAAAACTGAATAGACGAATAACGCATTTGTCTTACAGAAGTCGTTTGCACCATGTGCTCTCATCACGGTTGGTTTCTTCATGATTTCAATCGTCGTGAGAGTTCACCGGGGGCCTGTTTTGAATGATCGAAGGAGTATCATGAAGGTATGGCGCAGATGGCTGCGTAGTCGCCAATTAGTTCTCTGCGATTACTCACATTTCAAAATCTTCAGTCGATAATTTGTCGTTCCGACTAAAAGCACCAAGCTTTGCACCAAAAATATGAATGGTCTTAAAATCAAGGGTTTTTAACAGCCACGTTATTACCGATGGTGCCTTGAGTGAAACACTCCTTTGTTTCATGTCTGTATTTCCTTATTGGCACATGCCTGCCGGGGTTCTGTGTGAGATGCCGAGGGCCGTCAGTTCCCTTTTCCGTATGCTCAATTGAACACCTCATTTAGTATACCGTGCATGATTTTTGTCTCTTTCTCCATGCCGTGAAACAGGCTGTTTTGTGCCTAAAGATCCGGTTTCACTGCCTCTTTCTTTGTCTTTCGACGGTTATGAAACCATGTAATCCATGGAACAAGTCCTGCCATGAATAACACCAGGCAGGGAATCCCAAGGATCAGGAAGAAAAACAATGCCCAGCCCCGCTCGAACTCTTTGTTCTGACCGATGATGTTACTTATTGGCAATATACCGGATTTGAAGAGTATGTAGATGAATATGGCAAGAGCAGCTAAAGACAGCAATCCGGAAAGCAACAGTCCTATCCAACCAAACACGCTCTCAGATCTAATCCTTCTTAATATCACGGCTCATGTACCCCCAGGAGCTTCCATATGGGCCTTTCTACTTCAATTCCCTCCTTCCAGGCGCACGGAAAACTGTATCCATTCTATGACCGGGCACCCATCCGTTCCCCGCTCAAGCGTGGATTTCTCAATTGTCAATGTCCCCCGACCAAAACGCTGTATGTCTTCTATGTCACGAGGAGTTACCGCACGGTCTGTGTGGGGTCCGGCAATCCGCCTTCCCACCTCAGGAGAAAAGATAAACTCCCGTGGATTGGCAGGCCCAGCCTCAGCGAGATATTCTCGCGTGGTACACTCGGAAGGATCTTCGATCAGATGCCAGCCTTCAATATACCTCGGGTTGGGGACAACGTGCAGAGGCGGTGTCAGCCGTGCCAGGTTTTCGTCGCGTCCATACTCTTTGATCACTATTTCCCATCCGCCTTGGATAGGCTCGAGGACGAACTCGAAACGGCCGCCGAACGGGCGATAGAAACGTTTGCCATGGCTGACATGCCCAGAAAAACTCTCCACAAAACGGGGATACAGAAACCTTCGTTTGAATTCATTCAAAGCCATCCGTTTTACCTGTGATTGGATCCCGTCGATACTACCGATGACTTCACCATTCGAAACGCGAAGCCAGTATTCTCCGCAGTGCGACAATGCCCATCCTTTCCCTGGCTTTGATCCCGGTCCGTTCAATGCCAGGATCCATTCACTGCCCGGCGGAAAAGTATCGCATTGAGGACGACAATGCATTCCATCCCCCATCAGAACAACGATACCGGAATCGAGCAGACCTCCCGCGAGCGTTTCCAGAACCCTGACACTCATGGCAGGCGATTCGCCAAGGTGATGACGAATAATCCTGCCATGAACAACCAGGGGAGCATCTCTCGATACAGTCAGGAATGGTCCGTTCCAGGCACAGGAACAGGCACCAGAAGAGGAGGGAAACATAAAAAAGCATAGGCCAATCAACAGAAATACTGATGATAATTTTTTCATCTCAGGGCCTTTCGTAACCTTTCAGATAAACAAATGGTTGTGCCTCCAGATCGTCAGCGATGCACAGAATCAATGAATTGGTTGATGATCTGGCCCGTTTTATCGCCTCCCGATACCGTTGTGCAAGGATTGGCCAGAGATCTTCCTCTTGTCTGGACCGTGCAGCCTCATACCCGGCTCTGAGCCGGTGAGCCTTGAAGAGATGGAGAAAAGGAGCGATAGGTGTCCCGGACCGCTTTCTCAACCAATTGTCCACAAAATTTGCCTCTCCCACAGGACCCTCGCTCATACCCTCCCACTCACCCATAAGGGGCACTTCTTCCGAAAACATTTCTGCCTCGGCATGTACCTCCTGCCCGAGTATGGCGACCATCTGTTCCACCATAATCCTCCTCCTCGCACGCACCGCTTTTTCAGAATTGGAAGGGACTTCAAACGTCCGGAGATAAGAGTTGGGGGCAATGGCTGCGAGATACGTCTGCAGGCACGGCTGTACCTCCTTCGGGTAGTGGGCAGGATTCAATTCTTTTGTCGGCCGCAAACCAATGAAAACTACCTCTGAGAGCGAGGGGGTCTCTGGAGGTCTTGTCTCCGCGCCACAAAACCATTCGCCGCTCACCACAGTTACACAAACCGCGATGCACACAGAACGCAAAATATGTTTCATCCAATGAAGTTTCATCAAAGGTCACAGATCAAACGGGCCATGCCGGGGGAGCCAATTTCCGTTTGAAAGTATGGGTCAGGCCATTCGTCGAGAAGCCTGAAGCCATGTTTTTCATAGGCACGCTGTGCCGGGGTGTTTCCCATGTATATCGAAATCTGCGCTTGTCGATACCCCTTTCTTCTTCCTATATCGAGTATGTTGTCCAGTAAGCGGTCTACTATACCCCTTCTCCGATATGCAGGAATCGTTGCAACGCTGTCAATGACCCATGCACCTGGTACCGAGGGTGGAATAGACGCCGTGATTCGTGGCGGTTCCCCGGCGGCCATCTCCCTGATAGGAAACCTGCCCATTTTCCCATATACTTCTGGCAGGGCTTCTATGAGTTTGGGGTAGCCATGAGTATCGGGATTGTAGCCGCCAAGCCCGGATACGGTACCTTCTTCAACTTCTGCTACTATATAGCAAGAATGGTGAAACAGGTGGGGGGCGCCCGTGACGGTCAAGAGTTCCAAAAAACTCAGGCAGTCGTTTTCAGGGAGATTAAGAATGACTTCCCATATACCCCGTTTCACATGGGCCCTCCCGGCAGTCAATATGAGCCAGGCAAGAAACGGGGCATCAGTCGCTCTGGCATTGCGGATCTTTAGATCCATTCTTGTTCTCCATGAAGATGACTCCTCTCGGTATCGTCCAACGCCGGAATTGAGCCGGAACGGTACGCGATCGGCTCGAACGACTGGTTATGCCCTCCCTCTTGATCCCTGATCGCTTCAAGTATTTCCTGCGTGGTTATGTCCTTTATTGATAGAATGTTTGCCACTTCGCACATGCCGCTATGACTGATGAGGGACAGCTTCACTTCAAGACACCACTGACCGCAGAATGCTTCATATGCTGAGATATTGAATCTTTTTTTGATATTCCATGATCTTCCCTGAAAATCGCACATAATCCAATAGCGTATCATACTCCACGGGAGTACGGTATCCAAACCATGCCGGAATCTGCGAGATTTCATTTCAATATTGTCACTATGAAAAAATGGAACTGATTTATTTATTCCCGGAGAATTTTGACCAATTCTTATCAGCCTTTTTAATATTACCCGGGATATCTTTGCTCCATTTTTCATGTGCTGCTTCGCTGCAATTAAGATACAGTTTGCCGTTGACTATTTTCCAGACTTCCGGATCGGTTTCCGCTTTTCTTGATTCTGTCATTGCCCAGGCGCAATACCCATTGTACTGAGGCGCATATTTTTCGGGATTATTATCAAATATATCTTTGTGCTCTTTATTTGAAAAATACCAAATCAAGCCGTTCCATTGAGAAAGATATCGTTGATTTCCTGGCAATGCTTTCCCTTTCGTAAAATATGCGACAGTGTCATATCCATGAATAGCAATTGTATTTGAGATCATTTTTTCAGCACCAAGTTCTGTTATACCAATTATAAACGTTACCATAAACAAGAGGTATATCGCTATTCTTTCAAAATGTTTCATACGCATCCTCCCTCCTTTTTTGTCTGCTGCATACAGTATATAGATGAGAAAATTAGGGGGCAAGAATTCACCCCTGGTGGTTTCTCGCGGTGTGCCGCGGTGATAGGATGGGGTAAAATCATTTTGGTTTTGCAGATCTACTTAGGCCAGTTCTTACCCGGTTTCCCCCAGTCGTACTCGTCAAATGTCCCTGCCTGATAGTCGTAGGTTGCCTCCAATGTCAGCAGCTCCTCGTCTCCACCAAGGTCAAACTCACGCCAGTACGTCTGTTTCATGTCCGGACGAAAATTCATTCCTTCCTCAAGCCGGTCAGGAATATCGTCCTTATCCGTATCTTCGCTTTCTTTCCAGCCTTGAGGCCAAAAAGTGTGGAAATTATTAAAGTGGGTAAACTCATGCATAACATCAACAGCGAAGGTGTCAATATAGGTATAACTAAAAAAATTCCTCCCCGAAAGCGACGATGGTATTGACCTCTTGATCGCCGGAAGCTCAACATAGAACGTATCAGGGTCCCACGTATTCGTCCTGAGGTTGCATACATTAATGGTCTTGTGGCCGGAATAGAATGGATTGTACTGGCCTATAACGCCGCGCTGGCCACATTTGCATTCCGTGCCCGGAATCCCTTCGCACTGATATGCAATCCTGACATTCTGTCCAAACGGCCTTGCCGCCGGGGTTTGCTTCCAGTAATAGAACCAGTTGGGGTACTTTCCCCCGGGGTTGTTCTTTTCATCCCTGGGATAGAAGAACTGAACCTCTCGTGTCTCTTCTATCCTGCATGAATCCACTTTCAGGGTTGCCTTCACTGTCTTCCTGCCGAACTCGCTATTTTCCTCGGGTAACCCTTTATAGACAACGGTGAGCTTTCGTCCTTTTGGCGTTAACGATAGCGAAGCGGGAGTAATGGTTCGGCTTGATCCTTCTATCTTGGGAATGGTCCATTCAACTGAATCAGCATACTGCTCCGGTACAGTCCGGGCTTCAAGCTCCAGGGTAAGCTTGTTGGAATGTTCGCTTACGATGTACTCGTCACTGAAAACATGTCTGCTCTTGTCTTCAGGGCTAACGATTATGAGCTTCACCGATTTCATATCCTTGCATTCCTCGGGCTCTTGCCTGATCTTGAGATACAGCGTCATCGTGGAGCCTGGACGACAGCCAGGTGAAGGCCCCATTGGCCTGCCGATATCCTTGTTTAATGATATCTCTCCTCGTTTGAGCAGTTGTTCGAACTCTGGCCTGCTCAACGTCCATGTGGCGCTAAAACACCCCATTCCGAGGTTCGTCTTGCCGTCATCGCCCAGGAAGGTAACCGAGGGCGCATTGGCCGTAACTTCGATCTGACCATTTACAGAGGTGACTGCGCTTACCACGCCGGCATGGAAATGTGGGTAACGTTCTCCCTGAGAAATCTCGTAGCGAAGGAAGTTGGCCCAGCCGGTACATGATGATGGCGAATATGAGCTCCTGCGCACACACTTCTTTCCCATCAAGCCGGAAACAGCGATCTCTGTTGATAGCGAATCAATGTTATAATCCTTCTCGCCATCAAATCGTCCTTTTTTTGAATTGTAAGTATGCAGGACGATCAGATTACCGACAAACCTCTCCTTGATCGTGTAGAGAAGATCGGTCTTCACTTCATTATAGAAAAGTTCTTTTTCGCCACCGTTGACGACAATATACCCTTCCAGTGGTACAGCCTCAGGAATTTGCATTGTCTCCATATTTTTAGAAATTTTGTTGCCCATCATATTTCTTGCCTGGGAGAACTGGTTATTGATGATTTCACGTTGACGATCCATCTCTCTCTCCGGCGTTTCAGCCGGCATGACAGGCATGGTTTTCATACCGGAAATGCCACCGGCTTTTTTGTTAGCCTCCATTATAAATTGCATGGCATCCCGATATGCACCCATGAGGCTGTTCAGATCGGTTGTGCCTTGCATCTGCTGCTCGATCTGTTTTGCCCGTTGCTCAAACTCTTCCAGAGACTGTGCAATTGCCGTAATGTAAAAGAAAGAAAAAACTATTGCCCCAACTATACCCGTCAGTATCGTTCTTTTTTGCATATTATGTATCATTTCCTTGTTCTTTTATGTTGTTATCGTCCTAAGCGCAAATGCCTTTACCCCATACATCAGGAGAGACGAACATTGCCGCCAATGAAGCTGCATGGAGCGAAAAAAGGCCTTTAACGGTTCCGTTCGCTGAAAAGACATAGGTATCGGAAGCTATGTGCGTCGATTGAGGTTTCAAGCCAAATTTTCAAGACATCATTCATGTCCGATGATTCAGAAGCGCCTATTATGTTAGTCTGCGGTGATGTCGCTTTTTCATCTGGCTCGTCATGGGCATGCCCAATGAGGCGCGTTAGCCAACTAAAAATGTGCCATACCCCCTTTCTTGAACACATAAATCGCCCACCCCAGCGTTTCCCGTCCCCACCTCAGGTACGCTTTCTTATTCTCGCGCACTCGCTTCAGCACGGCCTCCACATCCGGATCATCCCGATGGTCATTCGCCCAGGTTTCCGCAGCATACCACTGGAGCCCCTCATACCTGTCCCAGTCATCCTGGCTGCTTACGAGCGTGTAAACCGCCTCCAATCCCTGCTCTCGCCCGACCTCTGCATTCTGATAATGTGTTCCGAAGTCGTTCCGTGTCATTCCGATCTCTTCTAAATACTCTTTTTCTGGTTCATGCCGCCAGTATGGCTCTCCCACAACGATCCAACTTTCTGGGGCTGCCATCTTCTGCAGCGCGTTCAACGTCCCTCGATGCCCGCCATAAATCCAACTGGCACCGATGCAGGCTACCAGATCAAAGCTCTCCGGGGTCTCCGGGACATACTTGGCCCCGTCCATCTCCAGGAAATGGAGTTGGGCATCCGGAACACGTTCTCGATGCCTCATGCGGGCATCGGCAATGCAGTAGGGAGAGAAATCAATTCCGGTCCCTGTTATGTTTCTGTAGCGCTCTGCAAGCCTGATGAGAAACTCGCCCTTTCCGGTGGCGATATCAAGCACATGTGCCCCTGGTTTCAGAGGCAGAAGCGTGATGAGCTGATCAAGTTTCTCAACACTCATGGGATTGCAGAGAATGTGCTCCCTATGCGTAACGTGAAAGAACTTCCACATGTCCATGCGTATACCTCCTTTATCGATGCCAGCCGAACAGCTGAGTTCACCGGAATCCGGTTTTCTTGGCGATCCGGTGTAACGATTTGTTATGCCCTTTAGCCGTCAGTTCCTGCTCGATCCTGTCAGACAGGAATACCTTAACTAGAGACTGGTAGGGTATATCGCGCTTGTTGGCCAACAGTTTCAGTTCTTCAAGCATGGCTTCTGGAAGACGCAAAGAAATTGTTTTCACAGATGGCTTCAGGTTGGCCAGAGTAATCCTTTCTGCTTTTTTCCAGTCAACCCAAATAATGCAGTTACAATTTACGCATCTGTAGTATAAGTCCCGACAAGGCTTTTCTTCACTTCTCATCAAAATGGGTATTGCCGGCGTGGCTTTTGGC
>JGI11944J13513_1000927_pt1 | contig 25365 bp, 23 predicted proteins | sample TerdegcoTASludge_FD_13513 | JGI IMG/M metagenome (IMG submission 13513) | reverse complement strand
TATTATTTATATGTTATTAACAGAGTTATTTCTACGGGTGCATAATGGAGAGCACATTAAAAGGACAAGAGGGTATTTAAACCAATCCTTAACCGATGACCAATGCAATCATTTGCACTTCGCCGAAGTCCTTATTTGCGACTTTGGCATCGCTGGTGGTCAGCGCCTCATCCAGCAGAGCGTCTACTTGGCTTTGGTGCTCTCTGGTCATGTTGAGTCCGGGCTTGAAGCCTCCAGAGGAGCCGAATGCGTCGCTCAAGAGGTGGCTTGCATCGCAGTCCCATGGGGAGTTAAAGTCCATCAGCAGCTCATACTGCCCGCCAAGATATGTGGACCAGTAGCTGGCATAATCGATCGGCTTCAGCTCGACCTTGAGTCCAACCTTCTTGAGCTGCTCTTGCAGTGCTTCAGCCATTGTGATGTAATGCGGCTGAAATCCCAGGCCGGACGGTACGTATGTCAGGTTGATGCTGACGGTTTTACCATCTCTGTCAAGGTAGCCGTCGCCGTTCGTGTCCTTTAGCCCTGCATCGGCCAGCAGTTGCTTTGCCTTTTCAGCGTCGTAGGAGTATCCGGCAGATTCATCGCACCAGGAGATTACGGGAGAGATGAAGCTCTTGGCAGGCTTGGCCAGACCGTCGCATACATGCTCTACCAGATCGTCCTTGTTTATGGCATAGTTTATGGCCTGTCTGATCCTGATATCGTTCAAAGGTGCTGCCATGGCGTTGACCTTCAGATCCGCTACCCTTGGAGAGAGCTTCACCAGCACCTGAAGATCGGGGCGGGCCTGCAAAGATGCCACCTCGGAAAGGGGAACAGCGTAGATCAGGTCGACCTCTCCGCTCTCCAGGGCCATGACCTTAGTGCTGGGATCGAGAATTGTTTTGATGGTGAGCTTATCCAGCTTGGGAGCCTCTCCCCAATACGCGTCGTTTCTTTCCAGCTCCAGGCTCTGCATTGGAACAATGCTCACAAATTTGAAGGGACCGGTCCCATCAGGCTTGCCATAACCCTTCATCTTGGGAGACACAATCGCCAGCCCCGGGTTGGATAGCCTTCCTGGTAATACGCTCAGTGGCTTGTTTGTGGCGATGTCCACTGTGTATTCGTCCACTACCTTGACCTGATCAGGGCTGGATATATTGAGACGGCTTGAGAGAACATTGGAAAACAGAGGGTCTTTAAGCCAATTCTCAAAGGCACTTCGCACTGCTTCGGCATTAAAGGGACTGCCGTCATGGAATTTTACGCCCTCCCGCAGATGGAAACGCCAGGTTCTGTCGTCCATTCGCTCCCAGGACTGGGCTAGGCCGGGCTGTATCTTCATATCGTTATCTACGAAAAACACCCATGACCCAAGGTCACCCATGTGAATGAAAATGGACCTTTGCGAGAACCATTTTCATACCGAGTTGGTAGCTTTCGCAAGCCCTGGGATGATGTGAGGATGATACTGAGTTAGCATTGTCCTCACTGGCCATCGGCGCTCAAAGTCACAAAGGATATCTTACAGTCATTCGAACAGGTTCACTTCCACATTCACTCCTTCCTCTAATCCCTCCAACTCCTCGGGGACGATCACATATCCGTCAGCTCTAGCAACTGAGCTGAGGATGCTCGCGCCCGAAATCATGATGGGTTCAGCAGTTCCATCCTTGAGGGCCACCCTTACCACGCTCAGATATCCCGGTCGTGAGGGAATCTTGCGCGCTAGCCTGGCCCGGATTTTGGGAAGAAAATCACTCTGATGTGCCATCTTCTTCAGAGCCGGTCTTATATACAGATAGAGATCAGCGAGGGCGGCCACAGGATAGCCGGGGAGGCAGACCACAAGAGTGCTGCCTACCTGGGCAAATGCTGTGGGTTTTCCGGGCTGAATGCGTATTCCATGAACGAATAGCTCTCCCATCTCATTTAGAACGCGAGGCGCGAAGTCTTTCTCACCTACAGATGTTCCGCCAATCATTATGATCATATCTGCATCCTGGTTCGATGCTACTGCATCGCGAATCTTCTCTGGATCGTCCGGGACGATATCACTTCGTTTGGCAAATGCACCCCACTTTTCCACATAAAGCTCCGTCATGAGGCCGTTGATCTCATATGCCTCTCCGGTCTTCAAGGGTCCGCCCCCGATGGGGACAAGCTCGCTTCCTGTTGGGATTATTGCGACTTTGGGCCTATCATAAACCTGCACGCTGCAAATCCCAAGAGCAGAGAGAAGTGCAATGTCAGGCGGCCTGAGAGCATGGCCATCTCGAAAAACCACGTCTCCTTGGCGGATGTCTTCACCGATGCGGGAGACATTTCTGTAGGCATGAACCTCTGCAGTGATCTCCAGGGCATCTTCGCGTAGCCTCGAGTCCTCCAGCATCACTACTGCATCGTAGTCCTCTGGCACCTCCATGCCCGTTCTGATGGGCAGGAAATCCTCCAGAAAAACTGGCGATGAAGGCCTTGCACCTTTTGTGTCGGTCGATCTGACTGCATAGCCGTCCATAGCTGCTCGCTCAAAACCCGGAAGGTCTACTTGGGAGATGATATCCTGCGAGGCAACTCGCCAGGATGCCTCCTTGCATGCTAGGGTCACAGTACGCTTGACCGGATGGCAGTGTTCAAGCAGCGCCTCTTTTGCCTTGGATGCACCCGAAAAACGTTTGAACATGCGGATAAGAACGAAGCTGCTGAGGAATATATCCTTTTGTATATGTTCTATATATCCTGTGAAAGCTTGATATAATGAAACGAGGGAGGGGATGAGCAGATATCGAGAAAAAAGACGAATTGGGTGGATGATTCAATGGATGCAGTTGTCTGGTTGGAGGAGGTCGGAAAGGATGATCTTTCCATAGTAGGCGGCAAGGGTGCCAGCCTCGGTGAGATGATAAATATCGGTGTCCCGGTACCAGGCGGATTTGCAGTAACCGCTCAGGCCTTCAGGGATTTTATCAATAGAGCGGGCATCGCCCAGAAGCTCTTCGAGGTCCTCAATGTGGATGTCAATCAGGAATCCGAGCTTCACAAAGCAGAGAAGGCTGCAAAGAAGCTCATCATGGATGCCAAGGTGCCCGAGGACATTGAGCAGGCGATAAAGTCCCGTTATGAAGAGCTTTGCAAGCGCGAAGGAAAGCAGGTATTCGTTGCGGTAAGATCCAGTGCCACCGCCGAGGATCTGCCTGATGCAAGCTTTGCAGGCCAGCAGGAGACTTACCTCAATGTGCGCGGCGCAGAGGATGTCTTCAATGCCGTACGCAAATGCTGGGCCTCCCTTTACGGTGCCAGAGCCATCTTCTACCGAGTCGAGCAGGGATTCGAACACGACAAGGTCAACCTGTCTGCCATTGTGCAAAAGATGGTGGACTCAGAGAAATCGGGTGTGATGTTCAGCTCTCAACCGAGCACAGGCGAGCCGCTTGTGGTTATCGAAGGTGCCTGGGGTCTCGGCGAGGCTGTGGTAAGCGGCAGTGTTTCTCCCGATAACTATGTCGTGGACAGAAAGACCAAGAGCATCGTCAGCAAGTACATCGCAACAAAGGAGATCATGATCATCAAGGACCCAAAGACCTTGAAGACCGTCACCGTCAAAGTCCCTGCCAAGAAGAAGGAGGCTGCAGTGCTCAAAGATAGCGAGGCTGTAGAGCTGGCCGAGTACGCCGAGATGCTGGAAAAGCATTATGGCATCCCGCAGGATATCGAGTGGGGAGTGGAGAAGAACAAGATCTACATCCTCCAGTCCAGGCCTATTACCACCATCAATAACGCTAAGAAGTCTGCAGCTCAAGTTGAAGGCAGTGGCAAGGTGCTGCTAAGCGGCCTTGGGGCAGCTCCTGGCATGGCCACGGGTATTGTGAGAATTATCAACAGCGGCAGAGACTTGGACAAGGTCTCGCAGGGCGACATCATGGTCACCAAGATGACCATGCCAGACATGGTTCCGGGCATGAAGCGCGCTGGAGCGATTGTGACAGATGAAGGCGGCATGGCCTGCCACGCTGCGATCGTGAGCCGCGAACTGGGGTGCCCTGCAGTCGTAGGAACCAAGAAGGCAACATCCATTTTGAAGGACGGCATGGAGATAACAGTAGATGGCGGCAAAGGTTTAGTCTATGAGGGCCGCATCGCCGTCGCCGATGCACCCAAGCCCGCTGCTGCGGCATCTAGCGTTGTTGTATCCAAGCCAATCACTGCTACTGAGATCAAGGTCAATATCAGCGAGCCAGATAGAGCTGGGGCTGCAGCAGCAACCTTGGCGGACGGCGTAGGTCTCTTGCGAATAGAGCACATGATCCTGGGCCTGGGAAAGACCCCCAACTGGTATATCAAGAATGGCAAGACGGAGGAATATATCGACGAGCTGGTGAAGGGCATCAAGACGGTGGCCGATGCATTCTATCCCAAGCCCGTGTGGGTACGAACGCTTGACGCTCCCACAGACGAGTTCAGGGCCATGGAAGGCGGCGAGGGCGAGCCACACGAGCACAACCCAATGCTCGGCTGGCGGGGCATCAGGCGCGACCTGACTGAGACTGAGCACTTCCGCCTCGAGGTGAGGGCCTTCAAGAAGCTTCATGAGATTGGCCTTTCCAATGTTGGCATCATGCTCCCAATGGTGCAGCACGTCAGCGAGTTTCAGAAGGCCAAGGCCATCATGGTCGAAGAGGGACTGGACCTGGAGAGGATCGATGTGGGCATTATGGTCGAGACGCCCGGAGCAGCCCTCACTATCGAAGACTTCATAGAGGATGGGATCGACTTCGTGTCCTTCGGAACCAACGACCTGACTCAGTATACCTTGGCAGTCGACCGTAACAATGAGAACGTGGCAGGGCTCTATACCGAGCTCCATCCAGCCATCCTGAAGCTCATCGAGTTCGTGGTGGAGCGCTGCAACGAGGCAGGAGTTAAGACCTCGATCTGCGGCCAGGCAGGGTCGTATCCAGAGATGGCAAAGAGGCTCGTTGAGATCGGCATCACAAGCATCTCGGCAAATATCGATGCTGTGGCAACCGTCCGGGAGACAGTGGCAAGGTCAGAGAAGATCCTGATGCTGAGGGCCCTGAGGAACAGAGATTGAGCAAGAACTTCAAGTGAGCAAGAGATGAGAGACGAAGCCCTTCCGGAGGATGAGGTAATTCGCATCCTAATGGAGATGAAGGAGCGCGACTTTAGCTACGATCGATTCTTCTCCACCATGTGCACAAGGCCCCATCCCATTGCCGTGAGGGCACACGACATGTTTTTAGAGACGAATCTCGGCGACCCAGGCCTTTTTCCAGGGGTTGCCGATCTGGAGCAGCGCGTTGTTCGAATGCTCGGTGAGCTGCTGGGTTGCAGCAATGCAGCCGGCTACATCTCCACAGGTGGCACTGAGTCCAACATCCAGGCCATTCGGGCGGCCAGAAACGAGGCTGGCAAAAAAGACGGCAACATAGTCGTGCCAGCCTCAGCGCATTTCTCCTTCGACAAGATCGGAGACCTGCTCTGCCTGGAGGTGCGCAAGGCTGAACTGGATGAGTGCCTCAGGGCTGATCTGGCATCGGTGAGATCCTTGGTAGATGAGCGGACTGTGGCTCTGGTAGGAATCGCCGGCACCACTGAGTTTGGACAGGTGGATCCCATAGAGGGCCTTGCCAAAATTGCTCTAGAGCGCAAAATTCATCTGCATGTGGATGCGGCCTTTGGAGGCTTTGTCTTGCCATTTCTGGAGGGCGATTGGCGCTGGGATTTCCGAGTGCCTGGGGTCTCGTCCATCACCATCGATCCCCACAAGATGGGCATGAGCACCATTCCAGCTGGTGGCCTTCTCTTCCGCGAGCAGGAGTGCTTGAGCCACCTCGAGACCGAGACGCATTATCTTACCAAGGCCAGGCAAGCCTCTTTGACTGGAACCAGGAGCGGTGCAGCAGCAGCGGCCACCTATGCCGTGATGATGCACCTTGGGCGCGAAGGGTTCAAAGAGACCGTCCGCTACTGTATGAATCTGACGCATCACCTTGTGTCGGGTGCGAGGAAAATCGGCGTTGAGCCATTGATCGAGCCCACAATGAATGTGGTGGCTTTGCAGGTTCCATCTCCTGCCAGGGTGCGAGAGGAGCTGATGAAACGCGACTGGCATGTATCCATGACACGTGAGCCAAAGAGGGCTTTGCGGCTGATTTTGATGGGACACATGACCCATGAGAACATCGACCTGTTCCTAAAGGATTTGGAGGATGTGTTGAGGAGGTAGCTTGCAAGCAAAATGCGAACTGCGTGGGCTTGGATGCCCAAACGTCCGCCCAAGAGGACGGCAGATCGAGGGCATGTATACAGCTACTGCCTCCATTTGATGCTGTCGCCCTTCATCTTTATGATTCCATTCTTTTCGAGCGACCTGGCCATCTCCTCTGCAGCTCTGCAGCCGTCTATCTCCAGGAGGTTCCCCTTGTTCTCCATCTGAAATTCGCACCTTTTTGCGAAGGTCTCCATATTTACCTTTCCCGAAGAGGGCTCAGCCAGCTCCGAGATCAGCTTTCCCAGGAAGAAAAGGCGCGCGTATTCCTCATGATATTCCTCCTCAAACTCCTCGTCTATCTCCTCGGAGAAGATCGCAGTGAATTCATCGACGAAGACCTCGGCCATTGGATAAACAGTAAAGGAGGTGGTCGTTTTAGCGAGGCGACTTTCATCATCCTCTATTTCATCAGCAAAGATGCGCACAACAGGATCATCGAGGCGGCTTACTGGGAATTCGCCAATCCGGATATCATTTCTTTCCAGGACAGATTCTATGAAGGAAGTTGCATTGGTTAAATCCAGCAGATCCGACATCAGATTGGGGTGCTCGCGGCTCTTTGCCTCCCGCTCTTCATCAGAGTATGTGCCTTCAAGCATCTCGCCGAAGATCTTCCTCTTCTCATGCACCTGGGGGTCCAGTTCGAGTTCAAGCTTCTCAGAGTAGTTCTCAGCAGTGGCACCTTCGGCCAAAACCTTCCGGAAAGCATCCATATACCGTGCGTATCTGCCAAATCTCTTCTCGTCAATCTCTTCTTTTATCTCGCTCATCTTCCCATCAAGGTAGTGGAAAAGCTCTATCTGAGAGTCGGTGAATGTTCTGACATCAACCTTAAGTCCAGCATCCCTCAGGTAATCTGCGATATCCCTTGCCTCATCCACGTCGTATTCTCCAAGCTTGAACATAGGCATGGGATATGACTTTCTGGTTTAATAACCTTAGCTCCCATCATTCAGGGAATACATTCTACTGATAACCAGAATGCGTCTTCCAGCAAAGACATGCCTGAACAAGAGATGCACGAGCTCTACAAGAAAAGGGAACGAGTCGAAAAGATGTTTGACGCCTACAAAAATGTCTTGGACGCTGATAGGTCATATCTGCAGGATGATGAAAGCGTGTTCGGGCATGTATTCATCTCTTTTCTGTCACTCTATGCATACTGCAAGCTTGAGGAGATGCTTTAAGAGGGCTGGACTCAGCAGGAAGATGTCTCCCATGGATCTGCTGGCTGCAGTACAGTAAGGTCTACCATGTAGAGATTGGTGATAGGGACTTGATTTCAGAGGTTCCAAAAAAAGGTCATGGACATTTAGAAGAGGCTTGGAGCGCATGTATCCCCTACTGAATGAGAGTTAAGGTTAGCAATTAGGTGCGGGGGATGGGATTCGAACCCACGAACACCTTCGTGACTGGACCCTGAATCCAGCGCCTTTGACCTGGCTTGGCAACCCCCGCGCCAAAAGGCAGCCAATCTCATGCACTTGTAGTATTTAATAGTATTCCGCCATCCACCTCGAATTGAGAGGATAAAAAAATCTAACCCACCTCCTCCGCCTGAAAAATCACCCCTCGCCTCTCCAGCTCCGCCATCAGCTCCTCCATGAAGACGCCGCGCCCGGGCACGCGCTCATGTTTGGCTTCGCCCACGAGCCCTCCCTCATAGCCGCAGCTGGTCGTGTAAACGCCACAGCTAGGGCTCCCGGCAATTCCGACGATGCGCAGTCGCGTCCCCCTGCGGACAAGCATCTCCAGCAAATCAGCGTAATGAGCGATGAGCATTCGACAAAAGCGCCTGAACTTCGGCAGATCCAGTTGATTCCTCGTCACAGCCCAGCGCTCCGGCCCCAGGTACAAGAACTCCGGGCAAGGCAGCTGCACAGTCGGTCCCGCCACGCGGTATGGTATCGGCTGCAGGCCTCGCACTCTCGTCAGAGGATTTAAGAGACAGTGTGCTGCGACGAGGATCTCCACATGATCGCAGTTAGACGACATCACCTTCTTGTCCTGTCCTTGATGTACTTGTAGAACCTGATGCCGTCCATATCGTCGTAGAATATGATGCTCTCCGCCTTCTCGCCGACCTTCAGCTTCAGAGTGTTGTTATGGAACTCATCCACATACTCCACGCCATCGATCGCATCCAGCGGAATGCTCTGCACCCTGTCCCAGGCAAGGCCTGGCCTGATGAAATGCACGCTCTTCCTGGTGGTGACCAGATATCCCAGGACCTTGTCAAGCATGCCCATCCTGGCGATGGTGAGCATCTGTTCAGTGGCCTGGCTGCGCAATAGGGCAGGAGCGATGAGCACCGGATCCTCGCCCTGCTCGGCCAGCCTCTTCACTGCTCGTCCTAGCTTCTTTGGAATCTCCAGGGAACCGGCCGAACCCTGCTCTTTTATGCTTTCCGCCATCCTCAGGTGACTATTCTTTCAAGGCAGTCATTCTCCAATGCGATCCTGACCTCACGCGCCAGCCGCCGTCCAGTTGACATGTTAGTGCGCCACAGGGCGTTTCCATATGGATGCCCTACTGCCATGTGCACATTGGTGCCTCCTCCAATCCTCGGCGCAACATCATAGATGTAGAAGTTGAGGTCTTTGTCCACACAGGTCTGAAGGCAGAATGGTCCGATGATGCCCGGTCTGTAGTACTCCTGCGTCGCTTGGACATAACGCTCAGCAAGCTCGAAGGCCTTCCCCAGGAGCGACTCGCGCAGAGTTGCAGAGTTGTGTCCGCAGACTGTGTACTCGGGATTTATCTGATTCTCATTTAGCGTCATCTGCTGAGGTGCAGGCAGGCGGCAGTGGCCGTCGAGGGATGTCTCGAAGCGCCAGTCGATGCCCATGAGCTCAATTCGCTCGGTGATGGGCGAGTAGAAGAAGTCGAGGTTGAATACAGGTCCTATGATGTAGCGCTCGATCCTGGCCAGCTCAATTCCATCCTGATCGATAACATTCTGGCGCAGCAGCAGCTCGGCCTTCTGACAGTATTCCTCGTAGGAGGCGGCAGTGAAAAAGCCCCTCTCCAAAGTCTTCACAGCATGGGGCAGCTTGACCATGACCAGCTGATTGATATCCTCGGCCTCTATCGGCTCAGGGTAAGGCAGGCCTGCCTTTTCCAGGATCCAGTAATAATCCCTCTTGTCGCCGCGCTCCTCAGATCGCAGCAAATTCCTGGAGCCAAGCAAGGGCAGCCTGAACTGATCCTCAACCGCATCGATGCCGCAGTAGGAGGTAAAGGACCTGTTGGGCACGAAGAGAACGCTCTTCTCCTCTAGAAGATCCTGGTTCTCATTTTCCAGTATCTGCGAAAACTTCTTGAGCATCATGACCTCGTCGATCATACCTACTACGATCTTTCCCTTCTTGTCCCGCCCGGCCCGGAAGTACTTGACATAGGGCTTCTCCCTGCCCTCCTGGCATACAGCCAGCGTCTTGAAACCCTCTTCAACTGCGCCGTCTGCCGTGTCCAGGGCAGAGTGGGACGCAATCATCCCAATTCGCAGATCTTCGAGATCGTATCCCTTCAAGACCTCCAGAACCTTGCTGCGATCTATCAAGTTAGAGCACCTCAAAATAATTGTATTGGTCCGTCATATTTCCATCCTAATTTATCAAGATGACCCTGCCTGGATGAAGAGTTCGCCCTTTCCATTCTCCACCAAGTCTCCTGCATACTTTTGATATTTTTCGCCACCAATCGTCACAATCTCTAGCTTCTGGTAGCCTGGCAGGACTTTAGCCTTGCCGTTTACAATTATAGCTCCTTTGGTCATCTCTGCGCCTGGCAGATGACAACTGCCTCCGATGAAGATTGTGCCACCCTGGTTTGCCGCGCCTGGGAAATCGCCTGCATTGCCAGCCACACGAATGTTGCCGCCGCAAAGGTGCTCGCCCAGGTATGCACCTGCATTGCCCCTTATCTCAATCTCTCCGCCACGCATGCCGCACCTCTCGCCCCTGTAGCCTGCGCCAGCGTAGTTTCCGGCATTCCCCTCGACGATAATGGATCCACCCCGCATCTCTCTGCCAAGCCAGTCATCAGCATTGCCGAGAATTCTCAATCTCCCTCCTTTCATATTATTTCCGGCATGCATGCCAACGCTGCCAGTCACATCAACAGTCCCTGCCGTCATGCCTTCCGCGATCCGCTTGACGCGCGAGAAGTCGCCTTCAAGTCTTAAGGCAGTCTCCTCTGGCTTGACTGGGCCTTCGTCCCCCACGACCCGGAAAAGATCTGAGATCCTTCTCTTGCGGTTTCCCTGCCACACATCCAGACCACATATCTGCTCCAGCGACAAAGGAGCAAAAATATCTGGCGATAATATCTCGGCCTCCACTGATATCCGAATGGGCGCGAGAGGAGCGATGACGATGTTCCTCACTCAAGCCACCTCCTTCAATGGTTCAGCTCCAAGACCTGCCTTTATAACTTTGGGATTGGTAACATAAACGTCCTGCACTGCATAGTTGGACATCTGCACGCTGTAATACCTCTCGAACTTATCTCGCAGGTCCACCATAAGGCGGTCCATATCAGCCTGCAGCGCGGCTGCATCCACCCAGTATGTCTTTCCGCGTGGCGTTGCAATGATCTCTCCATCTTTGCAGACCACTATGCCGGACTTTATGGTGTACTTCGCAGTGGCCAGCGCCTTCTTGACTGTGGCATGTTCTTTGCTGGCATCTACTTCTTCGGGCGACAGATTGTAAATGGAGACGTCCCCGTCAGCGCCAAGCCCGAGGTGCCCCTTATCCTCCAGTCCAAGAATGCGCGCGGGTGCGGCTCGGGTCATGATGGCAATTTCACTCCAATCCATCTCTCGCTCAATGCCTCCCAACGAGGTCCTCTTGGACAGCTCAGCATGCAGTGTGGCCATCTCAGAGTCGCGTTTCGGCTTGCTCATAAGCAGCGCTATGACCTCAGGATAGTTTACGAATGGGCTGCCATTGGGGCTGTCTGTGGTCATGAGCACCTTCCATGGGTCTTCTGTCAGAAGTGCCAGCTCCAGGCCGATGGCCCACTGAACTGCATTGACCAGCATCTTGCGCAAGTAAACCATTGGCACGACGCCACTTGACTCCTCCAGCTCGATATCATGGTTGGACCATTTATTGTGGGTCAGACGTGCGTTGCCGTATTCCAAGGGCGCATCAGCAGTCATGGTTGTCGCCGCTCCAAAGAGGAGCTGGCCCATGTCCATGGTGGCATGATCGTGTCGGTTGAGGTAATCTGCGATGACAGATGCTTTCGACTCGAAATCGCGCCAGCTTGTGCCGCCATAAGCTGAAAACTGCATGTGTGTGACATGTACCGCCTGTCTCATGCGGCTGGGCTTGATGTCTTTTAGCGCCTCCAGCGTCTCCAGGGCTGTGGTGTAGTTGCCAGGCTTCCCCAAGTTGTTGAAGTGCAGATGAATGGAATGAGGCAAGCGCAGCATCTCATTTGCCTCGGCCAGTGCATGAATGATCTCTGCAGGCGTCACATCGAAGTTGGGAACTGGATCATAGAGCCCCTTCACATTGGAGCCGAAACCCCAGGCTTCTCCGCCACCTGGATTGACGATCTTTATGCCGTAGCCTCGGGCCGCACGCAGGCCCCAGGCCACGTAGGCTGCCAGCTTGGCGATGTCCTTGTCATGAACGCACTCCATGACCTCCCAGTTGTTGCCGAACAGGGTAAGAGCGCCTTTGTCCAGGATGGGAATTTCTTCCAGCTCCTCGTGAGTGTGCCGAGCTTCGATGATGGGCGTGGCCGCCTCGAAGGCCGTAGTATAGCCCATGCGAGCATAACGATAGCCCATGGCGTAGCAGTTGGGAACTGTATAGCCCGTGGATGGTCTGCAGACACCACTGCGAGGTTCAGTGCCCAACCTGGAGTCGTCCGGCCTCATTATTCTGCCTGTGTTCATTTTTTTGCCGGCAATGTGTGTGTGGGCATCAACACCTCCTGGCATGACCAGCAGCCCTCGTGCATCGATCACCTCGCCCTTTGCATCCTCAACGATTCTGCCACCATCGATGCAGATGTCCATCTCCTCACCGAAGATGCCGTTTGCAGGATCGTAGACAATTCCGCCTCTAATTATCATCTTTCAAGCCCCCCCTTGCATTCTCATCGCAGATCTCAAACTTCGCACGCACTCCAGGATGCCATCTAATATCTCCTCGTCGCTGGGATAGCTGGAGTTCACGAGCTTTCTCATGCGTAGCGCCAGGCCGTCCATACGGTAGGCAGTGCCCTCCGCCTCTACTCCAGCGATGGCAGATGGTATTACCACATCTGCCAAAAGGGTGGTTGGGTTCTCATAGGGATCAATCTGGATGATGGGCATCTTCGCCAGCTCTTCTACAATCTTTCGAGGAAAGTTGGATGCAGGATCAGCTGCGATTATCAGTGCCGCATCTGTATCGGCTTTAGCCAAAAGATCGCATGCCGCAGTCTCTCCTGGGTTGAAGTAAGGCGCTTGGCGCGTGAAGTCAACGGACATGGGATACCCTGATGACCAGGCCAAGACCTGCCCGATTCCCCCTACATTGTAATGGCCACGCATAGGCATGATCACAAATTTGGTATGAGAGTTCAGATCGGCCACCAGGGAGAGAGCATTGTCTATATTTTTATACCGACCGCGGCTGTGCGTAATTCCCAGCCCGAAGAACACAGCACCGAATTTTGCCGCCAACAGCATCTGTGCAAGGCTGGCTAACTCCTTTTTGGCGACACCTCCCACCTCATCTGGCACAACGTCGCCCTTTCCAGCCACGAGCATTCTTAGAGCTGAGATCACCTCATAATCGGTACCAGGCTGAATGATGACCTGCTTGTCTGCGTTCTTCGAGGTTCTCGTCTCGCGGACATCCACCACAATTATCCTCTTCGCAGAGCGTCCTTCGGGCGTGAACCGACCACATGCATTGGAGGAATAACGCAGAGAATGCCTGGGATGGGCCTCTGCAGGATTACAGCCCCAGAAGACGATGGTATCGGCCCTGTTCTTCACCTGGCCAAGCGTCGCTCCAGGCAGCCCCTTCTCTTCAATGCCTATGACCGACGGCCCGTGGCATACGGTGGCCGTGGAATCGAGAACCCCGCCAACCTCCTCTGCAAGGAGGATGCCCTTCTTCTGGGCTTCGCACACTGTGGAGGCCCACCCGTAGAGCAGAGGTTTACTGGCTGCCAGAAGGATCTCGGCTGCCCGCTCGTAAGCCTGCTGGTAGCTCACCTCCTTCAGCTCCCCGTCTTTTCGCACCATGGGGCTGCGGATCCGTTCATGTCCCATGATCTTGCTGGAGCCCAGGCGGCAGGCATGCCTGACCCTCTTCACATTATTCTCTTCCACTTCCACGTTGATATCATCGCATAGACATCCACAAAATGAGCAGATCGCGTCTTCTACCATCATGCCTCAGCCCTCTGAACGCTGCCAAATAGTTCTCGAATATCCATAATTGGAGAGTTCGTGGCTTCTATGTCGATCTCCACGCCCTTGAACTGGGGCGTGCCACAACCGCCTGTGTCCGGCCCGATAAGGATGTTTGCCCAGGGGCCCATGGGAACGAATACAATTCCCTTGCGCAGCCCATCGTCCACTCGAGGCGAGAGAACAGTCTTGCCGAACTCATTTTTAAGCAGAATGTTCTTGCCATCTGAGAGACCAAGGAGGTCGTAATCCTCTTTTGATAAATGGCATGACGAAGCCGCCTTGAAGAAGTCCTCAGACATTTTGGACTCGCAATTGGCACCTTGTGCCAAAGTGCGGCCAGAGATCATGATCGCTCTCAATTGAAAACCACCTAATTGACTGATTGATCTTTTACCCTTCGTGCATTACTTTAATATATACCATTCTCATTGGATGGTAGTTCACCGTTGGAGTTGAGCATTTTGGCGGGCAGAGCTTGGAGGTTTGGAGATGATATCGATACCGATGCGATCATCCCAGGACGCTATCTAGTAATAAATGATCCCCGCGAGCTTGCTCTGCATCTATTTGAAGGCGTCAGGCCGCAGATGGCAGTGCAGGTTCGTGCGGGCGACATTGTTGTGGGAGGAGAGAACTTCGGCTGTGGCTCTTCCCGGGAGCATGCGCCTTTAGCCCTGAAAGGGTCGGGCGTATCTGCAGTGGTGGCAAAATCCTTTGCAAGAATTTTCTTTCGAAATGCAATCAATATCGGCTTGCCTTTATTCATCTGCTCCGAGGTGGACAAGATCCATGACGCAGATCCAATTGAGATCGATATGGCCGGCGGAGTGATACACAACCTGGCAAGCGGCGAGTCGTATAAAACTACGCCGCTTCCAAGTTTCCTGAGGGATATCGTCGATGCGGGCGGCCTGATAGAATACACAAAAAGACAGGTGTGCGGTGTGAAGGCATGAATTACAAAGTACCTGTTATCCCCGGCGATGGCATAGGTCCAGAGATCATAGCCGAGGGCAAGAAGGTCCTGGAGGCGGCGGCAGATAAGCATGGCTTCTCTTTGGACTGGATAGAGTATCCTCTGGGGGCTGAGCATTTTTTACAGACAGGAGAACTTGTAAACGAGGAGACCCTCAAAGAGCTGAGCAAATATCGCGCCATTTATCTCGGGGCCATAGGAGACCCCAGGGTGAAGCCAGGCGTCCTGGAAAAGGGCATTCTGCTCACCATGCGCTTCTACCTCGATCAGTACGTAAACCTTCGGCCCGTCAAGCTCCTCGAGGGCGTCTGGACCCCATTAAAGGACAAGGGCCCCAAGGACATCGATTTCGTCGTTGTGCGGGAGAACACCGAGGATTTCTATATCGGGATCGGCAGCCGTGCGCGCCGCGGGCGAAGCCATGCCACATTTGATGTCCGAAGGAATTTATACAGCATAAAGTTCGGCCTGGATATCGATTCTGATAGCGAGGAGATCGGCTACCAGATAGGCGAGGTCAGCAAAGAGGGCTGCAAGAGGGTCATAAAGTATGCTTTCGACCTGGCCATGAAGAGAAGAATGCAGGTCTCAAGCGTAGACAAAGCCAATGTGCTGAGCGACATTTACGGCTTTTGGAGAGAGGTCTTCCTGGAGGTGGCGAAGGACTATCCGCAGGTCAAGCACGACTTCAACTTCGTGGATGCCATAACAATGTGGTTTGTAAAAAACCCGGAGTGGTTCGACGTAATAGTTGCTCCAAATATGTTTGGGGACATCATCACAGATCTTGGAGCAATGATCCAGGGAGGCCTGGGCCTGGCACCTGGTGCCAACCTGAATCCCGAAGGCACTAGCATGTTCGAGCCAATTCATGGTTCTGCGCCCAAGTACAAAGGACAGAACAAGGTCAATCCAGTTGCCACTATATGGGCTGGCGCCATGCTCTTGGAGCATTTGGGCGAGGGTGCTGCTGCAAAAGACGTGGTAGCAGCCATTGAGCGGAACCTATATGAAGGCAGGATAAAGACATACGATCTTGCAGGAAGCTCAACCACCTCCGAGGTCGGCACAGAGATAGCCCGTCTAGTGGGAGTTGTCTAAGGGAAAAAGCTTTATGTGGGATGCTGGAATTCCACATTTAGTGCGGTGGAAAAGGCTTAAGGGATGCCAGGACGAGGGGGCTCGTAGCTCAGTTAGGCAGAGCGTCTGGCTTTTAAGTTTTTGCATGAAGATACCAGGTGGTCGAGGGTTCAAATCCCCCCGAGCCCGTTTGGAGTCTCCTTGAGCCTATGCGCTGCTCCTTCCAGCGAGAAGGTGGTTCTAATGACCAAATTTGCCGTAAAAGATCATGAAATGGTTCCGGAACATGTGCTGCTCACCCCGGAAGAGGGTGCTCAGGTACTGAAAAGCTTTGGCATTGAAGCGCCTCATTTGCCCAAGATTCATGTGAGCGATCCTGCTGCCAAAGAGATCGGGGCCAAAGTTGGCGATATAATAAAGATCATTCGAAAGAGTACGACGGCTAAACAATCGATCTTTTACCGGCTGGTAATTGACTAAAGGTGGTCTTTTGCTCGATAGAAATGTTCTATATAGCTCCTATTTTACCCGGGACAAGCTGGTGCATCACCACATAAACTCCTTCAACGATTTCATCGATAGAGGTCTACAAAAGGTCATAGACGAAGTTGGGATCATCGAGACCAATATAGAGAATACCTATGTAAAGCTTGGCAAGATCCGGGTGGAGAAGCCCATGGTGCGCGAAGCTGACGGCTCCATAGAAAAGCTCTATCCTAACGACGCCCGGCTGCGCAACCTTACCTACTCTTCTCCTATCAAGCTGGAGATGACGATTGTTGAGGGCGAGACCGAGAAAGATCCTGTGGAGGCGGAGATCGGCACACTGCCCATCATGCTCAACTCCAAGATCTGCAACCTTTACGGCCTCAGTGCCGATGAGATGATCACATACGGAGAGGACCCCAACGACCCCGGAGGCTACTTCGTGGTCAATGGCTCAGAACGGGTGATCATGACGCTCGAAGACCTCGCCCCCAATAAGATCCTGGTGGAGTACAATCAGCGCTACGACGAGAACATCGAAGTGGCCAAGGTTTTCAGCCAGAGGCAGGGCTACAGGTCTCTTGTCATAGTGGAGCGAGGGCGGCGTTCCATCCTGGAGGTCTCCTTCCCGTCTGTCTCCGGGAGGTTGAACTTCGTGACTCTTCTTCGATCTTTGGGCATGGAGACGGATATGGATATCGTTAAATCGGTATCCGATAATCCGGAGATCATAAAGTTCATGCTCGAGAACCTTGAGGAGGCAGAGGTTTCGACCATCGATGAGGCCCTGGAGAAGATAGGCTCGCGTGTGGCTGCCGGCCAGGCCAAGGAGTACCAGAAGAAGAGGGCAGCCTATGTTCTGGACAGGTATCTTCTGCCACATATCGGCGTAGACGAGAAGGACCGATACGCTAAAGCTCTGTTCCTCTCGCGCATGGCTGAGGCATGCTTTGAGCTGGCGCTGGGTCGCCGTGGAGAGGACGACAAGGACCACTACTCAAACAAGAGGCTGAAGCTGTCCGGAGATCTGATGGAGGATCTCTTCCGCGTTGCTTTTAACCGTCTCACCAGGGACATAAAATATCAGTTAGAGCGGGCCAGCATGAGGAACAGAGAGTTGAATGTTGTAACGACGGTGCGCGCAGACGTCCTGACGGAGAGGATGATCCATCCCCTGGCCACAGGCAACTGGGTGGGCGGCAGAACTGGCGTCTCACAGCTTCTGGACAGGACTGACTACATGGCCACGCTCTCTCACCTGCGCAGGGTGATCTCGCCTCTGTCCAGATCTCAGCCGCACTTCGAGGCCAGGGATCTGCATGCAACTCAGTGGGGCCGCATCTGCCCGAGCGAGACGCCTGAAGGGCCAAACTGCGGCCTGGTGAAGAACTTTGCTCAGGGAGTCGAGCTCTCCAAGGGCGTGGACAATTACGACGACATAAAAAAGATATTAGTGGATTTGGGCGTGGTTCCAGTAGGTGGTAATGTTGGCTGAGGCCTTGAACAGCGGCGCTCGCATTTATGTAAATGGCGAGATCGTAGGACATCATGACGACCCCCGGGCTCTGGTAGATAATTTGCGTCGCCTCCGGCGTGCTGGCAGCATAAGCAACCAGATGAATGTGGCCTACTTCGAGAACACCAATGAGATATTCATTAATACCGACTCCGGGCGTGCCAGGCGACCTGTCATTGTGGTGGAGAACGGAAAGGCCCTGGTAACAGAGGAGCACGTGAATAAAATCAAGAACGGCGAGATGACATTCTCAGATCTTGTGAGCATGGGCCTCGTGGAGTATCTTGACGCAGAGGAGGAGGAGAACACCCTCATTGCCATCTGGGAGGAGGATATAACCCCGGATCACACTCACCTTGAGCTGGACCCCTCGCTCATACTGGGAATTGCCGCAGGCCTGGTGCCTTATCCTGAACACAATGCCAGCCCAAGGAACACCATGGGCGCAGGAATGGTCAAGCAATGCCTGGGCATGTCCACTGCCAACATGAGGCTCCGGCCAGACACGCGCGGCCATTATCTTAACAGCCCCCAGAGGGCCATCGTTCGGACAAAGACATCTGCTGCCATCGGCTTTGATGAGCGGCCTGCAGGCCAAAACTTCGTGGTTGCCGTGCTGGCGTACGAAGGATACAACATCGAGGATGCCCTGGTCATGAATCGCGGGTCCATCCAGAGGGGCTTGGCCCGCAGCCACTTCTTCCGCGTATCCGAGGCAGAGGAGCGAAAGTACCCCGGAGGCCAGGAGGACAAGTTCGAGATCCCTGATGTGGAAGTCCGCGGAGCACGCGGCTCAGAGGCTTATGATCAACTGGATTCGGACGGCCTCGTGAATCCCAATGCATACGTCGGACCGAACGATGTGTTAATTGGCAAGACCAGCCCCCCTAGGTTTTTGGAGGAGCCATCTGAGTTTGGACTTACACCCCAGCAGAGGCGCGAGACGTCTGTTACTATGCGTTCAAACGAGAAGGGCGTTGTGGACATGGTAATCCTAACCGAATCCTCCAATGGCAACCGCCTCGCAAAGGTCAAAACCCGCGATCAGCGTGTGCCGGAGCTCGGCGATAAATTCGCCTCCAGGCACGGGCAGAAGGGCGTCGTGGGCCTGATTGTGCCCCAGGAGGACATGCCCTTCACGGAGTCTGGAATTGTGCCCGATCTCTTGCTCAACCCGCATGCCATTCCTTCGCGTATGACGGTGGGGCATGTGCTGGAGATGATCGGCGGCAAAGTTGGATCTCTAGAAGGCAGGTTCATCGATGCAACTGCTTTCTTGGGCGAGAATGAGCCTGATCTGCGCGGTGCACTGACGAAGTTCGGCTTCTCTCACACAGGCAGGGAGGTTCTTTACAACGGTGCCACTGGAGAGCAGATCATGGCCGATGTATTCGTCGGAGTCATCCTCTACCAGAAGCTTTATCACATGGTCACAGGCAAGATGCACGCCCGGTCCCGCGGACCTGTCCAGGTCTTGACTCGCCAGCCCACAGAAGGGCGCGCCCGCGAGGGCGGCCTGCGGTTTGGTGAGATGGAGAGAGATGTGCTCATCGCCCACGGTGCAGCCCTGGCGCTGAAAGAGCGCCTGGTCGACGAGTCTGATAAGGTGACTGAGCTGGTCTGCAGTCATTGCGGCATGATAGCCATCCATGACAGGCGCAGAAACGCGGATTTCTGCCCGACCTGTGGGGCAGATACGGAGATCTACCCAGTGGAGATGAGCTATGCCTTCAAGCTCCTGCTCGATGAGATCAAATCCCTGGGCGTGGCCCCCAGGCTGATCCTGGAAGACGCTGTTTAGGTGGAAGTATGACTGTTCCCAAGAGAATTGGCAAGATCCGCTTTGGTCTGATATCCCCTCAAGAATTTAGGAAGATGAGCGTTGTCAAGATCATAACGGCTGACACATATGATGATGACGGCTTTCCAATCGAGATGGGGTTGATGGACCCGCGTCTGGGTGTGATCGACCCCGGGCTTCGCTGTCGATCCTGCGGCGGCAGGCCTGGAGAGTGCCCTGGCCACTTTGGCCACATCGATCTCATCGCTCCCGTCATTCACGTGGGCTTTGCAAAGCTGATAAGAAAGGTCCTGAGGGCCGTCTGTCGGGACTGCTCCCGCCTCATGCTCAAAGAAAATGAGAAGAAGATGTACCTGGAGCAGATCCAGACGCTGGAGCGGCTGGGGCAGACGACGGACGACATCGTCAACAAAGTCTTCTCAGAGGCGCGCAAGAACAAGACATGCCCCTACTGCGGAGCGCCTCAGCAAGAGATCAAGTTCGAGCGGCCTTTATCCTACATAGAGGACGGCCACAAGCTCACTGCCTCCGACATTCGCGATCGCTTTGAGAAGATACCTGACGAGGACATTCAGGTCATGGGCATGAACCCAGCAACTGCGCGCCCAGAATGGATGATTCTGACTGTGCTGCCCGTTCCGCCGGTGACCATGCGCCCTTCCATCACACTTGAGTCTGGCCAGCGCAGCGAGGATGACCTCACGCATAAGCTGGTGGACATCATCCGCATCAACCAGAGATTCCAAGAGAACCGAGAGGCTGGGGCTCCGCAACTGATCATCGAGGATCTGTGGGAGCTATTGCAGTACCACGTCACAACCTTCTTGGACAATACCGTCTCAGGCGTGCCGCCAGCGCGTCACAGAAGTGGCCGGCCTCTCAAGACCCTCTCGCAGCGCCTTAAGGGCAAAGAGGGTCGCTTCAGAGGGTCGCTATCAGGCAAGCGAGTCAACTTCAGCGCCAGGACCGTCATATCGCCCGATCCCAACCTGAGCATCAACGAGGTCGGCGTTCCAATGGACGTGGCAATGGAGCTCTCCGTGCCCATGATCGTCAACGCCAGGAACAAGGAGATCGTGAAGACCTACGTGCGCCGAGGCCCAGATAGGCATCCGGGTGTGAACTATGTCACACGCCCTGACCAGAGAAGGGTCAAGGTCACTGACAAGAACTGCGAGGAGGTCGCCGAGCAGATCGATATTGGCTGGAGAGTCGACCGGCAGCTTGCAGATGGCGATATTGTGCTCTTCAACCGCCAGCCATCGCTGCACAGGATGTCCATCATGTCTCACAGGGTAAAGGTCATGCCCTACAAGACATTCCGCCTCAACCCAGCCGTATGTCCTCCCTACAACGCAGACTTCGACGGGGACGAGATGAACATGCACGTTCCTCAGACCGAAGAAGCCCGTGCCGAGGCCGAGATCCTCATGCGCGTTCAGGAGAACATCCTATCGCCGAGATTCGGCGGCCCGATCATCGGCGGCATTCACGATTATGTGACGGGCTCCTTCCTTCTGACGCACGGCTACAAGCCCATCGATCGCAGGGGTGCCATGGAACTGCTCAAGAAGTTCGATATTTCTGAGCTTCCAGAGCCCGCAGGCATCGAGGGTGGAGAGCCTTACTGGACTGGAAAGCAGATCTTCTCCCTTATCCTTCCCAAGGGCCTGAACCTGAACTTCAAAGCCGATTTCTGCTATAACTGCGACATTTGCAAGGGCGAGGGCTGTGAGAACGATGCATACGTTGTCATCAAGGACGGCAATCTCCTGAAAGGCACCATCGATGCGGAAGCCGTGGGCGCATTCAAGGGCAAGATAACAGACAGAATAATAAAGCAGTATGATCCCTCAGTGGCAAGTGAGTTCCTGGACAGGATGACTCGCCTGGCCCTGCGTGGCATCATGCACGCGGGATTCAGCTTCGGCATAGACGACGAGGATATCCCCAAGGAAGCTGCGGAGCAGATCGAGGAGACAACTCGTGCTGCGCGCGAGAAGGCACAGCAGCTCATCGAGGCCTATAAAGCAGGCGAGCTGGAGCCCCTGCCAGGTCGTACCCTGGATGAGACATTGGAGATGAGGATAATGCAGACCCTGGGAAAGGCCAGGGATACGGCAGGCAAGATCGCCGGACGTTACCTGGGCCTGGACAACTCCGGAGTGGTTATGGCCGTAAGCGGAGCTCGCGGCTCAATGCTTAACCTGACCCAGATGGCTGCATGCGTTGGTCAGCAATCTGTTCGTGGCGAGAGGATCAAACGCGGATATGTCGGCAGGACACTTCCACACTTCAGGCGCGGAGATCTAGGCGCAGAGGCGCACGGTTTCGTGGAGTCGAGCTACAAGGATGGACTGAACCCCACAGAGTTCTTCTTCCATGCGATCGGTGGTCGCGAGGGCCTGGTGGACACAGCCATCAGAACATCGCAGAGCGGCTATCTGCAGCGTAGATTGGTCAACGCCCTCCAGGATCTCGAGGTCAAGTACGACGGCACTGTGAAGGAGACGAGGGGCATGATCGTCCAGTTCCAGTACGGCGAAGACGGTGTTGACGCCTCAAGGCGAGACTATGCCAGCGCAGATAACGTCAAGCGCATCATCAAGAACGTGCTGAAGAGGGAGTCGGCATGAGCCTTTCACAGAAGGAGATTTTGGAGATGATAGAGGGCCTCGACCTTCCTTTGAGCATAAAAGAAGCCCTGCGGTCCGGGCTGGATGGTGTGGAGGTAACTGAGGAGCAGTTCAATGAGATCATCGACAATGTCTTGGCGGATTACGAGCACTCCCGAGTGGAGCCCTGCGAGGCAGTGGGAGTGGTCGCTGCCCAGTCCATTGGCGAGCCTGGCACACAGATGACCATGCGTACCTTCCACTACGCTGGCGTGGCCGAGATCAACGTTACTTTGGGCTTGCCAAGGCTCATCGAGATCGTAGATGCGAGAAAGATTCCATCTACGCCAACGATGACCATAAGGCTCATGGCAAGCGATGATCCTGAGAAAGATTATGCCCACGACAGAGATAAGGCGCGCGAAGTTGCCTGGGCGATCGAGTCCACATCCATTCTCCACCTGGGATCCATAGCCACGGACCTGGCCGAGATGAATGTGCTAATCGAGCTGAATCCAGGGGCAATGGAACAACGCAAGATCTCCGCAGAAGAGGTCGCAGAGAGGCTGAGAGAGGAGACAGGCCTCGACGTGGAGCAAAAAGAGAACCTGCTTGTGATGGCTCCTGAGGAGCCGTCATATCGCGAGCTGCTCCAGCTCGTGGAAACGATCAAGAGGATATCATTGAAAGGAGTAGAGGGCATCAAGCGCGTTGTGATCCGAAAGGAGGGCGACGAGTATGTTCTCTACACAGAAGGGTCGTCTCTCAAGAAGGTCATGCAGTTTGAAGGAGTAGACCCCACTAGAATCAAGACCAACAATATAAATGAGATCGGAGAGGTGCTGGGCATCGAAGCTGCACGAAATGCCATCATCAATGAGGCTACAGACACCCTGCGCGAACAAGGTCTCTCTGTAGATGTGAGACACATCATGCTGGTGGCAGACATCATGACTGTGGACGGAGAGGTCAAGCAGATCGGACGGCATGGCGTATCAGGCGAGAAGGCCAGTGTGCTCGCGAGAGCAGCCTTCGAGGTGACCGTAAACCACATCCTAGATGCAGCCATACGCGGAGACGTGGATGATCTCAAAGGCGTGACGGAGAACGTCATCGTGGGACAGCCAATACAGCTAGGCACCGGAGACGTGACGCTGGTGGCAAACAAGAGATGAGGTAATACGATGATAAATGTAGATAGAGCTTTAAGAAATTCCATCAGAACGGGAAATGTAGTACTAGGGTCTAATAGAACAGTTGAAGCGGGACTGGGCGGAAAGGCAAAATTGATCATATTTGCAGTAGATTGTCCCGCGGACGTGAGGGCGCAGCTGGAGACCATGGACGTTCCAGTCTACGGTTACCAGGGTATGGGCAAGGACCTCGGATCTGCCTGTGGGAAACCCTTCTCCGTGGCCGCCTTGGCCATAATAGAGCCAGGTGACTCGGAGATAATGGCACTGCAGCGTGAGATCCGGGGTGTTGAGGCATGAGTGAGTTCAAACTCACCACCGAAGGTATCAGATACATAGCACTGTTCGAGAGCCTGACAGGCGGCATGGCCAGGGATTGCGTCGTGGATGAGGACAATGACCGCATCATCTTTGTAATCAAGAAGGGGGATATGGGTGCTGCCATAGGCAGGAAAGGCTCGAACATCAACCGCGTGAAAAAATCTGTAGGAAAGCAGATAGAGATCGTCGAGTACAGCGATGATGTGAAGGAGTTTTTGGAGAACCTCTTCCAGCCAGCTGCCATAAAGAACGTGATGGTGGTCAACAAAAATAATAAGCGATTGGCTTATGTAGAGGTAGCAAATAAGGACAAAGGCATTGCCATCGGCAGGGATGGCCGCAACATAATCAGAGCCAAGATGCTTGCCCACAGGCATCATGGCGTTGATGACATCATAATTCAATGAATTGATCGCGATTTATTCAAGGTGAAATGAATGGGAAATGGAATCTATGCAGCCAGGAAACTGGAGAGTGATAGGAAGACGATGAGATGGAGCTATCCTAAGTATATCCGCAGGATGTCTGGAAGCAAGATGAAGGCTGACCCCTTGGGTGGAGCGCCCATGGGTCGTGGGATAGTTCTGGAGAAGGTTGGAATAGAGGCCAAGCAGCCCAACTCGGCCATAAGAAAGGCCGTGCGCATACAGCTCATCAAAAATGGCCGTCAAGTTACTGCCTTTGCCCCGGGCGATGGTGCAATCGGCTTCATAGATGAGCATGACGAAGTCATAGTAGACCGCATTGGTGGGCGTCAGGGCCGATCCATGGGAGACATCCCAGGAGTCAGGTTCAAGGTCATTGCCGTCAATAATGTGTCCCTGCTGGAGCTTGTCAGGGGAAGAAAGGAGAAGCCTGTAAGGTGATCGAAATGAAGGTATTCGGCAAATGGGACCCGGCAGAAGTGGAGATCGCAGACCTGAGCATCAAGGGCTACATGAGCCTTGCCCCAAAGGCGGTCATGCATTCGGGCGGCAGACATGCAAAGCAGCAGTTCAAGAAGTCTGAGCAGCATATCGTCGAGCGTTTGGTGAATAAGATGATGCGCAAAGAGAAGAACACAGGCAAGAAGTTGAAGGCCTATGGCATCGTCGAAGACGCTTTCGATATAATTGAGAAGAGGACAAAGGAGAATCCCTTATCGGTTCTGGGCAGAGCCATTGCGAACGCTGGCCCGCGCGAGGAGGTCGTCCGGCTCAAGTATGGAGGCATAACAGTGCCAAAAGCGGTAGATACTGCCCCTCAAAGAAGGGTAGATGCCGCCCTCATGTTCATAGCCAAAGGCGCTCGTGAGGCATCCTTCAAGAAGACCAAGTCGGTCGAGGCTGCCCTGGCAGACGAGATCATCGCTGCCGCCAACCATGATGTCAAGAGCTACGCAATAAACCACAAGGATAGCGTGGAGCGCGTGGCCAAGGCTGCCAGATAAGTAAGCCTTGCGAAAAATTGTGGCGCACGATTCTTTTTGCGCCCAATCATTTTTTTGTGTATGTTGTTTGTGTTGAACTTCCATCATACTATTATTATGAATCTAGGAATGATCCTGTTTTGATAGCTGTAGACGTAGAACCTAAACTCCGGCTTTTGCAGTAACCATTTTTTGTATTGAACTCTTCAGTCAGCGAACTTACCGAAGGATTTATATACTATTGTGGTTATTACTCTTAGCTA
>JGI11944J13513_1000923_pt1 | contig 25425 bp, 23 predicted proteins | sample TerdegcoTASludge_FD_13513 | JGI IMG/M metagenome (IMG submission 13513) | reverse complement strand
TTTTAATTGATTTTAATAAAAATGTCATTATTATGACCCTGTAATAAATACTTATAAGTTTCAAAAAGGAAAAAAATGGATAAAAAGATTATTTTTAATGGTAAAATGGATTTAAAGGATTTTACTAAACTTTTCAATTATCAGACAGGTTCAAAACTTATCTTTATTATACCTATCTATTTTGCTATTTTTGTAGGGCTACTTTTCATATTGAAAATTTATAAAAATTTTAATCTATCCATTTTAAAGATTACTCTTCTTTCTTTTACTGGATCCATAATTTTTGTATCTGTCTATGTCTTTCTTTTATATTCAAGACTTAAAAAGGAGTTTATGGAGGATTTATCCAATATAAAAGAGCAGCAGTACATTATAGATGAAGATAGAATATCGATTTTAGTCGAAGGTAGAAGAACAGAAATACTCTATAAAGATTTGAAAAAGATAAAAGAATCAAAAGATTTCTTTATATTATCACAAAGCAGATGTCATGATTGCTATACCAAAAAGATTTATAGATAATCAAGATATTTGTCAAATTAAAAAAATATTTAAAAAACTAACCCTAAACCCCAAACAAAATGGTTTGAAGTAAAACTTGCATCTATCTCACCTTCCTGTCCATTATCGAAATGCATGCCATAAAGCCAAGTAAAAGTAAATTTATATTCAAAGTAGAATTCTAAATGTCTTAAGAATTGAAGTCTAAAACCTAAATTAATCCCTCCACCAAAATTACCAAACTCTAACTGATATGAATATACTTGCCTTTCTTCAGTTCCAGCAAGTTTTAATTCAGGATGGGGGATACATATTCCAAAGGAGAGACTTACATAAGGCTGCAAAATCCCAGACTTTATTTTTTCAGTTTGAAAAAGCATTAATCTATAAACCAAAGAAAATGATAGATGATTTACTCCGTGAGACACATTGAAATAGGTTATATAGTTGCTAATAATATCATAGGTATCTATTGAATTACCATCCCCATCAGTTCCAGTTATATGGACATTTTGAAGGGAACCACCTGGGAGAAATACTTTAAAATGTATAAATTCAATACCCCACCCAATATTTGGTGAACTTTTAAAGAAATGATAAAATCTTATTCCATAGTATGGTTCGGTGAATGCTTTAACTGCTCCAACAATATCTCCACTAAAAAGATTATCTATAAAGGCATTTGGTATGATTGAATTATCTGGGAAAAAAGAATAATCATACATTATAACATCGTGAAATGTATAATCAAAATAACCTGGATATCCTATTCTAATTTGAGCAATTACAGGAGATGAAAGACCTCTATTGTATTCAAAATAATTGAGTTGGATATCATGACTGGCAGAAGAAGGAGCGATTGATATCATTGAAAAGGCAGTATAAAATATTGCAAANAANATTTGTCCCATAAAAAATATCCTTAGATTAGAATTTTTTATTAGTTTCTAATTAGCAAAAATTATTACTAACATATTATCTATTACAATTCATACATTACAATCAAATCATAGATATATTATCAATAACAATCTATATATAAAGGTATCTAATCTTAATTTTTTGCTATAAAAATATTATATCCTTTTGNTCTTTTTTTTTCTTTAAATTTTTTTCNACATANAGTTTTTCNTTAGTATTAGGGTCTTTCTCAAGATAATACTGTAATGCAGCATAGGTAAGTGGAAGTGGGGTAAAAACCTGAACTTGACTATTTTCAATAAAATCATATTTATCAAGTTTATTTTTCATATTAGCCATATCCTCCATCTTACATCCAGGATATGCAGCTATAAGGTAAAAACTTATATATTTACTATATCTACTTTTATTATCTTTTTTTTCATTATCGAGAATACTTTTATAAAAATCCAAAAATTTTCCAAGTAAATTGAATGGTGGTTTACCCATTAGTTTTAATACTTTATCTTCGGTATGTTCTGGAGCTACTTTAAATTGTCCACTTGTAAAATCCTTGATTAAATGTCTTAAAAAACTTTTACCATTTTTTTTATCTAAAAGTATTAAATCATACCTTATACCTGAGGCGACAAAGACCTTTTTGATAAAGGGAAGTTTCTTGATTTTACTCAAAAGATTTAAATAATTAATATGGTCAATCTGCAAGAATTCACAAGGAGAAGGGAAAAGGCAGCTTTGTCTACTACAACTTCCAGCGAAATCAAATTTCTTGCATTTTACTTCAAACATGTTTGCAGTAGGTCCACCAACATCCCTTATAACTCCTTTAAAATATTTTAATTTTGTAAAACCAATTATTTCTTTTGTAATAGATTCAATAGAGCGAGAGACAACTTTTTTCCCTTGATGTATGGCTATGCTGCAAAAGTTACAACCTCCACAGCAACCTCTATGACTTGTTATAGAGAAAGGGATCGTATCAAGGGCAAAGATTACACCTTTTTTTTTCAATAGAGGATGGGCATCATGATTAAAACCAAGCCCATAAATCTGATCAAGTTCTTTTTGATTAAGCTGTTTCATGGGAGGGTTATGTATTAAGAATCTATCATTGTGCCTTTGAACAAGGGGCTTTAGCTTATCTTTTAAATCAATTTCTGATTTATTAATATAGTCAAAAAATATTAACTGACTTTTGGCAAATAAATCTTTGTCCTTAATGACCTCTTCAAATGATGGAAGTTCAATATAATCTTTTGGTTTTTGCTTATCTATATAGCAAATACCATTTATTTTAGAGATCTTTTCTATAAATCTTTCATCGAAATTCTTTTTTGATTTTTCTTTTTGCTCTTTTAAGTGTTTTTCCGTTTCATTATCAACATAGTTATCTTGAATCTCATTTAAAAGATCGGCAACCTGTAAAATCGCTTTCTCAGCCATTCCATATATCAGAAGATCTGCTTTTGAATCAAATAAAATGCTTCTTCTTATCTTATCATCCCAAAAGTCATAATGAGCAATCCTTCTTGTACTTGCTTCAACCCCACCAATTATTATAGGGACAGTATTTTTAAATGCCCTTTTTATAAGATTGGTATATACTATTGTTGCTCTATCAGGTCTTTTGTTATTGATACCACCAGGAGTTAAATCATCAGATCTTCTTTTTTTCAAAAGAGCAGTATAATTTGCAAGCATTGAATCTATGTTACCAGCAGTAACTGCCCAAAATAATCTTGGTTCTCCAAGTCTTGAAATATCTTTTAAGTCATTTAAATCAGGTTGAGGTATGATTCCGACTCTATAACCTTTTGATTCAAGTAGCCTTGATAAAAGGGCAACACCTATAAATGGAGAATCGATATAAGTATCGCCAGTTACAAAGATTATATCACATTTATTAAAACCAAGTTTTATACATTCATCCAATGTTATAGGTGTAAATGGATATGGGTGATCTACCATTTGTTAACCAATAGTTAAACTTATTTTAATTTTTCTAATTCTTAAGCGAAATATACTTTAAATTCTCTTTTAATGCATTAATAAAGGCACTATTTGCCTCAAAATCACCATAGGTAATCCTAATAGCCTGTTCATAACCAAATTGTTTGGTTGGGCGGACAACTATTCCCAGATTGAGTAAATTTTGGGTTATAGTTTCAACATCTTGAGTTTTAATGAAAACGAAATTTCCAAAACCTTTAACATAATCTATATTCATTTTATCAAGTTCATCATATACAAATCTTTTTGCTTCTTTTACAAGATTGATAGTATTATTTACAAATTCATCATCATCAAGACTTGCTATGGCTGCTTGTTCAGTAAGAGAACTAATAGTAAAAGGTTTGAGAACCTTTAAAAGACTATCTATTATCTGCTTTTTTGCAAAAGCATAACCAACTCTCATTCCTGCAAGGGCATATATCTTTGAAAAAGTCCTAATTAAGACAATATTTTTTTCATTTATCCTTGGAATGAGATTTCCATAATGTTCTTTGCTATCGTTAAACTCTATATAAGCTTCATCAAGGCATAGTATTTGATCATCTCTCAAATTTGTAAGCAATCTTTCGAGTTGATTTTTGGTTATTATTGTTCCTGTAGGATTATTCGGTGATACTACGACAATAATCTTTGTTTTTGGTTTATTTTTTGCAATAATCTCATCTATATTGTATGTGAAATCTTCATTCAAATCATAGGATTCAATATTTAAATTCATAAATTTAGAAAGAACCTTATATAGCATGAAAGAAGGGTTTGGCATTAAGATAGTTTCATCAAGTTCAACAAATGCAGTATAAAGCATAGAAATTATTTCAGAAGAACCTGCACCTATAATTATATTTTCTTGAGGAAGTTCAAACTTTTTTGAAAGTTTTTCTTTTAATGAACTACAAATAGTATCAGGGTATAGATGAATATCTTTTGAATAGTTGATAATAGCTTCAATCGCCTTTTTAGATGGTCCAAGGTAATTTTCGTTTGAAGCCAACGGATAAATTTTTTTAATATTTTTTTCCTTAAGTAAATCTTCAGGTGGCCTTCCAGACTTATAGGTAAAGGCAGATTCAAGATGTTTCCTTTCAAGCATCTACTACTCCTTTTCTATATTTGTGATACCATTTTGATATATTCTTTATATATCTTATCGAAATTTGTACTTTCAATTATTTCAACCCTTTTTTCATTGAAATAATTAATAGCGAAATCCTTTTGATTCATTATGAAATATATTGATGGTAAAATCGATGGTTTAAGTTTTTCAAAAATCTCAAAGGATAAAGTGGATATTTTAAACCTAAAATCGAAAATAGGTTTAAAAAGGGTAGAAATATCATAAAATGTAAGAAAATTCATAAATAAATTTTTATTTTGAATTAAAAAAAGATCCTCTGGGAAATATAGCCATATAAAAGTTTTACCTAAAATTTCATATTTAGTCTTTATTGAAAAAGGGAGGATTATTTCCATCTGATTTTTTCTGCATCTTTCTATAAGTTTCTTCTGGAAAAGATCGTTTTCAAAGTCAAATTTAGAGAAAACAAGAAGTAATCCAAACCTTGAAATATAGTGACTTATTAGATCGCATGGCATCTTTTCTTCAATTATTTTGATAAGATTAACTTTTTTAAACTTACTTTCCTTTGTAATTGATAGAATTGCCGGTTTGATTGTACTATTTAATAAAATTTTTATTTTTTCAATTTCAAACTTCTTTTTGAATTCATTGTAATCTAATGAAGTAACATGGATAAAGGAAGAATAGCTTTTTTTTACATCTATAATATAAAACTGATCTATCATTCCAAGATCGGAAACTTGTGTACTTGTGGAAAAATCAAAACAAGACTTTTCACTTACAAAGGCAAGTTTCCCTTCAAAGCAAATTATCTCAGATATACATATATCCTGATCATAATACGAAATCATCTGTTATTAGATACTCTCTTTCACAATATTTGCAACGATATTGTTTTTTATTCTCATCAACAAGGTAAAATTCTGTTTCCATTTCTTCCTTATTACATATACAATTTGGATTTTTACATTTTATAAGGTTTCTTAAAATTGTTGGTATACTTATTTTCCTTTTTTCGACAACCTTAGAATCCTTGATGATGTTTATTGTTGCTCCAGGTGCTAAAAGGGCAAGTTTATCAGTTTCATCTTTTGCTAGGATCTTGTTCTCATATTTTATTAAATCTTTTTTCCCAAGTTTTGATGAGTCGAGATTCATACCAATGGCTATAAAATCCTTAGAGTTGGTACCAATGATCTTTAAAACATTGATAGCACTTCCCCCTGGTAGATGATCGATGACTGTTCCATTTTCTATTCTATAAACTTTATAAATATCTTTCATAAATACCCCTTAATTCATAAAATTTACTCTGTTTTCATATTTCTATTTTTTTTTATATTTCTATTTTTAGTTTATATTTCCAGCAATAATGCCCAAAAGTGCTGCCCTTGTATAAACTCCATTTTTTGCTTGATAAAAATATTTAGCTCTTGGATCGGTATCTATAGATGAATGTATTTCATTTACTCTTGGAAGTGGATGTAGAATTATTGTGTCTTTAGAAAGAGAATCTATGTTTTTAGTTGAAATTTCATATGAACCAGCGACCTTTTCATATTCAACTGGATCAGCAAATCTTTCTCTTTGAATTCTTGTACAATAAAGGACATCCAATTCTTTACCGATTTGAGTAAAATCTTCGGTTATATGATATTTTATTTTTTTTGAATCAAGGTAATCGATATAATATGAAGGAAGTTGTAAAATTGAAGGGCTTATGAGATATAGTTCGACATTGTAATAAGAAAGTGCCATTGCGAGGGAATGTATAGTTCTTCCAAATCTTAAATCTCCCATAAGTCCAATTTTCAAGTTTTCTATTCCACCTTTAAGTTCATAGATTGTAAAAAGATCTAAAAAAGTTTGTGTAGGATGTTGGTTAGCTCCATCACCAGCATTTATAACAGGGGCATTAGCGACCTCAGCAGCCCTTCTCGCCGCACCTTCTATGCTATGACGCATCACAATGATATCTGCATATTGATCTATAGTTTTAATGGTATCTGAAAGGCTCTCTCCTTTTGCAGTTGATGATGTGGCAGCAGAAGAAAAACCGATCATTGATGCCCCAGTCATAGCTATGGCAGTATCAAAAGATAATTTTGTCCTGGTAGAAGGTTCAAAAAAAAGGGAAGCGACAATCATTCCTTTGCAAGAATTTTGCCACTTCCCTTCCTTAACTTCTTTTGTCTTTTTAAGAAGAAAATCTAAGAAATCTCGATCCAGATCCCGAAGCGAGATAACATCCATTCCTTTATACTTCATGTATTTCTCCAAATATATTTTACAAATAAAATAGTAAAAATTGATATTGTCAATAATATTTGCAATTTTATAATTAATTTGCATTTTATCTATTGGAGGAATTATGATTAAATTAAATGGAAAACTTACTTTTGAAGATTATAAGAAGATAGTATATGATGGTGAAAAATGCGAAATAGATGGAAATCTACTTTTAAAAATAGAGGAAAATAGAAAAATAGTAGATGAAATAGTGAAATCAAAAAAAGTAGTATATGGTATAAATACTGGATTTGGAGTACTTGCAAATACTACAATTTCACAAGAAAATTTAGAAAACTTACAGTACAATTTAATTCGTTCTCATTCTGTCGGATATGGAAATCCAGCCCCCTACTTTATTACAAGAGGAACTATTTTATTAAGGTTAAATTCCCTTTTACAAGCTGTTTCTGGCATAAAAAGGAAATCTATAGAGATTCTTTGTGAAGCATTAAACAAAGAGTTCTATCCTTATGTTCCAGAAAAAGGATCACTTGGTGCATCAGGGGATTTGGCTCCACTTTCTCATATAATATTGGCTCTTATAGGGGAAGGAGAGTGCATAGTTGATGGGAAGAGAAAACAATCAATTGAAGTGTTAAAAGAAAAAAAAATCGAACCGTTAAAACTTTCGGCGAAGGAAGGTCTAGCTCTTATAAACGGAACCCCTTATATGACAGCTTGGTATTTAAATGCTATTTTTGAAGCAGAAAAACTTCTTTTCTGGGCTAATTTTTGTGCTGGTTTTTCCATAGAGAACTTAAATGCGACTTTAACACCTTTCCAGATGGAGATAAGTTATGTTAGACCACATAAAGGGCAGATTGATGTTTCAAAAATCATCTTCAACCTTTTCAAAGACTCACCAAGAATAATATCCCATAAGAATTGTTCGAAGGTTCAAGATGCATACTCTTTAAGATGTACTCCACAGGTTCATGGAGCTGTTTTAAATGTTATTTATGATTGCGTGAATGTTGCGAAGGTAGAGATGAATTCGGCAACAGATAATCCTCTTATTTTTTCAGAAGATAAGATATATTCTCAGGGTAATTTTCATGGTGAAATTCTTGCACTTTATGCGGATTTTCTTACTATTGCATTGAGTGAACTTGCCTCTATTTCAGAAAGAAGAATTGAAAGGCTTTTAAATCCAACCCTTTCAGGTTTACCTGGTTTTTTGGCAGATGATGCTGGACTTCAATCTGGACTTATGATTACACAATATACCGCAGCAGCTCTTGTCTCTGAAAATAAAGTTTTGTCACATCCTGCTTCTGTTGACTCCATCCCTGTTTCTGCGAATCAGGAAGATCATGTTTCAATGGGAGCAAATGCAGTCCTTAAACTAAATAAAGTAATAGAAAATATTTACAACGTCCTCGCGATAGAGCTTCTATCTAACATTTTTGCAAAAAGATTTTATGAGGAAGATTATGCTAGTATAACAAAATTTATAGTTAATTATATAAATAAAGAAATTAACTTTGAATATAAGGATCACCCTTTTTATAAAGATATAGAAAAAATTGTTGTTATAATGAAAGATAATACATTTTTTACAAAAGTTAAAAATGAATTTGAAATTAACCTAATTTGATGTTTTTTGAGATTTGACATTTTTTGAGAATAGATAAAAAATATTAGAAAGGACTTTTAAAAATATGAAAACTGTTGTAATTGTTCCATCAAGACTTGCATCTACTCGTTTACCAGAAAAACCTCTCGCACTTTTGCATGGAAAGGAACTGATAAGATGGATCTTTGATAACTTAAAAAACTCAAAAAAGTATGATCTATACTTTGCTGTAGATTGTGAAAAATTGATAAAATTTTGCGAAAAGTATTCAATTCCTGCGATTTATACAGATCCACTTTTACCATCAGGGACAGATAGGGTTTATGCTGGATATTGTAAGTTAAATAAAAATTATGATTTTATCATAAATGCTCAAGGCGATGAACCTTGTATGAAAGCCGAATATATTGAATCTTTCATAGAATTTGTTTCAAAATATAATAAAAATATATTTAAATCATCTATCTTTACTATAGCCAAAGAAAGTGAGGATATCGATTCTTTTAATAATCCATCTCATGTTAAAGCAGTTTGTACAATAGACAACTCAGCACTTTATTTTTCAAGAAGTCAGATTCCTTATCCAAGAGATAAGGAACAAAAAATAAAATTTTTAAAACATTTTGGGATATATGGTTATTCCCCAGATGTTTTAAAGAAATTTGTAAACTTAAAACCTTCATTTTTGGAGCAGATGGAAAAGCTTGAGCAGCTTAGATGGCTTGAGAATAATGGTAAAATAATAGTTCAGAAGGTTAACTTTGACCTTATTTCTATAGATACAAAAGAAGATGTTGAATATTTTGAAAGTAAGGTGGTTAAAAATGAATAATTGTGGAAGTATCTGGCTTTTATCGCCAGAGTTTGATGAGAACTCGGTCAAGATACTATATAAGTTCAAAAAGCCAGAATTTACACATATAAATGTTATGCTTCCTATATTTTATGATGAAATAAAAAATGAGTTTTTTTTTGATGTTGAAAGTATAGATGGAGAAAGCCTAAATTATCCAAATAGTTGTAAAAAAATAAATGAAAAAAAAGTAGTTGAAAAAAAAGAGGAAATAGAAGTCTTAATTAATAATAAAAAAATAGATGAAAAAAGAAAAAAGCTTTTCAACGGAGATATTATAACTTATAAAGGTTATAAATTTAGAGTTGAACTATATGATATGGAAGAAAAACTAAATTTCAATTCTTTTTGGCATGAAAATCTTTACCTTGATAATCTTCCAGTATTTTCATCAAAAGCATTTGAAAAATTGATGGAAGTGGAGATAAAAAAAGCAAAAAGATACAATTATCCATTTTCACTCATTCTATTTCGTTTTGAAAGTCAGGTAGGATGTAAAGATAAGGAGATAGAAAAGATCATATGTGAAAATATAAGATTTACAGATATGTTATCCAAGATTTCAGATTATGAATATATCATTTATCTATTGCAGTCAAAAAAAGAATATATACCAAAGATTATTAAAAAACTAAAGACTTTAATCTTTGAAATTTTAGATATAAAAGTCGAATTTGCAAATGGGATTGAATTTAATGAAAATTTCAATTCATTTAATCAGATGATAATAAGACTCTATCATGATTTATCTTAAAATGAGTGATTTTAAGTATTCAACTAAAAAATCAGATATCTTTTCATCTTCAAATGAAAAGGATAGGTCGTCGTTAAATTCGATGGATTTTTCGGTATTTTTTCTATCGGAAATAGCATAAGAACCANTTATAACAGTATTATCTATTATCATCATTTTATGATGCATATAATAGTCATTTCTATCAAGATAGATATGTAGATTATTATTCAAAAAATAAGAATAAACAGAATATTTTGAATAAGCGTTTCTTTTTTCTAAAAGACCAAAGAAGAATAGTCTTTTGTCTTCAATAATTTTTATTATCTTCTTTGCAATATTTTCATTTGTAAATGTCGAATAAGCAAAGACAATTCTTGTATTTGCTTTATCTAAAAGATTGGCTATGTTATCATTTATATTATAGTAAGGACTATTTGCAAAATAAAAACTTATGCCATCAATATTTTGAGGTTTTTGCATAATTTCTTTATTTTTTCCATACGCAAGGTAATCAAAATATGATTCAAGCATCTTGGCTACTTTTTCATTTTTTATAAAGTAAAAATCGTTGTTATTTACATACATACAAGAAACTGTAAAATTCATTGACCCTAAACCTACTAAACTTTCATCAAAAATAATTATCTTATGATGCATAAGTACTTTGCTTTTGTAATAAACTAGCCAATTTTGAGATTGAAAAATCTTAAGAACTTGCTGGGGAGTATTATTTAAATCACAAATTATTCTTATTTTTACATTCCTTTTTGCTGCGTCTAGTAATGCTTCTATAAGGTTTGCATTATCAAAATCAAAAGATAGTATTGTTATATTTTTCTTAGTGTTACCTATTTTTTCAATAAGTTCTTTTTCTATAATAGATTCACCAAAATTATATTTTTCTGGCTCAGTTAAATAAAGTTGGACAAATCCATTATTTGAAATCACTGGATACAACTTTGAATTTTCACTCGATATTTTTTCACTAAGAGCAATATCAGAAAAAGAAATAGTTAGAATTATAAAAGCAAAAAAAAGAAAAACTTTTAATAAATTTTTATTTTCTTTTTTCATAATTAATTTTATCTATTTTTTTTCTATTTTTTATTGTTGTTTTAATTATGTTTCAATTATTTAGATTTAGTTTTTAGATCTAGTTTATTTATTCCCTAAAATGTTAATGTTTTTATTTTTATTCTTAGGTTTTTTAATTTTGCATTTAATAGTAGTCCCCTTTTCTTCTTTATCTTTATTAGTATATAAAAAATATGAGTTCAATAATTCTAATGTATTTGATAGTATTTCAAGTTCAATATTTATCTTTTGATGATTGAATTTTCTCAAAATATCAGTTGAAAATTCAATTAGAAACTGATTTAATTTATTATTGTTTTTTTTTGAAATCGAATTTTTGCAATTGTAAAGATAGATAAGAAAGTCAAAAAGCTTTTCCTTAAAAAATATAATAATTTCTTGATATTCTTCATCTGATAGATGTTTCGCTGCACTTTCATTTTCCATTATTTGGGCTATTATTTCATCATAATCAATCTTTTTTTTCATAATATATACTCTCTTTATATAAATACTCTTTTTATATAAACTCTCTTTATTTATACAATATCTTTAAAGATTTTTTGTATTTAATATATAAATTCCTTGTTATAAAATTTTAACTTAAATATCTTTTTGACTTCATTATTAAATATAATTATTAAAAAATTTTGCAAAGTCAATAAGTTGTGATATTGACCGAAAAATAATTATGGGAGAAATATTTATGCATAGGTTAATAAAAAATAAAAGAGAACTATCCATTATTCTATTATTAATATTTATTATTTCCTTAATCCTTTTTTCAAACTCTATTCAAGTTTATGCTCAGACAAAAGCCTTATCAGTAGCTATTGGTTTCACTACCCCATTTGGTCCAGCTTCAGGGTTTACATTGTCAACTTTGTTTGGGGTAGATTTTGATGAAGCTGTTTTTTATGGATTTGGTCTTGATTTTGCAAATGGTAGCTGGGTAATAAATTCAATAGAAAATTCATTTGTTTATTTCCCTTTGTATGCAGCATTAAGAATACGTTTCCCTTTTACACTTCCTTTTGCTCTTTATTCGATAATGGGAGTAGGTTATAGTTTTTTGATAGATAAAATCCAAAATTCAGAAGATCAAAGTTCAATTGCTGGTGCTTATGGTTCATTTTTCTGGAAAGTAGCAATTGGTTTTGGATTTATGCTTGGCTCAAAAACCGATGGCATTTTTGAAGTGCATATAAGTTCATTTTCTTATCAATATTGGGGTAAATCTTCTGAATTCTCTTCTACATTAAACTTTGTGACTCTTGGATTTTATTTTGGGATAAGATTTTTCAGGATGTGAGTTTTTATAGTTTTATATATGATGTAAATTTTGAGGTTTTAAATGGGAGATTTAAAAAATAGAAAAATAGAAGATAAAAAAAAGGTTTTTTTTGTAGTCGGAGGTGGAATCCTACAGATACCATTTATCGATGAAATTTATTCAAATGGATATGTCCCAGCTGTTTTTGATATGAATCCATCTGCACCAGCTTTTAAAAAATATGATAATAATCAAATAATAAAGATAATCGTTTCGACAAAGGATGAAGAAGGTTGCCTAAAAGAAGCGAAACTTGTCAGTCAAAATTATATACCAATAGCCGTAGCAACCGTTGGAACTGATTTTTCAAGAACAGTGGCAAAAATTGCTCAATTCTTTGATTTACCAGGTAATCCTTATGAAGTATCAATAGTGACAACTAATAAGGGGAAGATGAGAAAAAGATTGAAAGAAAAAAGTGTAAATCAACCAGATTTTGAAGTTGTTTCAAGTTTTAATGAGCTTCGAGATGCAATGAAAAAATTTAGCAAGGATTTTTATGTAATAAAACCAGTTGACAATATGGGTGCAAGAGGGGCATGTCTAATATCAAAAGATTTTACAGAATCACAGTTGAAGGATGTCTTCAATGAGGCTTTAGAATTTAGTACAGAAAAGAATGTTATAATTGAAGAGTATATAAGAAGTTATGAACTTTCAATTGATGCAATAGTCAGCAATGGTGAGATAACAATTACTGGAGTTGCAGATAGGTTTATATTAAATCCCCCTTATTTTATTGAACTTGGACATCTTATGCCATCAATTCTTCCAAAAGATTTGGTGGATATCGGTTGTCAGGTGTTTATAGATGGAATAAAAGCCCTTGGGATAAGACATGGCGCTGCAAAAGGTGATATAAGGGTCAGATATGAGTATGAAAAGAATAGAAAAATAGCAAAGGGTTATGTTGGAGAAATAGCATCAAGGCTTTCAGGTGGTTTCATGTCAGCCTATACTTTCCCTTATTCAAGTGGGATTAATCTAATGAATATTATGATGAAAATTGCCATTGGAGAAAAAAATATTAAAATTGAGCCCAAATGGGCTTACTCTTCATGCGAACTTGGTCTTGTTTCAAATGAAGAAGGGGTATTAAAATCAATAGATGGATATTATGAAGCCATGATGGTTCCATATATAAAAAGTGTTTTTTTGATGAAAAATAAAGAAGATAGGATTATAAGAACAAAAAATAATGTATCAAAACTAGCAAATGTTATTTCTCAAGCACCAACTGCATCAAAGGCAATTATTGCATCTAAAGCGGCTTTAGCCAAATTGAAGGTAAATTTATACTAGATATTTTATTACTATACTAAATAATTTATTATAAAGATTCTAATTTTTAGTTAAATCTCCTTCAACAAAACTTATTTCAAAGCATACTATTTTTTAAAATTCTATATGCTTCATAAATTTTGATTAATTCATCTTCCTTTTTTGTATCTATAACTTTTGAGATATCTGGATGATATTTTTTGACCAGTTTTTTATATGCAATATTAAGTGATTTTAGATTAAGAGATCTTTGTGTAAGATTGAAAATCTTAAGAGCATTGTCGAAAAGTTCAGGTTCATAGATGAATTTTAACCCAGAATCAATTGCTTTTTCAATTTGATCTTCATTTTTGTTAAAATTTTCTAAAGTAAAATAAAAACTTCTCAATTGATTTTCATATGGAAGATTACTTTTAAAAGTACTTTTATCTTCGATAATGAATTTTCCATTTAACATACTAAAATATGAAGGTAAATTGGGAATTTTTTCGAAGAAAATAATATCATTTTCAAAGATTAAAGCAAAATTAAAATCTTTATAAAATTCAAACTGAAGATTGTATAAAATATTTTTAATTATAAAATTTTTTTGATATAAATTTTCTAAGTATTTAGAATTTAAAAATTCTAATTTTATTTCCTTAGTCACAAAAGAAAATAATGTATAAAATTTAAAAGGTGAATTCTGAGAAAGTATAAATCTTTTTATTTTATTATAAAGGAGATTGTATTGTTCAAAATCAAAATTCATTCTAATATATCAATTATAGTTGAATTTACTTTTTATAAATCCTATCCATAGTTTGCTTTATTCTAGAAAGTACTTTTTCTCTATTTAATGGTTTTACAATATAATTTTTTGCTCCAATAGTTAATGCTTTTTTAACAAGATCTTCTCTTCCTAATGCAGAAATCATAATAATATTGGTATCTGGTTTTATTTTTAAAATATTTTCAAGAACAGTTAAACCATCCATTTTGGGCATAGTTATATCAAGAGTGACAAGGTCTATCTTATTAATATGCTGTTGAAATTTAGTCAAAGTCTCTTCGCCATCTGAAGCGACATCAATAACATTATATTGTTCACTTAGTAAAATTTGTTGTAGAAGTTTTTGAACAAACATTGAATCATCTGCGATCAAAACATTTATAGGGGTTCCGTCTGGTTTTAATCCGTCTGGATTTTTCTTATTTATATCTGGGATACTAGGAATTTCATCTTCAAAATCAAAGTTGGATACCATTACTTCCTCCAAATAATTTTTGTTAAAAAACTTTAATAACTTTTTACATATATAAAAATAAAATAACTATTAAAACCATATCCTCTAATTTTTCTACTAAATTAAATATAACTAATATAATTGAAAAATTCAATAGTATTTATTTGTCTTTTTTGATCTCATTGATGAATTCTGGTATTTTTTCTAGTGATAATATTTTATCTACTCCTTGTAGTTCAATTGCTGTTTTGGGCATGCCAAAGACTATACAACTTTCCTCATCTTGAGCTATAGTGAATATTCCCCTATCATGCAGTTTTTTTATGTAAAAAGCACCATCTTTGCCCATTCCAGTCATTATTATAGCCACAAAGCAATTTTCTTCAATATTTTTATAAAGAGTTGAGAAAAAGTAATCAACTGAAGGTCTATGATTATTAACGGGTGGATCTTTATTAATTTTTAAAATAAAATTTGATGAGCTTTTATGAATAGATAGTTGATGATTCCCTGGAGCAATGTAAATATGTTGTTCTTTTAAAATTTCGTTGTTTTCTATTTCCTTTGAAATATAACCGATTGGATTTGTTATCCTATTTAAAGAATTTGCAAAATCTTTGGTGAATCCTTCTGGCATATGTTGAATAATAATTATAGGAATTTTTGTATTAAACTTTGGTAAAATTTGCCTTAGTGCTTCTGGTCCACCTGTTGAAATGCCAATTGCTATAAATTTTATTTTGTCTGGATTTGAAAGCAACTCTATTCTATTTGTTTCTCTTATTTCTAATTCAATATTTTTTCTCTTTTGGATTTTAATATTGCTTAAATCAACTGTTCTATTTTTATTTTTAGATCCCCAACTCTTTATTTTTTGTATCATTTCTTCCTCAATATTACTTAAATCTGATGGAATTTTTATATCTGGTTTTAAAAGGTAATCTTTAGCCCCTAGCTCTATTGCTTTCATAGTAGTAGATGAACCTTCTGAAGTTAAACTTGAAAACACGATAACTGGTGTAGTATCTCCAACTTTTCTTTTTTCTTCAAGAAATTCCAAACCATTCATTTGTGGCATCTCAATATCTAATGTTATAACATCTGGTTTTAACATTTTTAGTTTATTTAATGCAAAAAGTCCATTCATAGCTGTTGCAACAATTTCAATCTCTTCATCTTTTTGTAATATTTCCATAATAAGTTTTCGCATTAATGCTGAGTCATCAACTATCATTACCTTTATTTTTTCCATAGAACCTTAAATTCCTTTATTTTAAATATTTAGTTGAACTAAAATTATTTTTAACCTTTTTAAGTACCTTATAAAAAAATATACATTTTGAGATTGAATTTTTTTATGTCTCATCTTTTAAGTAGGCGATGGCATTACCAATTTTTGAGAATTTAAATTTTGTATTCATTCCAAAAAGACTTTCGGAATGGCCTAAGAACAAGTAACCATAAGGTTTTAATAGTTTATAGAATTTATTTATCACTTCTTTTTGGGCTTCCTGATCAAAATAAATTATGACATTTCTACAAAATATAATATCAAAATCCTTGTAGCCAAATTCATTTTTCAGATTATGATAATCAAAAGTAATTAGTTTTTTAATTTCATCTTTAACTTTAATTGTATCTCCAAGATCTTCAAAAGCGACCGAGAAAAGATGAGGAGGTATATCATCGATTCTATCTTTTTTATAATATCCTTCTTTTGCTATAAGTAAGGACTTTAATGATATATCTGATGCTACAATCTTGATATCCCAACCTTCTTCCAATGTCAAGACATAAGCTACCACAGCTGCAATAGAATAAGGTTCTTCGCCAGAAGAACATCCTGCTGACCATATTCTAATAGTTCTTGAAGTTTCATTTCTCTTTGCTAATTCAGGTATTACAAACTTTTCTAATGCTTCAAATTGAGACATATTCCTAAAGAACTTTGTAAGATTGGTTGTTATAAGATCTAAGAATTTTCTAACCTCTTCGGGATCCTTTTGTAGTATATTGAAGTAATCTATTACAGATTTGTATTGGTATTTAAGCATGACTTCAAAAAGTCTATTTTCTAAAATTGATCTATTTATTTCAGAAAAAAATATTCCAGATTTTTCATATATGAAATCTTTAAATAACTTAAATTCATTATCATTGATTGAAAACTCCATCAAAATCTCCTATAATATGATTATAGTAACTTATTAAATATTTTCAAATTTGCATAAAACAAAAGCTTTGAAATTTTATCAAAATAAAATAAATTTAAAAAAATAAATAAGGCTATGAAATGAAAAAAATTGTATCTTTAAAAAATATCGAAAAAATTTACGGTTTTGACAAGGATTTTAATCAAAAAGTTCTTGAAAATATTTCTATTATTTGCATTGATGGCAAAATTCATTCAATATTACCTAATGAAAACTATGATGAAGGAATAAGAGAGTTAACTTGTGAAATTGAGAAAGAATTTGATAATAATCGAAATAAGGTTTATTACGATGGTATTAGTCAAAAAGATAATAAATCTTATGAAATAAAGGAATATGATTTAAAAAACAAGATTTGTTTGCCATCATTTATAGATCCACATACTCATCTAATATATGCTGGACAAAGATCACATGAATTTTTTAAAAGAAATAGGGGTGTAAGTTACTTAAAAATAGCAGAAGAAGGTGGAGGTATTTCATATACTATAAAAAAGACAAGGGAAGCATCAGATGATCAGCTTTTATTTTTGCTATTAAAAAGACTAAAAGCATTATCTTCTTTTGGAGTAAGTCATGTTGAAATAAAATCTGGGTATGGGCTTACAGTCAAAGAAGAATTAAGGCTTCTTGAAATAATTAAAAAGGCTCAGCACTATACGAATATTAAGATTATCCCTACATGTATGCCAGCCCATGATTTCCCACCCGAATCAAAAAAAGATGAAAAATTAAAAGAGAAATGGATCCAACAGATTATAGATGAAATATTACCAGAAGCTAAAAGGAAAAATTTGGCAAAATTTTTCGATATATTTACGGAGGAAAAATTTTTCAACTATTACCAAACTGAAAGATTGTGTAGATCAGCAATAGATAATGGATTTAAGATTAAAATGCATGTAAATGAACTTTCAAATATCGGTGCATTAAAACTTGCCATAGATATGAATGCAACATCCGTAGAACATCTATTACAAACAACAGAAGAAGAAGTAACACTATTTAAGAATAGTAATACTACCCCAGTTTTACTTCCAGCTACGGCTTTTTATTTAAATGAAAGATATGCTCCTTTTAATCTATTTGAAAAACATGGAGTCGATGTCGCATTAGCATCAGATTCTAATCCTGGGTCAAACTGCACTGAAAATATCTTAATGGTCTATACGATTGCTTCAATAAAACTTCATATGGAAGCTTTTCAAATATTAAAAGCATCTACTATAACGGCTGCAAAAGCCTTAGATTTAAAGGACTATCCTGGTATTTTAGAAAAAGGTCAACTGGCAGATTTTCTAATAGTAAATGTACCATCTTTAGAATATTTGTATTATCATTATGGAGATAATCCAATAGAAAAAGTTATTGTTGATGGAGAAGAAGTATTTGTAAATGGAATTTGAGTTTAAAAAATTTTTTAGTGATTTTATTTATGAATTAGAAAACAGAGGCAAGAATAAATTTATAGATCAAAATATAGACATAATTAAAAATGCAATTTTTAATCTAACTAATATATATTCAAATTACCCTAAGTGGATATTTTTGTCTGATTATATAGAAAGTAAAAAATTAGAAAATCCCGAAATCTTGGCTATTGGTGATATTCATGCAGATTTTTATTCATTAAAAAAAATAATAAAAATTAAACTAGAATCTCCAGAAATTTTTTTGATATTCTTAGGAGATTATATCGATAGAGGGGAATTTTCAAATGAAGTATTTATTCTTGTAATTTTACTGAATCTTATTTTTCCATCGACCGTGTTTCTTTTACCTGGGAATCATGAATTGTATCATTATTTTCAGTATCAAAATCCAGATTTCTGGATTCAAGATGGGAAAATCAATTTGCTTTTTGAACCAATCAAAGGCTTGATAGAATCTTTACCACTAATATTATCATTTAAAAATGTTCTTTTTATTCATGGAGGCTTTTTTGATTTTGATAAGAATATAATAAGAGATATTGATTTTGTAAATCTACTTAAAAAAGAAAAAGGGATGAAACTAAAAAATTTAATAGAATTTTATGAAGATAAAGTATTTGATCTTGCTTGGGCTGATTATGCGGATAATTATAGAGATATAATACATTCAAAAGCACTTGGAAGACCAGTTAAATCGGAAGAAGATTTAAAAAAACTAAAGAATAATTTTGGTATAGATTTGATAATTCGTGGGCATCAGCCTTCATTAAAAGGAATTTCTTTTAACAAAAAAGTAGTTACCTTAATTACTTCTTTTCTTTATTCAAATGTAGGGAGAATGAATGGCAGCCTCATCGCTTTGTTGAAAAAGAAAAACAACAATTTTAAAAATATAGAAACATTAAAAGATAATTCCTTTAGAAAAGATATAGAAATAGTTGAAAATCTAATTATTGAAGATTATGCAATAAATATCGCAAGATTACTTTGAATTTTCTAGCATCATAATAAATTCAGTTTCATCCATTATTTTTATATTAAGCTCTTTTGCCTTTTCAAGTTTTGAACCAGGGTTACTTCCAACAACCAAATAGGTTAGCTTTGAAGATACAGCTGATAGTACTTTCCCACCTCTTTTTTCTATCTCTTGCTCGGCGATCTCTCTTTTAGGGAAATTTGATAATGTCCCTGTTATACAAAAACTCAATCCCTCAAAAGCTTTGCTTTTATTCCGCTCATCTTTCTTAGCATACAGCTTAAAACCCAGCTTTTCAAATTCATTCATCAAGTATAAGAATCTTTTACTTGAAAATATCTCTATAAAAAGGGAAGCAGTCTTTTCCCCTATCCCATTGATAGATGTAAAGATAGATATATCATTCTTTTTTGCGGCTTCTATCAACTTTTCACAGCTATCTAAACCATTGTTGATAAGAAGTTTTACTGTTTGTTTTCCAAGTTGGTTAAAGCCTAATGAGTATAAAAGAATATCAAAACTGTTTTGCTTGGATTTTTCGATTCCTTCCTTTATTAAATTCACCTTTTTTTCTGCGAATCCTTCGAATTTTAGTAAAATAGAGTAATCAATTTTATAGATATCTGGTATATCTTTTATTAAATTATTTTCAAAAAGCAGATCTATAGTTTCTTCTCCAAGATTTTCTATATTCATGCAATCGCGAGATGCGAAGTATATTATAGATTCCTTCATCTTTGAAGGGCATTTTTCGTTATCACAATAAGCTGTTGGTCCGTCTAATCTTACTTCAGTAGAACAAGAAGGACAAAATTTAGGGACTTCAATAATGATTGGATTTTCCGATTTCTCTAAGACTTCTTCGACAGCAGGTATTATATCACCTCTTTTAGAAATAGAAACAATATCGCCTATTGAAAGCTCAAGCATCTTTATGTAATCTATATTATGCAAAGTCGCTCTTGAAACTGTAGATCCAGCAAGAGCCACTGGCTCTAATATAGCCACCGGAGTTATTCTCCCACCTCTTCCTACTTGCCAAACTATATCTTTAACAATAGTTACTGCCCTTGGAGCTTCGAATTTGTATGCTATAGCCCATCTTGGATGGTGCCCAGTATATCCAAGTTTATTTCTAGTACTAAATTCATTGACCTTAAAAACAAGACCATCTATCTGGTAAGCAAGACTATTTCTAATTTTTATAAAGTAATCGATTTGACTTTCCACCTCATTAAATTCTATTATCTTGAATTTTATCTCTTCTTTTTCTTCAGTAGCTTCTTCATCAAATAATGAAGTTGTTTCCTTAAAGGAAGTTGATTCCTTTAATAAAGTTGCTTCCTTCTTTTTTTTATTTGAAATGAAAAGAGTATTTGGTGAAACATTAAATCCAAATCTTAAAAGTAGAGAAAGTAATAGATAATCATTTTCAAAGCCTTCACAAACAGCATCATATGCAAAAAATTTCAATGGAATCTTTGCGACTTCTGAACTTTTAATTCTATTTAATGTACCTGCTGCAAAATTTCTCGGATTTGCATATTCATTTGTATTTTTCAGTTTTTCAAAATCTTCTTTTTCAATATAAACTTCGCCTCTAACAGAGATATTTATTTTTTTATCTAATTTAAGTGGAATTGTTTTTATTGTCCTACAATTTTCTGTTATATCATTTCCAATAAAACCATCGCCTCTTGAAACTGCTTTGTCAAGAATTCCGTTTTTATAATAAAGGACTATAGACACCCCATCAAATTTTTCCTGCATACTAAATGTAGTTTCTGGGTACTCAGCAATTATTTTATTTATCCAATCTATAATTTCTGTTTTTGAATATGCCTTATCAAGAGAAAGAACTGGTATTTCATGCTTAATCTTTTCAAATTTATTTGAAAGGTCAGAACCTACCCTTTTTGTAGGAGAATTCGCATCAGCATATTCTGGAAATTGTTCTTCAAGGCTTTTTAGTTCATCGAAAAGGGCATCATATTCCAAATCTGAAATTTGTGGTTTGTTTTCAACATAATATAAATAATTATACTTCTCAATAAGTTTTTTAAGTTCTTCGATTCTTTCCTTTGCTTTTTCTCTATCCATAACTTTTCCCATTCGATTTTTATTTAATTATTTAGGATAATTTTCCCATAATTTTAATGTCTTACTATTAATGTCTCTTTATTAAAACCTTTATCATTACATTTTTTTTTAAGAATATTTTTATAAAATTAGAATAAAAAATTAATTATAAAATTTTGATTTATTAAAAATCCTTTATACTATTTTCTCTATCTCATATTTAATCTTCTTCGCTTTTTTTTTATCATAAATTCGAAGAAAAATTCCGTACGGTAGAAGCAAAAATAACGCTACAAAAAAAGAAAAGGTAGCCTTCAATAATTCTGAAAAATCCTTAAAGAAGAAATAATATGAGAAAATAATTCCAATTAAAAAGATAAGTAGTGGTATCAGATAGATTAATACACTAGCACTTAAAAGAGATGCATAGATAATCTTGATTTTGACTCTATCACCTATGGAAAAACCATCTTTGAATGGTAGAAAAAGAATTTCTCCTCGTTTTTGTCCGCAGTTAGACTTTATAGCACATACTTCGCAGTTCTCTACCCCATCAACTTTTACACCAATACCTTTATTTAAGTCAATACTAACAATGGTTCCTTTATCTTCAATCATACTACCGACCTTTTAATACAATCTTATTTTTTCAATGAGTATTATAAATAATAAAAGAGGAAATGCAAAAAATATAATATTTAAATTAAAATAAAATTAAAAAAAGATTTTTAAAGAAAATCAAATCAAAATGAAAATCAAATCTATAAAATATATTTAAATATTGACTTAGGTTATTAAATCTTTTATTGAAAAAATTAAAGATTTGTTTATAAATCAAAGGAAGATATTGTTTAATTGGTAAGACAAAAATATTTTGATTAGGAATATTATTTTACAAAATTTACATTAAAAAAAAAATTTAAATAGGAACTAAAATGGAAATAAAAAATGGTTATTTACCAAAAAAGATTGGTATAACAGGTTCGACAGGTTTTCTAGGAGCAAATTTCTTATTAAAACTTATAAATTCTGAAGATTATAATAGCATTCAAAAGATAAAAAGCTTTTACTCTTCTACTAGATGGAACCCTCTTTTACTTGATATTAATGATAAAAAGATAGAATTTGAAAAATTAGATATTTTAAATTATGAACAATGCATTGAAAAAACGAAAGATCTCGATTGTGTTGTTCATTTTGCTGCGATGGTTTCTTTTTCAAAAAAAGATTTAGGACAGCTCTGGAGGATAAATGTTGAGGGAACAGAAAATATACTTAGAGCTGCAATTGAAAATAAAATAAAAAGATTTGTCTTGATATCATCTATCAGTATATTAAACCATGCAGTAGATGATAAAATTTTAACTGAAGAAGATATAGGAACAAATGAACAGACAAACAAGAAATATCATTACCATAGTTTTAATTCCAAAGATGAGATTGTCCAATGCCATAAACTATGGAAAGAAGGGAATAAAAGCTTTTTAAAAAAGATAAAACTTCCCTATCATGATACAAAATTAGCAAGTTATGTCATCGCAAAAGAGCTACTAAAAGATAAAGATATCCAACTTGTAACAGTTCTTCCAGGAACTGTTCTTGGGAAAGGAGATAACCATTATTCCATAACCAAACTAGTCGATAAGGTTTATAAAAATAGCCTTTTTGTTACTTTACCAGGCAAAGCAAGCTATGTACATGTAGAGGATTTATCAAATGGCATCTATCTTTCAATGGTAAAAGGTAAGAAAGATGAAGATTACATAATAAGTGGAAATATTGAGGATAATCTTCCATATCCTTTCTTTATGAAATCAATTGCAAAAAAACTAAGAAGGTTGACAAAAAAAATTATCCTTTCAAGATTTCTTGTTTTACCTTCTTTTTTATCTATCCCTGTTGCTAGATTTTTAGAATTTATTTACCCATCTTCTTCAATAACAGAAGGCATGGTCAAATCGGGTTATTCTAAATCTGTACTATCAATTGAGAAAGCGGAAAAAACACTTGGATATAAACCAGTAAAATCTTTTGATGATATGATAGATGATTTATGCAAAGATTTTTTAGAAAGAGAAATTTCAGAATATATTAAAAACAAAAAACATTTCATGATGATTAGAAACCTTGTTTGTTCAAACTGGGTGAAAAAAAATGCAAAATTAATAGTAAATTATGATAAAGATGTAGAGGATAGTCCAAGAAAAGTCTATCTTGTTAATCATCCAACAACATATGATTTTTTTACTTTGGTCCATCTAGCTAAAAATAATTTCTATTTGCCTATTGAACATACGGCATTTGATATCCCGATAGTAGGTTATTTCTTGCATAATTCTGGATTTCTACCTGTTTTTAAAAAGAAAGAAAAAAATTCAGAAATAATAAATAAGATGGTTGATAAAATTAAAAAAGGTTTACCAGTATTAAATTCAATAAGATCTGGGGGTATAGCATCAGGAAAACTCGGTAGACTTAGAACAGGTGGTGCAGTCATCGCCGATTTATCTAAAGCTGATATTGTCCCACTACATATTTATGTTGAAAAAGATAGACTTGTGAAGAATTTTTTAATCACTTTAAAACTAAAAAAAGCACCGATAGTCAAATTTCATAATGCTCTTGTCTTTGTATCATTTTTAAAACCATTAAAATGGTCAGATTATCATAAAGATAATATGACTAAAGAAGACTATTATAATATAATGGAAAAGGTGGAGAGCTTATTTAAACAGCAAGATGAGTTAATAGAAAGAAAATTGAAAGAAGAAAAATCATATTATGATGCCGTTAAAAGGCAAGGTGGATCTGACATTTTCATAAATTTTTAACAAGTTATAAAATATTTCTTGACATTATTCAAAAATTATCTACAATTATTAAAATCGTAAATTTTTTATTTCTAACTAATAAAGTAATAAATACTTAATTACATTATATGGGGTAGGTCAATTAAAATGATAATCAATAGGAATATTTTAAAAATTTTTTTAATAACTATATTAATCGCTTCGATTTTTAATTTTAGCTTCAATTATGATAAGGCAATTTTTAAAAATATTCTTTTTGAAACTCTTGATTCCAAAAATGGATTATCTAACTCATCAATATCTGCTATAGTTCAGGATAGTAAAGGTTTCTTGTGGTTCGCAACACAAAATGGTTTAAATAGATTTGACGGAAAAGAATTTTTAGTTTTTAATAATGAACCATTTGTCAAAAATACCATACCTAACCAATTGATTCAAACTATGTATATAGATAAAAATGATATATTATGGTTAGGAACTTATTCAGGCTTATGTAGATTTGATATTAAAAATGGGAGTTTTACTACTTATAAGAACGATATCGGTGATGAAACTTCACTTTCAAATGATATAGTTATTGCTATTGAAAGAGATATGGAAGGTAACCTTTGGGTTGGGACTTTAAAAGGACTTCAAATATTTGAAGAAAAAAATGAAAAATTTAATAGAATTATTTTTGATAACAAGGAGGATGGACCAACCAAAGAAAGTACAATAAGAGACATTTTTACAGATTCTAAAGGAGTTGTTTGGATTGGTACTTATGATGGTATTTATAGATATTTTGAAGGGAAATTCACCTTTTACTGTAGTAAACAGGTTTTCAATCCGGATAATATAAATTTTAAAAATAATATTGTTAAACATTTTGAATCTAATTATCCAGCATCAAATCCAGCTATGGTTATAGTTGAAGATAACGAAAAAAACCTCTGGTTTGGGGTATGGGGTTTTGGATTATGCAAATATGATATAAATAAAAATTCTTTCATCAACTTTCCTCTTCAGTTTAATAAAATTTATTCTCTAC
>JGI11944J13513_1000918_pt1 | contig 25562 bp, 24 predicted proteins | sample TerdegcoTASludge_FD_13513 | JGI IMG/M metagenome (IMG submission 13513) | reverse complement strand
AATTTATTCTCTGAAATTTTACGATTGGTAATATCCTGTTCTGTCCCTATAATACGGATAGGTTCGTTATTATCATTCCTTATAACTTTACCATGACAGGATAAGATTTTTGTTGCATTATCAGCACAATTTATACGATACTCATAAGAAAAAGTGTTATCATCTTGTAGTGCGGTTTTAATGTTTTCCTTTACAAATGCAGTGTCTTCAGGATGAATTATTTCCAGAAATTCATCAAAATTAATAGGATTATCAGTTGGTTTTGTATTTAATATATTGAAAAGCTCATTGGAACATTTTACTGAATTTTTTGCTAAGTCATATTCCCAACTACCCATTTTTCCAATTTTCTGGGCTTCAGTTAAAAATTCATGACTTTTTATCAATTCTTTTTCAGCACTTTCAAGTTTTTCTTGTTCTTTGACCTCTTCTAATGCTCTATTTATGGCATGTACTATTTTTGGGAGATTTCCTTTAAAGACATAGTCTGTGGCACCGCTTTTAAGGGCTTCAACTGCAAATTCTTCCCCAATTTTTCCACTAACAAAAATAAATGGCACATCAGGACATTCTTTTTTAGCAATTTCCAGGGCACTAAGACCATCAAAATGAGGTAGGGAATGATCAGCAAGGATAATGTCAGGTTTAAATTCTTTAATTTCCTCTAAATAATTTTCTTCTCTATCCACAATCATAGATGTAAACTTGATGTCAGCTTTATACAGCTCTCTCTCAATTAGTTCAACATCAAATGGAACATCTTCTAGAATAAGTAGCTTAAGCTCTTTCATCATATGATACCTCAGTACATATTTCTCTACGCTATATAATATATCCTACGTTTTTATATCATGTTAAAAAATTTTCAATAAATCTGATTAGTGCCATATATCGGTAAATTAATGGATTATACTAGGATCAAAATCCAGAAATTTCAATTAATACATAGTTTTTTATGATTTATAAATTAATACGTGGTAATTTATAATTTATATGGAGAGAAGTTGAATTGAATATAATCACAACAGTATCTTAAAAAATTAAGGATGAGACTATAATGAATAATTACATAATTAATGCCCAGGGCATAAGTAAAAACTTTGATGGCTTAATGGCAGTGGATGATTTAAATTTAAAAATCAAGAAAGGAGAAGTTTTTGGATTTTTAGGTCCTAATGGGGCAGGAAAAACGACTTCAATTAATATAATGGTGGGGCTCCTTAAACCTTCCACAGGAAAGGTAATGGTTAATGGAGATGACATTGAAAAAATTGATAGAGGTTTAATTGGTATTTGTCCACAAGAAATAGTTCTTTGGGAATATTTAACCTGTAAAGAGAGTTTGATGCTGATGGGGGATATGTACGAAGTACCCAAAGATGTTCTGGACTTTAGGGTAAATAAACTACTTAAAGATCTTTATCTAGAAGATAAGGCCAATATTGTTGTTGACAAACTTTCAGGCGGTATGAAGCGCAGATTAAATCTGGCATTGGCTCTAGTGCATGAACCTGAAATTGTCGTGCTTGATGAGCCATCAGAGGGTTTGGATCCCCAATCACGAAGGGTGCTTTGGAATTACATATTATCATTGCGCAATGATGAGGGTAAAACTGTTATTTTAACCACACATTTAATGGATGAAGCTGATCGTTTAAGTGATAGAATAGCCATCATTGATCACGGTCGTTTACTACGGTTGGACACTCCAGAGAATCTTAAAAAAGAGATTGGAGAAGGAGACGTGGTAGATATGAAGATCAACGATTCAAAGAAAAATAATGAATTGATTGAAAGTTTATCCAAATTAGAGCAAGTACACTCGGCAATAGAAGTAGACGGCAGGATTAACATCCGGGCACTGGATGCAGTTGGTAAACTTCCTATTATAATGGAACAAGTGGAAAAATTGGGAGTTAGGATTACTGAATTATCTGTAAGACAGAATACTCTGGAAGATGTTTTTATAGAATTAACTGGAACTAGATTGAGGGAATAACAATGAAATTCATAAGTATTGCTAAGAAAAATGCGAAAGAACTAATTAGAGATCGTAGAGGACTGTTTATGATATTGATATTCCCTCTTTTTTTCATGTTAGTTTTTGGTTTTGCATTTGGGGGAATGGGCCAGACTAACACGCCCCATAATATTGCTATTGTAAATAATGATGAGGGAGCAGTGTTACCATTTACCCAGGAGAAAGTTAATTTTGGTAACAATCTGACCAATATTTTAAGAGATTCAAAGTATGAAGATAGTGATATAAACTTGTTTAAAATCACAAAAACTAACGAAACCACTGCAGACGAATTATTAAAACAGAGAGATGTGGATGCTGCGTTAATAATTCCGAAAAATTTTTCGCAAGGTGTAGTGACCCTCATTACCAATACTCTAACTCAGGAAACAGGAAACATACAGAATACTCCAGTCACAAATAACCAAACAGCCACAATCATAATAAAAGGAGACACAGGATATGTTGGTTTTGGAATTTCACAGGGTATTATTGTGGGGATATTCGAACAATACCAGGACCAATTGTTATTTGAGATTCAAAGTAAGATTTCTGGAAATACTGCAGCTGAGCCTACCAAATTTTTGGAAAGTAAAGTTGAACCATTAGAAGGTACTGAAACATTCACATCATTTGATTTTCTTGCTCCCGGGATGATAGTATTTGCTATTTTACTACTGGCAACTACAGTCGCCGCTAGTTTAACCAGGGAAGTTGAAAAAGGCACATTGGCCCGTCTAAAATTATCTTACATGAGGTCACTGGATCTTTTATTAGGCGGTCTTATCCCTTGGTCTTTAGTGGCCGCAGCGCAAGTTATCATTTTATTTATTGTAGCAGTACTTATTGGATTTCACTGGCAAGGAGGTCTTAACTCATTAATACTGGCGATTTTTGTTGGGATTGTTGGGGGAATTGCTTCTGTTGCTTTAGGAATGATAATTGCGGCTTTTGCAAAAACCGAGAGACAAGCCGCAAATCTGGGTACAATAATTACAGTACCTACCAGCTTTTTAGTGGGTGCTTTTTTCCAACTGCCCCAGGTGATAATTGGGAATTTAATGGGACAATCCTTCCAGATATACGATTTTCTACCTTGGACACACACTTTAAATGCATTACGTACTCTATTAACCTTTGGTGGCGGATGGAATGATATTACTTATCAGTTAGGATTATCTGTAATACTGACAGTCTTATTGTTTATAGTAGGAGTATTCCTATTTTCAAAGAATAGATTAAGGGCAGAAACATAATTTTAATTACAAAAATATAATAGATTAGTAGTTTATCTTTGGGAGGAATTTTTAATGGATACTAAAAAACACAGGCACCACGGTAAATCAAGTCAAAAATTTTTAGATGATGCTGATGTCCTATCAAGGATTGGTTTATTTGAAGGAGCTACTTTTTTAGATGCAGGTTGTGGAGATGGATTTTTTTCTATTGCAGCTTCTTCAAGGATAGGTAATAATGGAAAGGTATATGCTATCGACATTTACGAGGAATCAATAAATAATCTTCAAAATGAAATCCTGGCTAAATCAATAAGGAATATGGAAGCAATAGTTGCAGATATAACTCACAAAATACCATTACCTAATGAATCAGTTGACATATGTTTTATGGCTAATGTACTACACGGATTTGTCGAAAATCAAGAATTAGATAGTGCACTTTCTGAAATTACCAGAGTTATAAAGCCAGGAGGTATTTTTGCCGTGGTTGAATTTAAAAAAATCGAGAGGACATTTGGACCTCCAATGGAAATAAGATTAGATGAATCAGATATTAACGATATTTTAATTGATTATGGATTTAGCTCGCAATCTTCGTGTGATATAGGAGATTACCATTTTTTAGTAAAATATATAAAGAAATGAATTTCACGCCTTGAGCCATGGTTATTGACCTGGTTTATTCGTTTACTTTATTTATATTTCATTTTTTAAAACATATTTTTAATACAATCTGGTGTATTTTTCTAAATATTCAGGGTATTCTTTGTCTAATATTCTTAAAGCAGACATAGTTTCAGGGGAAGTGCAGCATCTCATTTCCACTAAGTTTCTAAGCGTGCCATTTTTAATATTTTCCCGAATTTCTCTAATTACAAAATCCAAAGTATTATGATTATATTTTCTAATTTCTTCATAGTCTAAATCATAAATTGGATACTCTTTTAAATTATATTTAAGAGTTGGAGTAATAATGGTATTCAATCTTGCATAATAATCGCACACATAACTTCCAAAAAAGTCAACACCCATATATGTAAGCAGAGGTATAAAAGAAAGATCCACAAGAGGGAAATAAATTGCTGAATTAGGATTCAGGGTTTTTCTCAGATTAACTATGATGTTTATCAAGTCTTTCTGTCTTTTTAGAAGTTTGTCTCCATTAGCAATTAAAAAAATGTTAATTCCAAGTTTTTCCAACTCTTTGGCGCATTTAATCCTCAGATCAAGGTATTTTGATCCGTGTATAGTACCAATTCCATTTTCGGGACTGTCTTTCGCGTATTTAATTGTTTTTCTAACAGACCATTCGGCCAGGGTTTTGGGTATATCATAGGGAACAGGTTCATCTTTTATAAGTTTAAATGGGTTTTTTGGTTCTATTAGTCCAGGACTACGTATTTCATTAAATTTCCCCAATCTGGCTGGACCATCATGTTGTGTTATCTCTAGCATGGATAATTTTATGATCCCATTTAAGATAAATATGTGCCTCATTTTTTTAAAATTAGCTAAAATTTATTTTTTAAATTACTTATTTTAATTATTATAACACCAGAATATTCTGAACAGTGTTACTTAAAAGGTTACACTGATCAAATTTTCCGTAACATATATATAGTCTTCAATTTACATCCAAGTAAGAGAGTCTGAAATTTCACAGCAAAGTGAGATTTCTAAGGTGTGAAAATAATGTCAATGTTACAACGCCTTAAAAAAATGTTTACAGGAAAAGGTGAGGGGCCAGAACAAGACAAATCTAAGGACACCGCTGAAAAACCAGAAACTAAAACAGAAAACGAACAAAAATCAATCGCTGAAGACAAAAAAACAGGAAAAGTTAAATCAGAAACTTCAAGTGCTTCTAAAGGTGAAGAAGAAAAATCTAAACCTGGAGAATCAACTAAAGAAACAGAAGAAAAAGCAGAACCTGGAACTCCACCTACTTCAGAAGAAAAAGAGAAAAAACCTAAAACTGAAAGGAGTGTTAGTATGAGTTTACTTGATAGAGCAGACAATATACTCAAACCTGAAGATATAGATAAAGAATTTACACAACAAATTAAAGATGCCGGCGCAGAATCTTTAGAATATTGTTTCCAATGTGGTACCTGCACTGGATCCTGTCCATCAGGAAGAAGAACCCCTTACAGGGTAAGACAAATTGTAAGAAAATCATTAGTTGGTCTCAAAGAGGAAGTCATTTCCAGTGACGAACTTTGGATGTGTACCACCTGCTATGCCTGCCAAGAAAGATGTCCCCGAGAAATAAAAATTGTGGACGTAATAAAACTTGCCAGAAATGAAGCAGCAAAAGCCGGTTACATGGGCCAAGCTCACAAAGCAGTTGGATCATTTGTTATAAAAACCGGACACGGTGTACCAATAAACGAAGCTACCATGGAACTTAGAAAACAGGTAGGATTAGGTGAATTACCACCAACAACTCACCAGTTCCCTGGAGCATTAGAAGAAATACAAAAGATAACCAAAACAACAGGTTTTGACGCTTTAATAGGATACAACCCAGAAACAGGAGAATTAGAATAAATTTACTGGAGGAATATAAATGGCTGAATTCGCATACTTCTTAGGATGTATTATGAACAACAGGTATCCTGGTATTGAGAAAGCAACAAGGATAATGATGGAAAAACTCGATGTAGACCTTAAAGATATGGAAGGAGCATCATGCTGCCCTGCACCAGGAGTATTTGGTTCATTTGATAAAACTACATGGGCTTCCATAGCTGCAAGAAATGTTACCATCGCCGAAGACATGGGAATGGACATAATGACTGAATGTAATGGATGTTTTGGTTCATTATTCGAAACCAACCACATGTTAAAAGAAGACGAAGAGATGAAAGAAAAAATCAACAATGTACTTGCAGAAGTTGACCGAGAATTTAAAGGAGAAGTAAATGTCAGACACCTCGCAGAGATACTCTATAATGATGTAGGTCTTGACAAAATAACTGAAGCTTTCAACACACCTTTAGATGATCTAAATGTAGCTGTTCACTATGGATGTCACTTTTTAAAACCAAGCGCAGAAATTAATATTGACAACCCAGAAAAACCTACCATACTTGATGAACTGGTAGAAGCAACAGGTGCAAAATCTGTCCCATACAAAGACAAGATGATGTGCTGTGGTGCTGGTGGTGGAGTAAGATCCAGAGATATTGAAGTAGCTCTTGATTTCACCAAAGAAAAACTCAACAACATGCAAGAAGCAGGTGTGGATGCTATAATAAATGTCTGCCCATTCTGTCACTTACAGTTTGACGTAGGACAAGCTGAAATAAAAGATAAATTCGGAGACGAATTTAACATACCTGTACTTCACTTAGCCCAATTATACGGTTTTGCAATGGGATTAAGCAAGGAAGAACTCACTACTGACGTTCACATGACCAAGCTAACCCCTGAAGCTGAGACTAAACTGGGATGTTAATTAAAGAGAATTAAACATTAATTCTCCCATTTTTTTATTTTTAAAAAACATTAAATTTATTTTGAATTACTTACATATTCTAATTGAGGTGTTTTTTTGTTTATAGCGACTCTTGTTGGAATATTCAAATTTGAAGAATTACCTGAAGAATACAGTCCTTTTGTCCAATATAAAGCATCAATAGAAAATAAAGATATAAATGATGATGAAGAAATTGCTATTTTAAATATCAGAGGAACAGAAAGTCATCATGTATTATTTTTGAGTTCATATGATAATGTTAATCAGATAAAAGATGAATTGAAGCAGGCAGATGCAAAGGTTAACCAAACAACTCTAAAAATATTGGAAGGACATTTATGAATGTTTTACCATTAGAACAAACATGGATGGTTCTGGTGGAACTATTAACTGATCTTAAAAAGAGAGGAATCAAAATACCAAAAGAGGTTAATGAAAATCTTAGACTAGCCAGAACTGATATAAATTTCTATAAAACAGATCCAACCAATCCTGAAATGATGAAAGAACTTAAAAGAATCAATGAATTTTTAAATTCTGTCCAAGATATTCTAATAAATTTTGCAGAAGAAATTGATGAAGATTATGGGCAAAAATGGATTCAAAAGCTTCAAAAAGCGTCCATGGGAGAAGAAGTATGCCCTGTCCAGAATAAAAAATCCAAATTCATTGTGGGAGCTCCCCCTGGATTTTCGGTAGTTCGTGTTAGTCTTAAAGAACCACTAGCTGAAGATAGAGTTCAGGATGTTGCGGAGGAATATAATTTAATAATAGAATTTGATGAAGACGAGGTTATCTCAGTTTTTGGAGACAAAGAAAATATCAAGAAAGGTCTAAAGGAAATATCTTCATTTTTTAGAGACTAATTTAGATAGGATTTATTATTTCTCAAAATATTTTTTAATTTAATTTTTTTGACTTAACTTAAGGTATACTAATTTATTTAAGATTGCTTATACAATTAAAAAATACCTTTTTATAGTGTCAATATTCATTTTTAACAAATAAACAATAGATTCAGGTGAAAAAATAATGAAAATCCTTGCAGTAAGTGATTTACATGGTAAAGGCTGTCAAATTATAGCAGATTACATAAAGAAACATCCTGTTGATTTGATTGTTATTGCCGGAGACATTACCCATTTTGGACCTCTTGAATTAGCGGAAGATATTCTAAATGATCTATGTTCATGTGAAGTACCTGTAGTAGCAGTACCTGGTAACTGTGATCCCCCTGGAATACACAGCAAGATAGATAATTCCCGGGCCATCAATATTCATGGGAAAAGTCTTACCATAAAAAATATTGGAATATGCGGTTTTGGTGGTTCAAATCCTACACCATTTGACACACCTCTTGAATTTGATGAGATAGAAATATACAACGAATTAAATAAAGTTATGGGGCAGATCAAAGGTCATGATCTTGTTATTCTTGTAACCCACGCACCTCCACATGGAACCAAGGTTGACCAGTTAAATTCAGGAGACTATGCTGGCAGTGAAAGTCTTAGAAAGATTATAGAACAATATAAACCAGATATAAATATATGTGGACATATCCATGAGGCAAAAGCTGTAGATAAAATAGGAAATACTATTCTAGTAAATCCAGGAGAACTATCAGAGGGTTTTGCCAGTTTAATTCATATTAAGGAAACCAATAATAAACCAGAAATAGATGTAAAAATTGTGGAATTATAAGCAGTACAGATTAGATGTATTAATTGTGGAATTAATAAGAAATATATATAAGTCTTGATTTTAAAATAAAAACGGTTATCTTCTAGAGAAGATTTATCTAATTTCGTTTATTAACATTGATAGTTCTTTTAATCAAATATTAGGGGTGAGTCTTATGATAATGGTTGAAGGTGAAGTAAGTGGAAAAAAATACACAGAACCCTTCTCAAAGGGCGTGTTAGCCAGATCTTTGACTCGGGCAGAGATGGGTCCAAATAAAGCCTATACATTCGCATCTCAAATAGAAGATCATCTTAAAAATCAAAATATCACACTTATAACTATTGATGAACTGGTAGGAATAGTTAGGGAACGTTTAAAAGAAGAAGATGAAGAAATAGCCGAAAAATACGTACTTTGGCGAAAAATTCGTAAATGCAAAGAACCCATGATAATCCTTATTGGTGGTGCTTCAGGGGTTGGAACATCATCAATTGCATTTGAGGTAGCTAACCGTCTGGGAATAAGAAACATGATCAGCACAGACATGATCAGAGAGGTTATGAGAAAGATAGTTTCTAAGGAAGTACTCCCCACAATATACGAGTCAAGTTACACTGCTTACAGGTCGCTGCGGATACCTCCACCTCCCGAATTGGATGAAATCCTTATAGGATTCCGTGATCACGTTGATACAGTAAGCGTAGGTGTAGAAGCAGTTATTGAAAGATCATTAAAAGAGGGCATAAGTATTGTTATAGAGGGAGTCCATATTGTTCCGGGTTTTATTAGAGAAGATTTGATAAATAAAGAAAATGTGGCCATGTTTATTTTAACGGTTGAAGATGAAAATGTTCACCGTGGGAGATTTTATTCTCGATGCAGACAGGCTTGGGCTCGAAGGCCACTTAAAAGGTACATGAGTTACTTTTGGGCTATACGCAAAACCCATAAATATTTTGAAAGCCAGGCCAGGAAAAATCAAGTGCCGGTGATTGAAAATATTGATGTTATTACTACCATAGATAGTATTATGAAATCTCTTACAAAGGTATCAGAAGGCGATGGAAATGTTGAAAAATTTGAAAGTTAAAGATATAATGACTGAAGGGGTTATTACAGTCCCTCCCAAGGAAGACGTTGTTTTTGCATTTGAAAAACTTATGAAATATAAGATAAGCGCACTTCCAGTTGTAGAAAATGAAAAACTAAGAGGTATAGTAACTGCAACGGATTTAGGCCATAATCTGATTTTGGACAACTATGAATTAGGTACTACAGTAGAAAAAGTTATGGTAAAAGATGTGATCTGTGTTAATCCAGAAGATACTTTAAAAAGTGCTATCAAGAAAATGAATGCTCATGGTTCTGGTGATGGGATTGTAAACCAGCTTGTTGTTTTAGATAATGATTCCATTGTGGGGATTATTTCTGATGGAGATATAATAAAAACCATAAAAGTTTAATAAACTTTTATACCATCATATCTTACGATAGCTAACATAATTGTTTTTTAAGTTATCTAAAATATTTCACTAATTAAATGTTTTTTCTAAGTATATTTAGGGTATTTTAACTAATTTAATTGTTTTGTTACGTATTTAATGCGTTTTAACTAATTTATTCCTTTTTCTAAGATTTTATTGAGGTTTGTAATATTCTGAAAAGAAAGTTTAATTAATTATTCTTTACATAATATTGTTATTAATTTTTTATGGGGGTAAAAAATGTCTCAAATTTCCCATGAAGTTGAAGACGATATATCTATTGTTCTTTGCGGCGAAGCCGGGCAGGGAATACAAACTGTTGAAAATATTCTGGTTAGAGCAGTTAAAAACAGTGGCTGCAATGTTTTTTCCACCAAGGAGTACATGTCCCGGGTTAGAGGTGGTCTGAATTCTACTTTGATTCGAGCTTCATCTACCGCTGTTAGATCATATGTGGACAGAATAGATGTACTCATTGCGTTAAGTGAAGGAACCATTAATCATCTTAAAGATAGACTTTCAGATGATACTTTAATCATAGCTGCTAATGGAATTTTAGAAGAAGAATCTAAACAAAATTTGAATGTTATTGAAATTCCACTAATAGAGATGGCATCAGAAATTGGTGGTTCTATTTTTTCAAATATCATTGCTGCGGGAGTAATTTCCAGAATTTTAAATATAGAACTTGAAACTTTTAATAAATGTATTGAATTTATGTTCCAGCGTAAAGGAGAAGAAATTCTAGAGAAAGACCTTCAAGCGGGAAAAAAGGGTTATGAACTTGGTGAAACCCTTTTAAAAGAATATGACTTAATAGTTGATATTCAAAAGACCCAAAAAGTAAAAAATCAAATTTTAATTAACGGAACTGAGGCAGTAGGACTGGGATGCATAGCCGCAGGATGTAATTTCATGTCCGCCTATCCAATGACTCCTTCTTCGCCCTTACAAGTTTTTATCGCCCAGAATGCTCATGAATTTGATATAATATTTGAACAGACTGAAGATGAAATTGCAGCATTAAATATGGCTTTAGGAGCATCTTATGCAGGGGCTCGGGCAATGACTGCCACTTCAGGAAGCGGATTTGCATTAATGGAGGAAGCGGTTGGTCTTTCGGGGATGACTGAAACTCCAGTAGTTATCTATCTAGCCCAAAGACCAGGACCGGCAGTGGGTCTCCCCACCAGAACTGCCCAGGAAGATTTAAATCTGGCATTATATTCTGGTACAGGTGAATCTCCCCGTGCAATTTTTGCCCCGGGGACTATTGAAGATGCGTTCCACGTCTCATGGCACGCATTCAATCTGGCCGATAAATATCAAATACCAGTTTTCATACTTTCAGACCAGTACTTTGCAGATATACATTATAATTTACCTCCAATAGATTTAAAAGAGGTTCAAATAGAAAATTATATCTTTAAAACTGCCAAAAATTATAGAAGATATGAAATAACTGAAAATGGCATATCTCCCAGAGGAATACCCGGTTTTGGGGAAGGATTAGTAGTGGCAGATTCAGATGAACATGATGAAGAGGGACATATAACCGAAAATTTGACAATTAGAACAAAAATGGTGGATAAAAGGCTTAATAAATTGGAAAATATGAAAAAAGAAGTTTTAAAACCAAAATTAGTTGGTGAAGAAGACTATGATATATTAATGGTAGGGTGGGGCTCTACCTACGGCCCCATAACTGAAGCACTGGAAGAAATTGGTGATGATAAAATAGCATTTTTACACTATAAACAGGTTTATCCCCTCCACGAGGAAACCATTAATCATCTAAAAAAGGCAAAAACTACAGTTATTTTTGAAAATAATGCTACTTCCCAGTTTGCTAGCTTAATAAAATTAGAAACTGGTTTTGATATTGAAAATAAAATCTTAAAATATAATGGAATGCCTTTTTCCGTTGAAGAAGTGATTAATAAAATCAATTCCATGAAAGGGGGGATTTGATGGATACTAAAAAATTTGACATGGAAAATGCAGATGTGGCATGGTGTCCCGGTTGTGGAAATTTTTCCATTTTGCAATCACTTAAAAATGCCCTTTTAGATCTTAAAATTAATCCTAAAAAGCTGGTATTAGTATCAGGAATTGGCCAGGCTGCTAAATTACCTCATTATCTTAGATCAAATGTTTTCAATAGTTTACATGGAAGATCTCTATCTCCAGCAACTGCCATAAAAGCAGTTAATCCCGAACTTACAGTTATAGATGTAAGTGGGGATGGATGTATGTATGGTGAGGGAGGCAACCATTTCATGCATACCATACGCCGAAATCCGAATATTACAAATATTGTGCACAACAACATGGTTTATGGTCTAACTAAAGGTCAAGCTTCTCCTACCAGCCAAAAAAACTTTGTAACACCTTTCCAGGTTGATGGAGTTTTTGAAGAACCATTTAATCCACTATCTGTTGCAATAGCTCTTAATTGTTCATTTGTTGCGAGAGCATTTTCTGGAAATATGGAAAAAACCACAGCAATTATTAAAGAAGCCATAAAACATGAAGGATATTCGTTGGTAGACATATTCCAACCATGTGTGACATTTAATAAGGTAAATACCTATCAATGGTTCAAAGAGAACACTTATTACCTTGAAGAATCTTATGAACCTTTCAATCAGACCAATGCTTTTGAAAGAGCATCCGAATCAGGTAAATATCCTTTAGGTATTTTTTATATTAATAGAACTAGAAAGACATTTGAAGATAATTTGGAAGTCTATCAAGAAAATCACATACCAATATATAAAAGGAAATTGGAACTGGAGAAGTTAAAAAAATTAATAGACTCAAAGAGAGATTACTAGTTTCAACAGTATTTAGTTGACTGAATTTATTGTTTTAATTACGATAAGTAATCTCATGAACTTATTTTTGAAGGAATTTAATGAAGTAATTTTTGGACACTTTTTTATATGAATCGTAACCTTCAAATACTATTAACTGACAATATAAATAGCGGGCTAGACTGGAGGGTTAGGGGTCCTCTGTAAGCGTATATCCCCTATATGACGCAGTTGAAGTTCAAGAGGCGGCAAATTGACCGTTTATTGGCCTAGAATTCTGATGCTGAGCCCTCGTCCCGCAGGATCAGTGGTGGTAGGGTTCTGGTTGTAGGACCAGAATTAATTATCTTAATCATGGGAACGGGTCAGGTCTGGAAAGAAGCAGCTCTACCATGAACAGCTGATGCTTGTGGAGCAACGGGGTGGAGTCGGGTTTCTGGATCACCAATATTCGGAAGATCTGTCCACTCTTGAACACGCCCGTTTATACTAACAGAATTTTGATGGGTATTAAATTCATTTGGCATTAATTTAAAGTATTATGGAAAACATTTATATTTGATAATATCCAAAGCAATAAATTACCTTTTTCTGATTAACTAAAAAATATATTTAATAATTAATATTGCCGGGATGGCCCAGTCTGGTACGGCGTTGGCCTGCTAAGCCAATGATCCTTTGGATCACACGGGTTCAAATCCCGTTCCCGGCGTTCAACTTTTAAAAAAGTCCATAAATCATAGTTTTTAGGCAATTAGTATCTTAATTTCTGCTAATATTTTTAATTCATTCTTTTATAGTTTATTTAACCATTTTTAATAAAAATGATCATTTTATGTACTATCTAAGTTTACTTGAGATTAATGGGCTGGATATGTTCACTGTTTTGTAGTTTATTTGATAGTAAAAATTTGTCAGGTACTAATTGTATATAATATGAATAATATAAAAAGAAATAATTATTTAAATATCTAAGGTGGTTACATAATGGAAATGGTTTATATTTTTTTAGCTGTAACATTAGTGGGAGCTGTTTTACATCTATTTTTAAGTAAAACACCAAAGACAAAAAATAGAATATTTGAAGTGTTTTTGCTCTGGTTTTTAGTTGTAATGGTTGGAATCGGATCCATATGGGCATTTATTGGCCATGTATTCATGTCAAATATGACTGCTGCATTGATAGGCTGGCCAGCAGGAAATCCATTTCAGTTAGAAGTAGGAGTTGCAAATTTATCCTTTGGAATTTTAGGGGTGTTATGCTGGAAATTCAGAGATAATTTCTGGACAGCAAGTGTAATAGCAATTTCTGTGTTCTATTTGGGGGCAGCTTATATACACATTGTAAATATAATGCAGAGTGGGAACATGGCACCAGGAAATGCCGGCTTTGCGTTATACATCGATATTTTAATCCCTATAATTTTATTTGCTCTTTTAATAGCACATAAAATGACCACAAATACCAAACTGAAAGAATAGATTAGGATTTGTAAGAGAAAGAATTCTAATTTAATCTCCTTTTTTAATTATTCATTTTTATGATAGCATCTCATGAATGGCTTTGCCCAGTCTTCTAATTCCTTCTTCAATTTTTTCTTCATCTGAATTTGAAAAGTTAAGTCTCAAATTATTTTTTCCTTCACCATTTACATAAAATGCCTGTCCTGGGACAAAGGCCACGTTTCTCTTAAGAGCAATATCAAAAAGTTCCAGTGAAGATGTTCCCTCTGGAAGTGTAACCCAGAGAAACATCCCTCCCTCTGGTTGGGTGTATTTAACTTCCGGTGGAAAAAACTCTTTAATAGCGTCAATCATTTTATTGCGCTGCCTTTTATAGAGTTGCCTTATTTTGGTTATGTGACCGTCTATTCTATTATCAATTAGGTATTGATAGACAATCCTCTGGGTAAAATAGTTTGAATGAAGGTCTGACGCTTGTTTGGCAATTATCAGCTTTTCCATTATCTCTTTACCTGCCACTATCCATCCCAGTCTCATGCCGGGGGATACAATTTTAGAAAAAGATCCAAAAAGAATAGAATTATCCAGATAACTCTTAATTGGGGGAAGATCTTCTCCTAAAAATCTAAGCTCACCATAAGGATTATCTTCAACAAAAATGGTTTCTGAATCGTTTATAATTTCTGCTACTTCTTTTCTCTTTTCTTTAGAATAGCTGATGCCGCTGGGGTTCTGGAAGCTGGTTACAGAGTAAAATAATTTAATTTGTTCTGAATTTAATATATCTTTAAGCTTTCCAGTATCAACACCATCTTTCATTAAGGGTATGGAATGGAATTGTGGTTCATAGAGGGAAAAAGACTGTATTGCGGCAAGGTATGTTGGTTTTTCCAGTAAGATGTTGTCACCTTTATTTACGAAAATTTTGGCTGTAAGGTCAATGCACTGCTGAGACCCGTTGGTTATTAATATATCGTCCTTATTAATTTTTAATCCATTGGAAGAATATCGGTTAGCTATATATTCTCTTAATTTTCCATAACCTTCTGTGGTACTGTATTGAAGTGCCGGGCTACCTTCTTCACGAAGTACTTTATCAGTAGCGATTGCAATCTCTTCTACTGGAAATGTTTTGGGATTGGGAAGACCTCCTGCAAAGGATATGATCTCTGGATTTTCTGTAACTTTTAAAATTTCCCTAACAAAGGATCTGGGGACATTTTTAACCCGATCCGCGAATAATTTATTCATTTTGTACCTCTAAAATTGGTTATCAATATTATTTTTTGCTACCATATTTTCTAATATGCTTCCAGCTTTTTGTAATCTTATCTGGTCCACTTCTGTGGAAATATATGGATGTATCTTCTCTATTAAATATTTCTCTATCCATACCAACCGGACAAACTTTTATACAGATTCCACAAGGCGATCTATACTCTTCTCTAAGTTCCTGACTTCTCATGGCACAGGTTATTTTGTCCATAAGTGGTGGAAAATCTCCTGAATTAGGTATGGCGTCTACAGGGCAGCAATCTGCGCACTTAAGACATCGGATGCAGAGATCATGGGTTTTTAATTCGTCAGATTTAATCGGGGCAGAAGTGAAAATTGAAGTAAATCTTACCCGTGGCCCATATTCTTTGGTTAAAATTACGTTATTTAAGCCAAAGGAACCTAAACCAGCTAGAAATGCAGCATGTTTATGAGAGAAAAATGCGAGAGGTTCGTCAATTAATACGTTAATATCACCATAACCATCTCTCGGCAGAAATATAGATGGATGGCCTTTTTCAGTTAAGAAATTAGCTATTTCATAAGCTTTTATATCTAAAAGTATGTTAACTGTGTTATACAATTCATGATAATAAATGCTGGGTGCAGTATCCAGAATTGGAATCTGAATAGGGAGATCTATAACCATAACTGTTTTTGCTTCAGGATAAATTGATTGTGGCCAGAAATCTCGGGGTATCCACTCCTGGAACTGGTTGGGAAGTTCGGAGGGAGGATTTTCCCATCTATCAACACCTGCAAAACCGACTAGGGGAATACCAAGTTCCCGACATTTATCCTTGGCATCGTTTTTTAATGTTTCAGATTCCATTTTAATTATCCATCTTATTCTTTAATGTTTTAATGACTCAAGACGATCCATAGCTTCTTCTATCTTTTCATAAGACGTGGCATAAGACATTCTAACATAATCAGTACTATATTCTCCGAAAGAATCACCTGGAACGACTATAACTCCATTTTCCAGTGCATTTTCCACATATTTTCCTGCATTCTCCATGTGGGGAAATACGTAGAATGCACCTCTCGGTGTAACGCAGGAAATTCCCATATCTCTTAAACGTTTTAGGATAAGATCTCTTCTTCTTTCAAATTCAGAGACCATATTTTGAACAGAATTTTGAGGACCTCTTAATGCTTCCAGTGCAGCTACTTGTGAAATGGAACTGGCACACGCAGTGTTATATTGATGAATTTTTAGTAATTCCTCAATAATCTCATTTTCTGCAGCAGCATAAGCTATCCTAAAACCAGTCATGGCATAAGTTTTAGAGAAACCATTTATAGTAATCACATTATCTGAGAATTCACCAAAACTGTAATGTTTGCCTTCATAAATTATCTTTTCATATATCTCGTCAGAAATTATGTGAAAATCATGATCATCTGCCAATTCAGCAATACCTCGAATGTCCGATTTTTCCATTACACTACCAGTTGGATTAGCTGGAGAATTGACTATGATAGCTTTGGTATGCTGACTAATTTTTTCATTAACATCGTTCACAGTCATTCTAAACTCATTTTCTTCTTCTAATTTAACTGGAACAGGTTCAGCTTCAGCAAGCTTTACACATGCACCGTAGGAGACAAAACCCGGGTCCGGAATTAAAACCTCATCGCCGCGTTCCACTAAAACGTGGGTACACATATGCAAGGCTTCACTAGCTCCAACAGTTACTATAATGGACTCTGGATCTGAATTTATATTATTTTCATTTTTCAGTTTATCTGATATTGCCTCTCTAAGCTCCATAGTTCCCTTATTTACCGTGTAATGGGTAAATCCATCATCCATAGCGTTTTTTGCTGCTTCAATTATGTGGGGTGGAGTATCAAAATCAGGCTCTCCAAGACCCAAATTAATAGTATCTTCTGTTGTAAGTTCAAACATTTTTCTAATACCTGAAAGATCAATTGAACTAACTCTCTTTGATGGTTTAAACATTTAATCACCTTCATAACTATTTTTACATAATCAAAATGACTTTAATTAAATATTTTTGTTATAAAATTTATTTTCAAATATACTAATGAAATTAATTAAATACAACTACCACATTTATAGCAGCCATATTCTTCACACCACCCAGTCATTTCCCCTTTAAACATTTTTTTATATTCTTTTTTAATAAATTCGTTATTAACACCAACATCTATATTTTTCCAGGGTAATTCACTTTCCAGGCTATACATCATGGTTTTTTCATGTTTTTCCCATTCTTTTAGGTTTATTCGGGATTGCCATGATTTTTCAATAAGATTTCCCAGTTTGCTACTTCCCACAGATAAAATATACTGGATAAATGCACCTTTAAGATTTTCAATTTTAAAGGATTTATAACCTAAATTCTTATTAATAAAACTTATTTTAGATTTAACATCATCGTAGTTAAACTTTTCCCACTGGAGGGGAGTGTGGGGTTTGGGAATCAAGGGATTGAAACTTAACTTAACCATATTCTTTTTAGGGGCAATTTTTCTAAGATTATTAATCAGTTCTAACATTTCCTTCAAGTCTTCCAGTGACTCATGAGGAGTGCCAATTAAAAAATAATATTTAATGTTCATATTCTTATCAAAAACCATTTTACTGACATTAAAAAGCTTATCATCGCTGATGTCCTTGTTTAAACTCCTCCTAATTAAACATGTTGATTCAGGAGCCAGTGTTACAGTTTTAAGACCGCTTTTGCCTAGAGAATCTATTAATTTCTCTGTAACGGTTTCAATTCGCAGTGAAGGTGTGGTTAAATTGAAATCCATTTCTAGTAAATTTTCACATAATTCATCTATTTTAGAGTAGTCAGAAACTGCAGCACCTATTAATGCAATTTTATTTAATCCAGTGGCATTTCTTCCTTTTTCAGCAATTTTTAACAGTTTTTTAAGTGAAGTTTCTCTACGGGGACGGTATAAATACCCCGACATGCAAAATCTACAGCCCCTGGTACAGCCCCGGGATACTTCCAGTAAAAATGCATGGCCAAAGGCAGGAATAAACCTTTTATCCGATGTTTCTGGAACAACTTGCCTTACTGGATGGCAGGCATCATCCACATCCTTAACAATATTCCGTTTTACAGGATTATCCGGCACGTAAACCCCTTTAATATCCATAAAAGCTTCAATACTCTTTCTAGGATCATCCAATTCCATGTACACATCCAGTACTTCGTCTAGAATTACCTCGGCCTCACCAACAATGAAAAGGTCAACGAATTTGGTCATGGGTAAAGGATTTGCTGTTGCGCACGGGCCACCAGCAATTACAAAAGGATCTCTAGAGGCACGATCACCACATTTAATAGGTATGTTTCCTTTATTTAACATGGATAGGACGTTGAAGTAGTCTTGTTCATATTGCAGTGAAAAACTTATGATGTCAAAATTTTTTAATGGAGTGTTGGACTCTAAACTTTTGTGATAAGGATAAACAACTCGTTCACAGTATACGTCCTCTCTGGAATTTAGAAAATCATAAATGATATGATAACCAAGGGATGACATGGCTGTTTTGTAGAGGTTAGGATAACATGAGGCAAATCTCACATCCACTTTGCGGGGATCCTTTTGCACTACATTGTGTTCAATTAGCATAATGATTATAATTTGATTTAACCATATAATCAAAATATCTAAAAATTAGGATTAATTTAAACCATCACTATTTAAAAAAAATTTAGGAAACAAAAATAATGCAATTAAACTATAAAAAAGTTGCTGTAGGCGGTACCTTTGATAAATTCCATAAGGGCCATGAACAATTACTCAATACAGCCTTTCAGATTGGTGAAAAGGTCATAATTGGTGTCACCTCCACTGAATTTGGTGGGCAAAAGGGGGATGTTGAATCCTGTGCAGCCCGGATGACCAATCTAAAAAATTTCTTAAAAGATTATCCAAAAAAATATGAAGTAATGAGATTAACTAACTCATATGGTACAACCATATATGATAATACATTTGATGCAATTGTGGTAAGTAGAGAAACTGAAAGCACGGCTTATAAAATCAATGAAATTCGTAAAGAGAAAGATATGAAGCCGTTAGCTGTTATTGTTATTGATACTGTTTTTGCTGAAGATGGAGAACCAATATCTTCAACACGTATAAGGAAAGGCGAAATCAACTTTGAAGGCAAAATATTAGATAAAAAACCATAAAGCTTTGAATAATTATAAAGGTGAATATATGAAAGTGGTCGTGGGGTCAAAAAATCCAGTAAAGGTTAAAGCAACGAAGAATGTATTAGAAAAACTTTATGGAGAAGTAGAAATTGATTCAGCAGACGTGGATTCTCAAGTCCCGTCACAACCGTTTGGAATTGATCAAACCATTGAAGGTGCTATAAACCGGGCTAAAAATGCTTACAATTCAGATTATGATTTAGGTGTAGGTATAGAATCGGGTCTAATGGAAACACCACACACTATAACAGGATATATTGATCTGCAGTGGTGCGCTATATATGATGGTGAAAAGGTAACAATTGGAGTTAGTGCTGGATTTGAATATCCACCTACTGTGATCAAAGAGGTTCTTAGTGGTAAGGAAGTGGGAGATGTAATGGATGAAGTAACTGGTGTGGATAATTTGGGAGAAAAAACTGGGGCCATAAGTTATTTTACTAAGGGGTTACTGGATCGTACTGGAAATACTGAACAATGTGTCTTAATGGCAATTGTGCCATTAATTAATATGGATCTATATATTAATCATTAAATTATTAATGGGGTTTTATTTTTGTATGAAATCAAAAAATTCTTGTCTAAAAACATCTTTTTTATTTTTCTAATTTTTATAACAGTTATTATTGTCGGTTATAAATTAACAGTTCAAATAGAATTAGGCCCGGTATGGGACACGTATGATTTTTTATTAAATGCCCTAGAATTTGCTGGGATGGGGATTGGTTATTCAGATATGCTTCGACCACCATTATTACCCTTTTTAACTTCCATAATTTTTCGTTTTGGTTTTATTTCAGCAAATGTGATATTCCTAATTGATGCTATTTTATTCATATTTGGTACTGTAGGATTATATTTACTTTTAAAATTACGATTTAGTTCTTTAGGAAGTTTTTTAGGTTGTTTCATATATTTAACAATGCCAATTGTTTTAACTTTCATTGCATCAGGTTTGTCGGATTTACCAAGCATTTCTTTTTCCATTTGGACAATATATTTTATTGTTTTAGGAATTAAAAGAAATCCAAAATTTTTTTATTTAGCATTCCCCTTCTTTTTATTTGCTTTTTTAACCAGATACTCTTCAGCTCTAATTATTTTTCCAATAATATTATTTTTATATATGAATAGGGATTTAATTAAGAATAAGACTCATTTAATGGTTGGGATAATATTATGTTTTATAATTTTAACTCCAGTCTTAATTTTTTTCTCCTTAAAATATATGAATCCTTTTTATCCATTTTTTTCTTTTTTCAGTAGTACTACAGGACCTTCTTTAACTAGTAGTATTTTCTATAATCCTGACTTACTTTTTTTCATTAAATTGCCTGAAATGGTTGGTAGAGAAGTAATAGTGATAATTATTGCCATAATTTGGGGTTTTCTTATTTATGAAACCCTTAAAATTAAAAGGTTAAAACATAATTTATCCCATCGCTTAACAATAATTAAGAAGATTAATTTTATAATTTTAATGGTGTTAATTTTAGTATTTGTAATTACTTTTGGAAAGATATTTTATATGTTTAGTGAGATCATTTTCTTTTTGATATGCATCTTAATTTATGAGTTATTTAGTCCCCGTTTTAAAAATTTAGATTTTAATTTACTATTTATAGCATGGTTTATGAGTTATTTTATATTTCACAGCATTTATGCGATTAAAGATGCACGATACTTTTTAACCATGGCTCCGGCGCTTTCTTATTTTTTAATTTTAGGTTTAAATTTTTTGTCTAAATCATTTAAATTAAAAATCAAAGGAATTAACCTCACTTTTCCTATCTTTTCAATACTAATCTCTTGTATGTTAATTTTTTCTGTGACTACTTCATACTTTCCCAGTATTGTCCAAGAAAATTCTGGAGTTAAATATTTAAATCAAGATTTCATAGATGCTAGTAATTGGTTAAAATCATATGATCCTAATTATAAAGAAAAAATAATATATTCTGATTTTTGGCCTTACTCTTCATGGTATCTAAAAATGGATATTAAAAAAATGCCAATATTTAAGGGTGAGGATAAATTTTATTCAGGAATTAAAGATTATAATATTACCCGTTTAGATATTAAAAAATATGATCAGGAATTAAAGAATAGTAACGCTACATATTACTTTGGGGTTCGTAAAAAGTTAAATTTAACTTCTTTTGAACCTATTAAAGAATTTGGGGTTGTAGTACTTTATAAAAAAATGACTTAATAAGATTGGATTATTTTTAATATTGGAGATTTATATGTTAAAAAATATTAAAAAGAGTAAACTGATTGAATATTTAAATAATAGGCACAATATCTTTTTTTTATTGATTTTATTAATAATTTCTTCTTTTATAATATATTTAAGATTACGAATTCAAATAATTTTAGGACCTGGTTGGGATACATTCGATTTTTTATTGAATGCTCTTGAATTTTCTGGAATGGGTTTTGGTTACTATGATTTATCGAGACCTCCTTTTTTATCATTTTTAACAAGTCTTTTTTTTATATTTGGATATATATCTGAATCTGCAATATTTATTTTAGACGGTGTTATATTCATCTTCGGAGCAATTGGATTGTATTTCATGCTTAAAATCCGTTTTAGTAATCTTACGAGTTTTGTAGGTGCTTTATTATTCATATTTAATCCATTGTTGTTACAGTGGGTTACAATAGGATATTCGGATATAGCAAGCATTTCGTTTTTGATTTGGGGTGCTTATTTTCTTTTTAATAAACAGAAAACAAGTTCTTGGATGATGTATTTATCCCCAATATTTTTCGCTTTTTCGTTCCTAACTCGTTATAGTTCTGCATTATTTATTTTTCCATTACTTCTATTTTTTTTGATGGAAAAATCTTCATATAAACTTAAAGAAATTTTTAAGTATTTTTTGATGTTTTTGTTAATTATCACTCCTTTTTTAATATTTTTTTACCTGAAATTTAGTAATCCATTGCCTTTTCTTAATGTATTTTCTTCAACAACTCTTACACCATCTAACCTTTATTGGGCTTTCAATAACGATTTCTTTTATTATATTAAGAATTTATTTTCTTATGTTAGTTTGTGGTATTTAGGTGGATTTGTGTTGATCTTTTTAATAATGATCGGTTTTACTCTTACAATATTGAAAATAACAAAAAAATCAATAAATTTCAGGATTCATAAGATTCAAAATGATTTAAAACAGGATTCAAACATTATTATTTCAGTAATTTTAATTCTATTATTTGTTCTTACCTTAAATAGAGTTTGGTACATGATAAGTGAATTAATTTTCATTATTTTTTGTTATTTCTTTTATAAATATTTGAAGGACATAAAACTTGATTATAAAATGGAGCTTTTTTTTGTATCATGGTTCGTTGCGTTTTTAATATTTCATAGTGTATATGCTATAAAAGTGGATCGCTATTTCATTTCAATGCTTCCGGCATTTTTGTTTTTGGTTATTTTTGGATTAGATACGGTATATCGTCTATTTAAATCGAAATATCCGTTTAAAGTTGCAGATATTTCTATATTTTTAATTATTGTAGTAATTATTCTTTTTAATATAATTCCAAGTACTATTTGGCTAATTGCAAATTATGATCATATCAGTTCTTCAGGAGATATGTATCCTGAAGTAAAAGAAGCAGTTTATGGTAGCAAATGGATTTATGATAATGTACCTGATTATAGACAGAAAATCATCTATTCTGATTTTTTATGGCCACATTTTAGTTGGTATTTAAAAATGAAAGTTAATCGGTTAATTATCGAAAATGTTACATCAATTAATCGCAATCTTAATAACATTTCTGCTGATTATTATTTATCTAGTTATTACAACAATAGCCTTAATACCTACAAGAAAAAAGTAGAAATTGGAAATCTAACAATTTTTGAGAAGATTTAACTAGATTATGACAAAATTAATAAATTAAAAAAAAGTTTATCATTAATCATGAAAAAAATTTTTAAATCACTATTTCCATTCGTTCCGTTAATTACAGTGATCTTCTTTTTGATTTTGGAACCATATTACATCTTTTCTGCAGGTGGTGACACTAACTTTCATTTGCTCAGGGCTCGTGAAATACTGGAAAATCCATTATTAGGTATTGTGTGGGATTATTTAGTATATAATCCTGTAGGCCGGCCATTGTGGCATCCTCCTTTATTTCATATCATTTATGCGTCTTTGTGGTCTTTAGGGGGTGTTAGATTTGCTCACTCTGTTATGTGTATTCTGCAAATAACATTGACTACTTTTGTGGCTAGTTGGGTTGCCAATAAACAATATGGTGCTTTAGCAGGTTTTTTCGCAGGTTTTTTCGCTTTAGCCCCTCCATTATCTGCACCACTAATAATTGCTATTCCTGCAGCTTATCTGCCTATTATGGCTGTTTTAACTATTTATTTTATCCCTAAAAATAAAAAAAAAGCGATTTTAGTTTCCATAATTGCAATATGGGTTCATATGGTGTCTTTATTCGCAATTTTACCATTATTCTTGATAGATGGTTACAAACAAAAATCTTACAAACTAGCAATTTTATTTTTATCACCTTTCATAATATTATGGGGGGTATATTGGTTTTATTTTAAAAATTGGCTCGTTACTGGAGGAATTTTTTATACTTTAAACAATCTTTATATTAGCACGTATTTAACAGTTTATGGTTTTTATAACCTATTTTTGGTCTTTTCATTAGGATTAATTGGTTTATACCTTATTTATGAAATTGATTATAGGATATTTAAATTAATAACTGCTTATACACTTATTGTAATTTTATCAAGCTTTTTAGGATTTGGAGGAGATTTTTTAAGAGGTTTTCAATTTGCAGCTTTACCTATGGCTATAATGGCAGGGTTCACTGTAAAAAAAGGTTATGATTTTTTAAATCAAATTAATCGTAGATATTTATCTACTGTTTTTATTTTTATTTTTATTTTTATTTCTTTAATTGGTTTTTTGATATTTTTCAGTCAATGGTCAACAGAGGAAGTTGGTTGGGATGATCTGAACACTCCATTTGAAAAAGATGCTTATAATTTGAAGAATTACCTAGATAATACTACCAATAAAAACGAAACTCTATGGGTTGAATCAGAACTGGCTGAAAAAGTTGCTTGGATGACGGGAAGAAAAGTTTCTAACGGAAGATATTTAAGGGAAATTTATGGTGCTGTAAAAGGATTTAAAGATGAATATCAACGACTCAATATATATCAGAATAATGAATCATTTTTAATTAATAATATTAGGAATCAAACCATCGTTATAATAAGTAAAAATTAATAACTAATAATCTCATACTGAGTGATTATATGTCTAAAAAATCTTTACTTTACACTTTTATAGCAATATTTTTAATATTCTCCATAGCAATATTCTTTAGATTAGAATCCATTAATCTTAATGGAGTTCCAGAGAAAGAAAAATCATTTTATCAAGATGAAAATGGGCTTCCTTACATGTATGAGATGGATTCTTATTACAATTATAGGCTGACTAAAAATTTTCTAGATCATGGATATATGGGTGATAAAAAAATAGATGGAGTTGAGTGGGATTCATATTCATATTATCCGCCAGGTGTACCCATGGATTACCCTCCATTTATAGTATACCTAACTACATTTTTTTATAAAATTATAAATTATTTTGTTAGTACACCTCTGTTAATAGTATGCTTTTGGATACCTATATTAATTGCACCTTTAGGAGGTATTGCAGTATATTTTTTTGTTAAAAGATTCTCAAACAGTATCGCTGGACTTACAGCCGGTATTCTGGCTGTTATATCTCCAATTTATTTATTACGGACCGTTCCGGGATGGTTTGATACAGATATTTTTAATTTGATTTTCCCGATTTTAATTGTCTGGTTGTTCATG
>JGI11944J13513_1000914_pt1 | contig 25664 bp, 27 predicted proteins | sample TerdegcoTASludge_FD_13513 | JGI IMG/M metagenome (IMG submission 13513) | reverse complement strand
AATAAAAGCGTTCAAAAGAATATCAACCAATTCTTTGCCTTCGGCCTTGTCTTTGCCGGCGGTGTTCAGGTAATGAATCACCCGGCCGGTCAGGTAGGTTGTTCTGCCCTCAATGTTGTCAACCAATATATCCTGTCCTCTAAATTTTAAAAAGTCTCTAGCAAAACGCTTTAAACGCACATCGGTAACATAATATGTTCCGTCCGGCAGTACCCTTGGGCGGTTTTCGTCGGGATCGCCGTTAGGATTCCCCATTTTAATATCATACAAAAATAGAAATTCTCTTCTCCCGGATAATGTTTTTACTGAGTTTTCCATTAGTTTTCACTCCTTTTGTTTTTTTCTTTGGCTGGTAATATTTCCGCCGTCATTGATTGTCCCAATAAAAGGTAATAGTTTGTCTGGATATCGTTTAGCTTAATATTATCGCCCAATTTTAAACCTACCCGGCCTATTTCAGTAATAAGTTTTCTGACTTCTTCGTTTTTCTCAGTGTCATAGGCGAGCAACTTTTCCCTAACTTTAATGTACAGCTCCGGCAGGTCTTTGCCTTGTAAGGTAAGGCGCTTTAGCCAACTAAGGGCATTTGCGCTTACATTAACATCTCTTTTGGCCTGAACCTGCAGCAATTTTCCATAAAGTACGCCGAGCATAAAGGCGAATGCCTTATCTGGTGTGTTAATTCCGCTTTCCGGGCCAAAATATTTCTTCAACTCATCCATATCGGGTTCAAAATGTTCTTTTTCCATTTCCATAACCCCCACTCTTTTAAAGTAATACAGCCACCAGTTCAAGTGTCTTATCCAGCCCGCTGCCGTCAGGAAAGGCCCTTTTTTGCCTAAGCCTTCATATAAAAGCCCTTTGTGACCATCCTTTTGCTCTATCGCGTTGAGCCAATACCAGCGTGCCGTTGCCAGCACTTCTTCCCAGAAGCGCTCTAAAGGGATTTGGTTCTGATGGTATACACTGGTTGCAATTTGCCGTTTCACTTGGGAAAGTTGCCTGCTCTTGTTTGCACCCTCAGCTTTTTTCCCGCCAGGCCGGTGAAAAAGCGGGCGTAGTGCTCTTAAGGAGAGATTCGGATCAAAATTTACCAGTCCCTGTTGCAGCTTCACTTTTGGGAACAAGGGGTGCTTCCAGTCCAGCGAATGGCCGTTTATCTCAGACAATTCTTTTAGCCTGCTGGGAAGTACATTTGTTATCATGCCGGTAACATTTCCTATTTCTTGTCCAACATCAGCCCAGATTATGATTAGATTTAAGATTGTTTCCTTGTCTTTCAACAAGTCGAGAATCCTATCTTCGTCAAATTCAACGTCTGTAGGTATATTTTCAATGTAACCTTTTGCTTCCGCTATTATCTCAAGGCGCGATTTTGCCGGCAAACCGGGTACAAAAGAAGGAATAATTAAGGCATTATCGCCAGCAATTCTTGCGCCGAAAGGCTGGCGGTCCTTTTTGGGTCCAGCCTTTTTTAAAACATGAAATTTATATATATAAAGAAGATCTGCGCAAGAACCGCATAACGCATACTTTTTCCAGGCATGGAGAGTGTCGATGCCCGGAAAAGCACCAGCCCTGTCCACATTATTTAAATTGATACCCGCTCCTTTAAGAGCGTTAGGAAATATAGCGACATCAGATCTGTTGCACAAGCAGCAAGTTTCCTTTTCCCTTACAGGCGCCTGTAGTGTTGCATATCTCTCGCCGGCTAATTTCTCAGTCAGCAGATAATCAACGTACATGGCATTTTCTCCCGGCAATCGACCTCTGCTATCTCTTACTGTTAAAAACACCGTGCCGCTTTGAGGGCCAATTTTGTCGACCGCGCAGGCCAGCAAATTTGCATAACCACTTTCCCGCCAGTTAATAACGTCGCCATCGGTTATCTTAATTCTGGCACAGTTTAGGATATCGAGTATTTCTTGAAAGTAAGGCGACCAGGGCTTGTCCTCCTGAGCTATCTCGGAAAAATACTTCATTGTTGTAACTAGTATTTTTTCAGACGGCCCACCTCCTTTGGTTCTATCATATGACCTTTTAATAACGGGGCCGACTTGAGGGCTTTGCGGGCCAGTCGGCCGCATAAAAGGCAGTTTGTCAGGAGTGCATCCATAAGCAGTATGATCAGTATCGTTTAAAATATCTCTTACTGTTAATTGCACCAAGTCATCTCCGCATTTCTCCAAAACATAAACCGTCGTAATCTTGCCGCTGTCCTCAACTAAATAGGGGAATAATTTACCAGGAGAATTGATACGAAATCCTTGGTACCAGCTTTCGTTATCAGGCGGCAGGTCTTCATCTAGTATTTTCCCAGTCAGGTAGTCTAACGCCATCGTTCGCATTGCTCCAATCAAGCTATCACATCCTTTCTTAAAAAATTAATGTAAGGTTTCGTATTTTCCCAGCTATTTTAATTAAAAACGTCTGCCATATAATATGTAAGAAAAAATTATTATATTAAGTTGTTTTTAATGTACATAATAAAAATTTTCTTTACTAAACACTAAAATAATATTAAAATTATTGCAAGCTGGTATCTATAAAATCCATAATTTCTCTGACAACTTTCGTAGTATACCTACAAGGAATTGAAACAGTTGCTTTTATTGTAAACATAATGTTTAGTATACCTATAAGGGTTAGTTATCTTCATTTAAACACCATCAAGTCATCTGTATAAAACTCATCAGGAGGTCCATCCATGAAAGCAACCCGCAAAAAGGCCCTCTTCTGGAGCGTGCCGGATGATGTTTTGAACGATCCGGCTTTTACCTCCTGGAAGCTCAAAACCGTTCTCTGTGAAGGTTTGGCCGAGGATGTTGAGCTCTTGGACAAAAATCAGATTGAACAAGTTCTGACTCAGCGGTTTTTGCCACCAAAGATAAAAAGAATCTGGACTGAATACTTTCAGGCCGAAGCGCAAAGGGACGGAAAAATGAAACTCACTGCTTTACAAAAAAAAGTAATTAAAATATTTTCACAAACAGATAAAAGTAAAGATTTCTATTTTACAGGCGGAACAGCTCTTGCTGTTTGTTACCTTTCCCACCGGGAGTCGGAAGACATCGATATTTTTACCGGTAATCCCGTTGCGGTTTCGCCGACGGCGCGAGAGTTTGAACGCCGACTAAAAAAAGCGGGCTTTGATGTGCAGGTCGAAAGGCGCCAGTCCTCCTTTGTCAGGATTTTAGTCGAACAGGAGCTAAAAGTAGATTTGGCCCTGGACACGCCTTTCCGGCTCAAGCCGCCGATGCGGTTAAACCTCGAAGGAATAGACTTCCTGGTTGACGATTTAACGGACATTGCCGCCAACAAGATGCTTGCCCTCTTCGGCCGGGCCGAACCCCGTGATTTCATCGACGTATATTTTCTATCAAAAGAATATTTTGATTTCATGGAAATGGTAGAAATGGCCGGAAAAAAGGATACCGGATTTGATTTGTATTGGCTTGCTGCTGCCTTGCTTGAGGCGGATAAGATAATAGTTTTACCGGTTAAAATGTGCAGACCTTTTGACTTGATCGATATGAAGCAATTTTTCAAAGAACATCGGCTAAAGATTATGAGGCGTATTGTTAAAACATAGGCGTCCCTAAAATCGGAACTTATGTTTAATATTCTTTCTTATCTCTTAATTTTTTCTTGCTTTCACCATCTCCACGCACCCGTACCCCTGGCTCCCTTTCCCGCCAATCCCCGCATCAAGTCCCATCTGCAGCAGTTCGCGCGGACCTGTCAACTTCAGCCGGCAGGTGTATCCTTTAACAACCGTACCCTTATAAGACATCACATGCAGGCGGGGCCTGTCCAGCGGTCTTGCCTGAACTTCGCCTTCCGGGGGCTGTTCTCCGTAAAAGGCTTCATATTTCTTGCGCAGGTTGGCGTTAATAAGTTTATTGAAATCACCTTCACCCGGTTGGTAGTAACACGTATATTTACCTCCCTCCGGCTTTAGCAGAGTACTGTAAGCTACGACTGGCGATAAAGTCCGTGCGATTAAAACATCACTCTCAACTTTCTGCTCGTCAAAACGAACTTCATTGATATTTAAAATGGAGTCTCCAATCCGGACGTGGTTTTTGGTAAGCAGATTATTGACCAGGGAAAGGAAAAATTCCATGTCCGGTGAAGAAATTACCAGGCGGGCGCCTTCAGGAAATTTGATAGTTCCTGCTGTTCTGTCAATGAAGAACTTGCCCATAATTCGCGAGAAGGAAAACATCTTAAAACGCCTATTCCCCGCAGAGTAACCTTCGTCATGAATACGGGAGGCGACATCTTTGGGTAGTGCCGCGTAAATAGCCGACTGAACGAAATAATTATATTGGATAGGGAGGGCCGGTGAAGACGGATCTATTTTCATATTTATATAAGCATGCAAAGAAAAACCCTCCTAAGTAAACCAAATTCTTAATACTATGTTAACATAATTAATATTTATCATAAAGTATAAGGTTTTTTATATTATTTTGGCTCTTAATCGACTTTTTGCATTAATTAATTACATTTACTTAATTATATCACCATAATTTGCATATATCTACAAGATAGAACAATAAATAATACTCTTTCCAATAACAACATTGTAGTATACACAACGGTACCACGGGAAGTAACGCATATAAGCGATCAAATAGAACTTAATTTAGCCTCCCCGCCACCCACCCTCCGCCATTCTGTAACAGAATACCCCCGATAAACATAAACTAAAATGACGACAAGGCAGGATAACAACCAAAAGAAAGGAGTTGTGAACAGCTTGTACCGCTTGCTCCCTCTATTGTTTATGCTCGCTGTCAGCCCTGAGTCGGAAAAGAAACTAGATACTCTGAATTCCTTTATCATGGCTACAAAAGATACAGTGTCAAGCATTAAAAGTGGTATCGATACTTTTCATGCAGCGATGATGCCCTTTATGACAGGATCGGCAACCAACGAAACCAGTTCTCCCCCGCCCGCGCAGCCTAAATATGATGCGCCGGGACAAAAAGAAGCAGGCGATTTCGAGGTTTAGTCATGCATTCTTTTATTCTGGAAGAAGGCTGTTTCTTTTTAAACCGGGACTCTCCCCACCGGGCTGGTATTATAAATATCAGCCCGTTTTTTTAACGGATTATTTTTTACTCGATATATAAAAATAAACCGCTCCCGGGCAGCATGAACTGCCTTCAAGCGGCAACAAACGATCACATGGTTCGGTATGATCATCTTTTTAGCTTTGCGCTCTTTTGCGTTGATCAAGGTTATCCCATTTCATTATTTTCGGCATTTCCCGGACGGTTTGTTTTTCCCCGCCCTGGTCGTTTTTGGCCGCGCCTGCCGCATTTGACGCATCCTTGGATGCCGCCGGCTTGCCTTTTGAGGATTCAGTCTTGGTATTGTTCTTGGAGCCTGTTCCCATCAAACCCGCCAGCATGTTCATCAGGTTGCCCAAGTCCATATTCTGCCCGCCGAGGGCGCTCAGCAAACTCATCAGCATGGCCGGATTTAGTCCCTGGCCTCCCTGGCCGCCGCTAAGACTCCCTAAAAGGTTCATTAACGCGGCGGGGTTGAATCCCTGGCCGCCGCTGCCGCCCTGACCGCCCAGCAAACTTGTCAGCATACCCGCCAGATCGTTCGTAGACGGGTTCCCTCCAGTGGCGCTGACCGGCGCCGGCGCTGGTACTGTCGCCGGCGCTGTTACCGGAGATTGTATGTATCCGCTGGAACTGCCGTGATAACGCTTTCCAATCAGATTCAAGATACTGGTAAGGTTGACCGAACACATGTAGATCAACATTGTTTCCTGGTCCATTCCATACTTTGACTGTAGTTCCAGCACCCTTGCGACAGCCTCTTCCAATACGGCGGTTCCTTTGACATCTTCAGCCAATCAACTCACCTCCCCGGAGAAAATTTTCCATCATGTTAAAACAATCCGGGTATACTGGGAAGCTCCATCCCGCCGGTCAACTTGGAGATTTCATTTTTTAACAGATTTTTTGATTCGGCGACAGCTTTATTGAACGCGTTCGCCACCATGCCTTCCAGCGCCTTGGCATTACCCGGTTTCAACGCGCCCGGGCTGAATTTGATTCCCAGCACTTGTTGCTGGCCGTTCATCACAATGCTGAACATTCCTTCACCTTCGCTGATTTCCACGGTTTTGTTTTTCAGCTCCTGCTGCAGCTTTTGCATCTCAGCAACGATCGCGCCCATATTATTCATCATCCGGTTGTTTTCCCCTTTCCCTTCACAGCCTTATGGCCGCAATGACTCATTATTAAATATATTCGCCCCGCGCTAAAAAAGTTTATAAAAGGCCAAAAAAAAAGCTGTTTTACAACAGCTTTCTTTTTTTATTCATGGCCTAACCGCGCTTGCGCATGCATTCCAGCACAACATCGTCAATTTTGACGGTATTGGTGTTGCCCGTGCCGGGCATGAAGTTGAAGCGGACCATGATTGAATCAACACTTTCGTCTGTCACCGGCGTGGCGAACTGAACCTGGGTGTAGGAGTTATCCGGTATGCCGGTGCTGCTTAGCGTTTGCGTGCCGATACCGATCTGAGTGCCATATTGATCATAAAATACTACTTCAGCGGTTAAGGAGAAATCGCTGGTCGTCCCCAGGACATCTTCCCTGACCCAGAAGGTGAGGCGGTACTGGCGGTCGCCGACAATTTTCTTGTGAATCATCTGGAACAGCGCCCCGGGCAACTGGGTATTCAATAACCCGATTTCCGCCGCAAACGACCCGGAATGAGCCGTACTGCACTGGGATACATTGCTCGCGCCCCAAAAGACCGGGGCGTAAGGGCTGGCCCAGGCCTCGAGACCGCCGTCCCTGAGCAGGTTGCCGACGGGAGACTCATCCGGGGACGGGCAGGTCTGCACAAAGATCTTACGGTCTTCCGACACCCTGGCGGTAGCCTGAATGACAGCAGTCTCGTGGATCCGGCAGGCACGGTGCAGTTCCCAGTTCATATCCACATCAACATGACGGAACTGGATAAAAACATCATGTTTATGGCGAATCAGCACGGGTTCATCCAGTTCAACCAACTTGGAAAACGACAGTTCTTCGGCTGTATGCTTGACTTCATTATTTTTATTTACGTAAAAGATTTGCTTGTGTAAAATACCGTTTACAATAATTTTCTTAAGGAACAAATCCCTGTGCGGATGGTGGCTGTCATGATGCACCAGAACGTATTCGTCGTGCTTGCCGTACTTGCCGTGCTTACCATCATGGTAGCCGTCATAGTCATGATAGCCATGGCCATGATGGGCCTCGTCAACAAATACCGGCGTGGCGGTCAGATCGCGGACAGAAGCTCTGATTTTGTCGACCTTGATCGCCAGTTCGGGTAAGGTTAACACATTGTCAATCACCGCTTCCACATCTACAGACTCGATAACCAGCGGCACTCTTATTTCAATACATTTGACCGGCTGGACTTCCGTGTAATAGTATTGTTCGGGCATTTTTTAGACCTCCTTAATAATTTTTAATCAACCCATTGCTTCGCATGGAATCTTAATCACCTGTCCGACGCTGATGACATCCGGGTTGGTAATCTCGGGGTTTTCGGCCAGGATCAGGGCGACTGTCGTTCCATGCGCCGCGGCAATGGTAGTGAGCGTGTCACCCGCCCGAACCGTATAATCGGTCGGAACACAGGTGGTAGGCGTGGGAGTCGGTGTGACCGCGGGCACATAAACATTCAGCTGGGCTAAATCGGTCACCGTGGCTCTGACTTTCAAAACAGCTTCGGTGTGCAAATCCGCGCATTGCAATTGCTGATCCACGTTGACATATTCCGGACTGACCTTAACCTTGACCCTCATATCAGGTTCGGCGTCGGGCACTACCACAAATGTGCGGAAATTCAAACGCTGATGCAGCGCGTGGACAGCCTGGTCGGGCTTGGTGCTGACGTAAACCACTTCCACATCGGCGTGACCCCTGATCAGGACCTTGCCATTGAGAATATTTGTTTCCGTTACTTTTATATTGTCTACCCGTGACTCCAACACCTTCATGACATCAGGTTTGGACTGGGGAACCTCAGTGGTTTCTCTCAGAACCACCTGAGTTTCTCCGGAGCCGATTTCCCGGTCGATCTTCAGCTTTACCCTGTCATAGTCTCCCTCATTTTTCAACTCGGTGGGAACATTTTCAAGCGTCCTGGTTTCGGAAACAAAGACAATCAGTTTGACAATGATATCAGCTGAAAGCTTCGGGCAAGTTACCGGCGCGATATCGGCGTTTTCCACTTCCGCCCGCACATGGACGTTCATTCCCTGCTGGGCTTCGGGAACCTCCACGAAGTCGCTGAACTTGATGATACGGTGCAGGTCATGAACGGATTGCCCGGGAGTCATGGACACATACAAAACCTGAAGCTCTACTTCACCGTCCACAATCACTTTGCCGGCAAGGACCCGCTTATCTGTAATTTCCACTTCCGCCTTGATATTCAGGATCTTTTCCACGTCCGGCTTTTCTTCCGGCACTTCGAACGCATCGCTGATAATAACTTGCTTGGTTTCTTTGTCGCCAATCATGTGTTCAACAGTGAGGTCCTGGGTTTCCAGAGCTTCATTCCCGGCCGGGGTTGTTGTAAGCACTTCCATTTCTTCAACATCCATTATTTTTGCAAAAGTGCTGAGCACAGCCGCCACATCAAATTTACATGCGCTGTCTTTACTTGGAGTCAGACTCACATCCTCCACAGTAAAATCGACAACGTAATCCATCCCGGGCTCGGCGCCAGGCACATCGACAAAGGTCGTAAAATTGACATCACCATGCAATGAGTGAACTGATTGATCAGGTTCAAAGGCGACGTACATCACTTGCAAAGTCAGGGTCCCATTAATGATGGCTTTGTCCGGAACGATGCTGACGTCTCTAACTTTGGCAGTTGTTTCTTTTGATAAAATCTTTTCCACACTCGGCTTGGTGTCAGGAATTTCAATCCGACCTTTTACCACGGTCTGAACTCTATTTTCACCCTGGACCAAATTAACCTTAAGGCGTTCGGTTCCAGCCATGATGGTTTCCTCCTTTCAAAATTTTTCTGTACTAATATATGTGAGAAACATACGAAAATGTGCAATAAAGGTAGTCAGCATGCAAAAAACGAAAAAAAAAGAGGACCTGGGTCCTCTACCTTATTTTACTAATATTTTTTTCGCCTTTATTGTTAACTTTTTATGCTCATTTTGCCGTCAATCAACCGGTGAACATCTGCACGAACATTTTCCCGTACGGACCGCCGCTGACGACGCCAATGCCCACTTTGGTATAATTTGCATTTAGTATGTTCGCCCGGTGTCCCGACGAGTTCATCAGGTTGGTGTGCGCGCTGCCAACAGTTGAAGCTCCGGCCAGGTTCTCCCCGGCGTAGCGGTACTGCACGCCGGCCGATTTCATCATATCGAAGGGAGAGCCGTATGTCGGCGATGTATGACTGAAGTAATTTTTATCAATCATATCCTGCGCCTTCATTCTGGCCAGCTTTACCAAGGCCGGGTCCATTTGCAGGGGCTGCAGGCCTGCTTTGCTCCGTTCCTGGTTCACCAGATCGAGCATCTGCTGCTCGTCGGCATTTAACCCGTTAACGGGTTGTGGTTCCGGTGCCGGTGTTGGAGCCGGTTCCGGTGTTGGTGTCGGTGTCGGTGTGGGTGCCGGTGTCGGTGTGGGTGCCGGTGCCGGTGTGGGTGCCGGTGCCGGTGTCGGAGTAGTCACTTTCTGACCGCCGGCAAACAACAAAACGACAATTTTATTGTTGTTTTTCATGATTATTCCAACGCCGATCCGGTCATAAGATGAACTGAGAATGGTCGACCGGCTGCTGGCGGCACATATTCCCTTAAACGCCGCGTTAACTGTGCAAGCCTTGGCCAGGACTTCCCTGGCGCGGCTATATTGCACACCACCCATTTTTAGCATGTCATTGGGAGAGCCGTAAGTAGACGAGTTATGCCCGAAATAACAGTTGGAAGCGATATCCTGGGCCTTAATCCTGGCCAGATTTGACAGGACAGGGTCAACAGTCAGCGAAGCTTTGCCAGCGTCATGACGCGCCTGATCAATCAGGTCAGCCATCGACTGTTCATCAGCCGTAGCTGCAAGGCTGGCGTCAGCCGTTGCCGGGGCCGCCGCTCCCATTGAGAGTACCAACGCGAAAATAAACAAGGTAACAACCAAACCGAACGTCAGGTTCCTGGAACGCCGCATAAATTTACTCCTTTCTTTTGAGCCTCCGGGGTTAGCTGACGGGTTCGGTAAAAGACAAAACCCTACCCATTCGAGTCATGAGATACAAGACATGACATATCACATGGAAATGCCCTATGTCTGGGTCTTGCTGATGACTTTACCGGGATTCACCCCATAAACCGGTTCCCCCGTACCCGGATATTTTCCGGGATTCGGCCGCTTGTATTTAATTGGCTTTGCCTTAACGTCTGACGTCTGACGTCCGCCAAAAGACGGCTGTTTAAAGAAGCATTCATGAAAAGGGCTTGTACAAGTTTAATATACCGGCGAATGGGGTCTCATGGCAAAACGGGTAATTTAAGAACATCCATCGTAATGTTAACTTTTTTGGGATTATCCTGCGGCGTTGTCAGATGGCCTCCAAATTAGGGTCCATTGTCAAGATGCGGCAAAAATTTAACAAATAAAGGCCGGGCTTCCCGGCCAAAATTGAGGCTAACGACAGTTGTCAAGATCCCTGGCGACTACATGAGCGTCTATGAATAACAGTTTAAACAAGGTTTCCGCTTCCCTGGCCGCGCATCCGGAAAGGAGAATTCTTACTTGACCGCCTTCGATAAGTTTCCGGATGGCCTGGTAGGCTCTGCCGTGCGGCGGACCGGCGCCGGGGGGCTCCTCGGCCCTGGTCCCTTCACTAAGTCTCAGTGCCGCTAGAAATCCATTATTATAGCCTAACGAGCTTCCCTCGGTATATCCTTTTTCAAACCCTGACTCAAAACCCAGGTTGTAACCTAAATGATAACCAAAATCCTTGCTGGTATGGTATGATTCCTGCCGACCACGGGTCCAAAACTGTTCATTTTTCCCGCTTTTTTCTTCGCCCATGGCTCCTGCCCTTTCACTAATTTTCCCTTAATATGTACCCACGGCGTTAGGGGCGTAAAACACCGCCCCCAGACCTTCAGTAAGAACCAGACATTCCAGCCCATCCACACCTTCCACAAAACAAGTCAAGATAAATAACTTTTTTTTCAAACCTTTGCGAAACCGTTTCACGATCAACTCATCAAGGTTGCTCAAGGTGCTCACCATTTGCTGCGAGCTGTCCACAACAAGCGAATACCGGCCGTCCGCCTGTTTGTTCAGGACAATCTGAAACGGCATGTTCTGGTCACGAACAGATAACTCGTTGATCTTATCAAGATATTGTTGAGCCGCTTTCATGGCTTCTTCCCTGTTATGAAAACTCGGACCGATTGCCGGGATATCTTCTCCCAAAAAAGCCAGCGCCACATCACCGGACACAACCGCTTTCAGTACCATAAGATAAGCCTCCCCGGTAATCAATATATGGTTCGGCTGAAACAAAGGTGAGGAGGATCAGCTAACATCAAACAAACCGCAGCCAAAGTTAAACGAACTCAATGCCAAGCCGCTCTACAATATTGCTGATCCGGTTAAATATGGTCAGCTTATCCGAACCGGCGAACAGCAAACCCACGACTTCGCACTTTTCATTCAGAATTAACGCCCCGCTGTCTCCCGGTTGGGAAGGCATATCAGTCACTACCTGATCAGAAAACCAGACTTTTTCCTCCTCTTTCATTTCCACTTGCAGCGTAGTGCCGATAGATTTTACCACGCCGCTGGTCAGGCCGGTGGTTCTGCCGCTCTTTTGCACCTTCTGGCCGGGCTTGATATCGTTTATCCCTTTTATTTCACCAATTTCCAGAATGGCAGGTTTGACCAGATCGGCCGAATCAAGTTTGGCCAAAGCGCAATCCACGGTGTTTTCAGCCGTGTAATTTTTGTAAAAGCGTATTTCATAATCCCGTTTGACCAGGTTGAGCACCCTGGTGCCCCCGCTGGCCAGGGCCAAAGCCACCGGGCAGTCGGATTTCGCCACGTTTTTTAACAGCGGCACATAACGCTGCAGCACACCGATGCGATCCTTCAGCGTGCCTCCGTCATAAGGCCCGGGCTGTGCCACTGCATGGAACAGGATCATTAATTATATAATATTATCAGCTTGATTTTCCTATGCGCAATCCCACTCAACCGCTCTCCGGTAAAAATTGAAGCCAGGCCGTATTTTTCTCTGACATGCTCATTAATCTCCTCGCCGTTTTCAATAATAATAATTTTATTAATAAACTTCTCCAAAAAAAACCTGTCAAGGTCAGCCGCGTTTATTTGCATCCGCATAGAACTGATTTTACGCATATTATCTTCTATCCGACCGGCATTCATTAGCTTTTCATTCAAACTGACCATACCGGCCTCCAGGACGGCTATTTCTTTCTCAATCTCCGCGGCGGCCTGAAGATAAAGTTCTTCGCGGATATTTCCTTTGACCCTGTCAAGATAAACCGTTTTCCGCTGCCGTTTCTTTTCAGTTATTTTATTTTTCAGCCNCTTTGCCTCTTCGTTAATTTGCGCGGCGGACAGTTTTAAACTTTTGTCATACGCATCTGCCAGCAGGTTTTGAAGATCTGTTTCCCCGCCCATTTGCTCAATATCTTCAATGAGACAATTGATCAATTTGTCTTCCAGTATGTGATGGCTCGCGCAGCCCCCTTCTTTCCGCCCGAAATTATTATACCGGCCGCAAACATAATGAGCGGGACGGTTTTTCTTCTTTTTATGAACCAGATACGCCCCGCACGCGGCGCAAACCAAAAAACCGGAGAAGAGATGCTGCCCGTCCGACTTGTTCTTTTTTCTTCCTTCCCCTTCCCGCCACCTTTTTATACGCACTCTTTGCGCCATTTCGAAGGTCTCTCTGGAAACTATCGCTTCATGAGTGTTTTCCACCACCACCCACCTCTCCGGCGGCAGCCGCCGGGTCTTGCGCAGCTTGAAGGATACCTTTTCGCTCACGCCCTGGACCGTGTCGCCGCAATAGACCCGGCTGGTGATGATCCGCCTGATGTGCTGCTCATTCCAGCGGGCGGACTGCTTCGCCCCGGGGTAATTTTTCTCCTGGCTGGGCGTCGGTATATTCATGCTTTGAATATAATCGGCCAGCGCCCGGTAGCCCCAGCCGTTGATGTACATATCGAAAATCATTTGAATAACCTTTTGGTAGCGCGCGTCGACTACCAGCTTGTTTTTTTCGCTTGTGGATTTCAAGTAGCCGAAATGCGGCCTGCCCAGGTATTCACCGTTCTGTTTTTTTCTTCTTAAGTTTGCGCGCACCTTTTTCGAAATGTCCCGGCAATAGTGCTCGTTAGCCCACGTCTTGATGCCGACAATCTCGTCATCGTCCGCGAAGCTGTCGTAATTGTCAACAATCGCAATCAGGCGCACATTGTTACTGATAAGAAAATCAAGGAAAGTCAAGGTCTCGCCGTTGTTTCTCCCCAGCCGGGACAGGTCTTTCACCACCACTGTTCCGACAAGGTTGTCCTTAATATCGTTGATTAACTGAATCAGGCCGGGGCGGTCGAAATACACCCCTGATTCGTCATTATCCACATACAGCTTTGATTTCCCGAATTTATTCTTTATAACAAAACCGTTCAACAAATCGCACTGCGTTTCCAGGCTCTCGTCTCGTTCCCCGTTTTCATTGACACTAAGCCTGGCGTATACCGCCACCAGTTTTTTCCTGGTCCCGGCACCGGCTCCGGTTATGGGTGATCTGGTAAACTCGCGGTCCAACCGGATCACTTCCCCTGTGCCTTTTCAACGACTTTATCCGGATCAGCGGATGAAGAAGCGGCGGCAAGCATTTTTCTAAGCCTCCTGTACGCCAGAAAAACAACCATATCGTTAATTTTCCCCTTGTCATTCAGCACCGAAAGCCGCTCACGGTTTTCAATGATCAGTTTTTTCTCCACGAGATGCACCTCCTTATTCTAAATTTATTCAAACAGGGCCTTGTCCGAAAACAAGCGAGAAAATAAAAAACCCCGGCACCCTCAGGATATAATCTGAAAGGGCGCCGGAGCAAACCAGGCCATCCATATGGCGCTCTTCTATTCATCCACCACCAGCACGGCAGCGCCGCTGATTTTGCCGCCGCGCAAGGCGTCGAGCGCTTCATTGGCCGCGCTGAGGGGGAAAGGCCGCACCTCGGTGTGAACCGGAATCCTGGGTGCTAAAGCCAGAAACTCTTCTCCATCCCTGCGGGTCAGGTTCGCCACGGACCGCACGGACCGCTCGCCCCAGAGGATTTCGTAAGGAAACGCGGGGATGTCGCTCATGTGAATCCCGCCGCAGACCACCACCCCACCCTTTGCCGTGGCGCGCAGCGCGGCCGGCAGCAACGCGCCATCCGGGGCGAAGATAATGGCCGCGTCCAGTTCCTCCGGCGGCGTCTCCCGGCTGTCCCCGGCCCAGACGGCGCCCATGCCGCGGGCAAACCGCTGGGCTTCGAGATCACCCGGGCGGGTGAAGGCATAGACCTGACGGCCCTGATAGCGGGCCACCTGGGCCACGATGTGGGCGGCGGCGCCGAAACCATAAATGCCGAGGTGCATGGCCTCACCCGTCATCATCAGAGACCGGTAGCCGATCAGGCCGGCGCAAAGCAGCGGCGCGGCCTGCAGATCCGGGTAGTTTTCAGGAATGGGAAAGCAGAACCGGTGGTCCGCCACGGTATACTCGGCATAGCCGCCGTTGATCTGGTACCCGGTGAACCGCGCCTCGCCGCACAGGTTTTCCCGTCCGGAAGCACAATAGCGGCAATGGCTGCAGGTATAACCAAGCCAGGGCACCCCCACCCGGTCGCCCGCGGCAAATTGCCCGGCGCGCTCGCCGGCCGCCGCCACCGTGCCCACGATCTGGTGGCCGGGGATCAGGGGCAGCACGGGTTCCTTTAATTCTCCGTCCACAATATGCAGGTCGGTCCGGCACAACCCGCAGGCATGCACTTTAATCAGAACCTGATCCGGCCCGGGTTCGGGCGCAGGCACTTCAGCGGCGCGCAGAGGCCGGCCCGGCGCGTCCAGAATCATTGCAAACATTGCTTTCACCTCTATCCTTTACTCATATTATCAAAAATCTCATTCATTTGCATGCAAAATCCCTTTTCCCTTTCCATGCAGTATCTCAACCGCCGGGCTGTAAAATAGGATCGCCCGTCTTGGCCCTGGCCTCCTGAACACTGGAGCCGTTTGCCAGGACGTGATTATTGGACAGCACCATCAATTCATTGGTTTTCTTGTCTCTGACCACCGCCCCCAAAGTGCCCGCAGTGGACTGGTAATGACCGATGCTCACTCCCGGCTGGCACGGCCGCTCGCGTGACGTGCGCACGTCCAGCATCCTGACGGTGCCGATTTCAACCACGTCGGTATCCAGGCCGTCAATTCGCCTTGGCACGATATGACTGCGGGCAAGGTTCGACGTATGCACTTTTTTTTCCACATAAACGATATAAGCCGGACCTCCGGTATCATTTCCTCCGGCATTTTTGTAGCCGATTCCGACGCCCACGACATTTTTTAAGCCCAACAATTTTCCGCGATATTTTTTAAAAGCGTTAAAATACCTATCCATGTTTTCGTCAATCCCTCCTTTGGATCCTACAACATGATATGCAGGCTAATAATCAGAGGGCACTAAACCGTCTTAATAAGGTGATTTCGGAATTCCCATGCGATATTTCCCGCGGGTTTCCATCCCGCCGATGCCTTCGAAGCCGGTTACCGTCCCGGCAATGATATCCTTGATTGAAATCGGATCATAAATTGAGGTGTAAGCGATTTTCTCCACGACAAAAACAGGATCGTAAGCGTGGATTAATACCCGTTGCGGAGAGCTGGCGAAGTTGGCTCCGGCGGTCAGGATCGCTTCGTAATGCGACTGGCAGGCCCCCGCGAAAATAACCAAGTCATCCCTGCTTTTTTCATAGCGCCGGGCCGCCTTGATCGCCTCAACAAAATATTTTGACGAGTAATAATTGTCAATGTCCCTAAAATCAACCTTGCCCTTGATAAAACCGTCATGCCCGGTGAGCACAAGCAAATCCGGGCTGTGTTTTTTAAGTAAATCCTCCACAAACGCCGGCTGTTTGTCTTCATCAATGCAGTAACCGTTGGCGGGGATGCTCAACTGCTTGTATGTTGTTAAACAAAGCTCCAGGTAATCATTGTCGCCGTCAATGTGTAAAACAGTGCCGGGAATATCATAACCGTCCATTTTACCCTGTTCCGGTTCTTTGCTCCGGTCCCCTGGAACAGCCCTGCCCAGGATGATTTCCCGTTCTTTTACCCGGCGGCTGAAAATTCGCTTCATGTGTTCGCTGTTGCTCTTGGCCTGCTCCATCAAGTGCCTGGCGAGGACACCGGGTTCGACCTTGATCAGGTCATCCAGCGGCGCGTTCGCGTAGAGCCTGAGATGCAGCCCTTTTAAATAAGCGAGCTTGCGGCCGTCCTCGTGCCTGAACAGATCCACTACCTTAAAAAAAACATCGGAATTATAGGACTTTCTTCCTACAATATCACCTTGTTTAATTTCTCCCATCATACCTGGACTCCTCAATATTCATGTGTCTTTGGTATATAATATGTCAGCTGCAAGGTGACTTGTGATTCGCTAGCAACTTTCCCCGGCTTCTTCCATATGTTAGATTAAATAAATTGAAAGGGAGTTAGCAATGCTTGCTGCCGTAGTACCAGCCCGCAATGAAGAGAAGCGATTAATCAAAGCCATTGACACACTGTTAAACACACCCGTTGATCTGATTATCCCAGTGCTTAACGGATGCACTGACAATTCCCCTTCTTACATCAGCCGGCTCAAGTCCCCCCGGGTAATGCCGCTATATTTTATTGAACCGCTGGGTATTGACGTGCCAAGAGCGGCAGGCGCTAAAATAGCATATGACGAAGGCGCCGCGGCGATACTTTTTTTGGATGGCGACATGGAAGGGGATATATCAAAAAATATATGTGAACTGCTGGAAAGCGTAAACTCTCACCGTCTTGACATGTCGTTAACTGATTGTTATCCGGCCACCGGCAAAGACGGCCTTTCAACCCTGGCATCCCACCTGCTGGAAGAGCGCCGCAGGTTAAACCGGGAAATCGGCCTGGAAAAAAAAGTCGGCGCCGCTTCACCTTCCCACGGGCCGCACGCTGTGTCCCGGCGCTTCCTTAACACCGTGCCGCTGCGGGAACTGGCGATTCCCCCGGTCTCCCTGGCGCTGGCGGCAAAAAACAATTTAACAGTTGACATAGGCACGACAATCGGCCATAAATACCTGGGCTCACCCGAAAAAGACGAGCACCATTCCAGGCTCATCGCCGAAACCATCATCGGGGACTGTATCGAAGCCTTCTGCGCCTTTAATAATAAAAAACGGGGCAGAATCAGGGGGGGTATTGAATATACGGGCTACCACCTGGAAAGACGCTTCGACATCCTGGATGGATTCACCGCCGCTCCCTGTTTGTATTGACAAACATATGAATTTAATTAATCTCTATAATGGCAGGGGGGGGAAATAGGGAAATCAACGGCCGCAATCACGCCAATGAAAACAATTCGGGTAGTACCGGCGAAGGTATGCCCGAATTCTATTTACTGCAAGAATGTTACTGCAAGAATGTTTGCGGAAGCGGGGTTAAGCGGAAGCTAAACGAGTTCACTTCGTGTGTTTATCAGCCACGCTGGAAGCGCCATAAGCGTCTGGTTTGATTTTTGCCCGGAAACCGCTTCCCGTGACCATGCCCACCACTTCGCGGATGAGACTCTTAGTCTCACCGTGGTTGCCCACGTCAATATGGATTTCCACGTTCAATTCATCAAAACCGCTGTTGCTGAAGTATTTATTGACCATTCCTCCCAGTTCCAGGCTTAGCGCCGTTTCGTAAAAAATTTTTTGCCGGAGGCTTTTGATCTTCCGGTGTGTTTTTTTCCGGTAATAATAACGGGCGCCCTTACCCAAACGATGCACAATTACGGCGGTGACAAAGGAAGTTTCCCTTTTAACCTGGGAATCCGAACCGATAATGATTTTATACGACGAGGTGGGTATGCCTTTAATATAATTAATTATGTCGTTCATCATTTCATCAAAGTCCATGCGGCCCTTCGAAGGGCTTACAAAATACATGGCAACCAACCCCCACCTGTCAAATTCAAGACTCCCATTCGGGCTTCCTGACCCTTGAGCAGTTACGCTATTTTACAATTCAAGACGACAAACTGATTACCCTACTTCTATAATAATCATATCTAAACATATTGTTTCTGAATACCGCGCGGCTTAACTTTCAACTCCCCCGGATCTTCTGCAAGCAACCGGTTAAACGGGCAAATTCGGCCAGGGACAAAGTTTCACCCCGCCGTCCCGGATCGATAGCAGCACTCTCCAGCACCGCCCTCCACACTTCCTTCTCAATACCAAATCCCGAATCCGCCAGGGAATTCAGCAATGTCTTGCGGCGCTTGCCAAAAGCCGCCCGCACAACCTTGAAGAAGGTTTTCTCATCCTGAACAGGATCACGCGGCGGCCGCGGTAAAAGCCGCACAACAGCGGAATCCACCGCCGGCGACGGGAAGAAAACAGTTCTGGGAACCCGGAAAAGAACTTTTACCTCAGTAAAATACTGCACGGCCACGCTCAGCACGCCATAATCCTTGGTGCCGGGCGCGGCGGCGAGCCGGGCGGCCACTTCGGACTGAACCATCACAACCATGCGGCATAAATTATAGCGCTCCTGTAGAATATGTATTAACAGCGGGCTGGTAATATAATAGGGCAGGTTGGCGAGAAGCTTGTACTGCCCGCTTCCCCGGCCAAATCTTCCACCGGTTTTTTCGTGAACCAGCTTGTCAAAATCAATTTCAAGAGCGTTGCCGTGAATAATTTCCACATCTCCGGCGCCTTCCACTACTTCCGCCAGCACGGGCAGCAATCCCCGGTCCACTTCCACCGCCAGCACCTTGCCGGCTTCGCGGGCAATTCTCGTGGTCAAAGCGCCGAGCCCGGGGCCGATTTCCACGGCCAGATCGCCGGCCGACAAGTCGGCCGCTTCGATAATTTTATCAATTATATTGGAGTCTACCAAAAAGTTTTGGCCTAAACTCTTCCGGCAGGATAATTTATTGCGCTTAAGCAGATCCCGCACTACCGCCGGTGACGCAACTTCCTTCAAACTGGCTCCTCCCGCGTTAACTCTCAGCCCAGGATGACGTGGCGCTTACCTAGAGGGCGATTTTTTAAGCCATTATGCAAAGAACGAGTGAGCCCTCGAATAACCATTAAAGCATAATTTCGACATACTACATTTATTTCCTCTTTATTATGCCCTAATATAAATAAAACAAAAAGGCCTTTCGGCCTTTTAATATAGCTAATCCAGCACATATACTTTTACCCGCCTCAAGCCCCATCCCATAGCTTCGCCATATGATCCGAAAAACAGGTCGATGCGGTTTCCTCTTATCGCGCTTCCCCGGTCAAGGGCGGTGGCATAACCATAACCGTCAACATATAATCTGGTCCCCATCGGAATCACGCTGGTGTCTACAGCCGCGACGCCGTAATGCGGGGCGGCACCTGAAGCAGTGTTGCTGCCGGTGTAGGTATAGGCTGAAGCCAGCATATCCATGGCGCGGGAATACCGGATATTTTCGCCGCCACGGGACACAGCCATGGTGCTCCCGTATACGACTATCTTGTCTGTCGGCGGTTCAAGCACCTCCCGGGAAACTAACTGCCGGTCAATCTCCTGGCCGTCTTTAAAAGTAACCTGCCAGGTCTGACGCTCCTTCCCTTCTTTGCCCTCCTGCGCCACGCGGCTGGCTCCGCCCGGCATCAAAATAGTGTACTGTTTTTTCGTCTCGTAATCAATTGGAGCTTCACACACCTGATTTTCAGTTTTAATCCTGACAACTTTTACAGTCATCCCGGGGCTGACCGGGTCGTCTTTGGCCGGTTCAACCTCGTCTTCCGGACCCAGGCTGATCCCGTATTCTAAAAGCGCGTCCTCAACTTTCCGGGTCATCGTTCTAGCGGCAATTTCGGTTCCGTCCACGGCAATCGTCAGATCCGTGGCCCGCTTTATCGTTACCACCATGCCCTTTTTCAACCGGGAATCAAGAGAAGGAGTCACCTCGTCCTTTTCCAGCAGGGCGATATCTTGCGAATTCAGCAAACCTCCAACCGTTAGGGAAAAGGTTGTCACTGCCGTCTGGCTGCCGTCAATATCCACAACCACTGTTTTCTTCGCCCAGGCATAACAGCCCAACAGGAACACAACCGCCACGGCAATCAAAACAGGCCACTTGAACAAAGCCCCCCGGTCATAGTTTACTTCTTTCTCTTTACTACTCATTAATTGCCTCCCTTTTTTATAGTATGGCAATAATGCAGACCTTAAACGCTGGAAACATTATCAGATTGCGGCACGCCGGCCGCGACAGCCATGATTATTTTTTCCAATATAATTTATTTTGCCATGTATTATTTTACTATATGGAGTAAGCCCTGGATAGATTTATTTTTTGTAAGATTATAGCTAATAATGCCAAAAAAACCGGGTTATCCGCCCAGTGGTTCCACTTCTTATTTTTGTTATATTAAGTAAATTTATACTCCATAAGGAAATTTATATTTTAAAACTCAATACCCCTTTGGGCGTAGAGCCCTTCTGTAAAGGGGTGCTTTATTTCCTTCATTTCAGTAACCAGATCGGCCTGTCTGATAATCTCGGGAGGCGCGTGACGTCCGGTAAGCACCAGATGCAACCGCTCCGGCTTTCCGGCGACCAAGGCCAGCACGTCTTCAATGGAGAGCAGGCCGTAATGCAGCGCGTATAATATTTCATCCAGAATGATCAAGTCGTATTTGCCCGCGTTAATTTCGTTCGCCGCCGCGTTCAACGCCTCCTGGGCAGCGCGGCTGTGCCGGTCCGGAGACTCTTCACCCGCGCCGCGAATGAACCCTTTCCCCATCGGCCGTATTTCAAAACCCGGCCCAAGCTTCTCCGCCGCCTTGCTCTCCCCCGACTGCCGGCCGCTTTTGATAAACTGGAGGATCAGCACCTTCATGCCCTGACCCCAGGCGCGCAGCGCCAGCCCCAGCGCGGCGGTCGTTTTGCCTTTGCCGTCGCCGGTGTTAACCAGAAGCAGCCCTTTCCCCCTGTCCATTATTAAAATCCCCTTCCGGCAATGGACTTAATGGGGACATTCCTCCGACCCCAAAGTCACATTATTGGGGACATTCCTCCGACCCCAGAGTCAGGCTTGATAGAGAGGTGTGTCCCCTTTCCTTATATACGGAATAATCTCCGGCCGTTTTCAGCGCAAATCTTGGCTAGTTCGTCAGCTTCCATCTTTTTCAGAGCGGCTATTTCCGTCAATGTAAACCCTACGTAAGCAGGCTCGTTTCGTTTTCCCCGGTGCGGCACAGGGGTAAGGTAAGGCGCGTCGGTCTCCACCAGGAGGCGGTCCAGCGGCACGCGCGCGGCCACGTCTTTCAGCCTCGCGGATTTGGGAAAAGTCACCGGCCCGGCGATGGAGATATAGAAACCCATCGCCATACACTCTCTGGCCATCTCCCAGCTACCGGAGTAGCAATGGATAACCCCGCCCGCAGGGAAAGGGCCGTCATTGCGCAAAATATCCATCATGTCGCCATGGGCTTCCCGGTCGTGAATGACCACGGGCAAGTCAAGCCTCCTGGCAAGAGCCAGCTGACCTCTAAACACTTTTTTTTGTTCCGGGACCGGGGAAAGGTTCCGGAAATAATCCAAACCCATTTCACCCAACGCCACGACTTTTGGATGAGCCGACAGCTTTTCCAATTGCTCAAGGTAATCGGCCGCCGTCTCGCCCGCGGCATGGGGATGCACTCCAACCGCCGCGTAAACCAAATCATACTTTTCCGACATGCGCAGGGCCCTGCGGGAAGAATCGAGTTCAAACCCGACATTGACGATATTCACCACTCCCGCGGCGCGGGCCCGCCCGATCATTTCATCCCGGTCGGCGTCGAAATCTTCAAAGTCTATGTGGGCGTGCGTATCAAACAAGATCATAAACAATCATTCCTTTAATTTTTTCACGTCGATGCGCGGGAACAAAGCCTGCCCCTTTTTCACCGCCGCACCTACAGGTAGTTTGCCCCAGACCAGCGCGTCCCAAGTCGTCAGCTCAGACCGGTCCTCAATGCCAAGCTGCGCCCAGACCTTCCCCGGCAGCAACGGCATAAACGGAGAGAGCATGACGGCAATGAACCGCAGGCTCTCGGCGAGGTTATATAATACCGTGGCAAGCCGCTCTTGCCTGGCGGGGTCCTTGGCCAATCCCCAGGGAGCCGTTTCGTCCACGTACTTGTTGGCCCTGCCGACCAGACGCCAAATTGCGGCCAGCGCGTTGGACAGCTCCATTTTGTCCATAAGCTCTTCAACAACCGCGGGGGTCTGTTCAGCCAAGTCGATCAGTTCCCTGTCCAGTTCTTCAGGCGCGGCAGGCGTCTGAACCGTTCCCTGAAAATATTTTTCCACCATCGCCACGGACCGGCTGACCAGGTTGCCCAAGTCATTGGCCAGGTCCTTGTTGATCCGCTCCACCAGCAAATCCTCATTGTAGTACCCGTCCGAACCGAACGGCAGCTCGCGGAGCAGGTAATAACGGATGGCGTCGACGCCATATTTGTCAATCAGCGCCAGCGGGTCAACCACATTGCCCTTGGATTTGGACATTTTGCCGCTCTCCAAAAGGATCCAGCCGTGGCCCACCACCTTTTTCGGCAGTTCGATCCCCAACGCCATGAGAATTGCCGGCCAGATGATGCTGTGGAACCGGATGATGTCCTTGGCCATCAAGTGCACATCCGCCGGCCAGTATTTTTTAAACAAGCTGTCGTCCTCAGTCCCGTAACCGAGGGCGGAAATGTAATTGGTGAGAGCATCGATCCAAACGTAGATGACATTTTTCTGATCAAAAGGCACCGGAATGCCCCAGTCAAAGGTTGTCCGGGATACGCAAAGGTCTTCCAGGCCGCTCTTGATAAAACTCACCATCTCGTTCCGCCGGGAGGCCGGCTGGATAAAATCAGGGTGCGCCTCAATATATTGAAGCAATTGATCAGCGTATTTGGAAATCCGGAAAAAGTAGTTTTCCTCGCGGACCATCTCCACCGGCCGGCCGCAGTCGGGACAATTGCCTTCAACCAGCCGCGCTTCCGTCCAGAATGTTTCACACGGGGTGCAATACCACCCTTCATAGCCGGCTTTGTAAATATCACCCTGATCGTAAAGCCTTTGAAATATCTCTGAAACTACTTTTTTATGGCGTGGCTCGGTGGTGCGGATAAAGTCGTTATTGCTGATCTCCAGCCGGCTCCAGAGGTGTTTAAATCCAGCGACAATCTTATCCACATATTCCTGAGGCGTCTCCCCCTTGGCCATGGCTGCCCGTTCAATTTTTTGGCCGTGTTCGTCGGATCCCGTCAGGAATCTGGTGTCATAACCCGTCATTTTTTTGAAACGGGTCATCGCATCCGCGGCCACGGTGGTGTATGCATGGCCGATGTGCAGGTTGTCACTAGGATAATAAATTGGCGTGGTGATATAAAATGTTCCTTTTCCCATGATCCTTCCTCCCTGACTCTCCAATAGCTAATTCGCCTGATGAGTCATATACTACATATTATTGCTCTGAGCGGCGACAAAAAAACCCGCACCCCGTTTAGACGACAAGGGCGGAATTTTTATACTGATTTTAAAGGATGAACAGCAATTTGTCAAGTTTGCGCCAATGCTGGCGCCAAGCAAAAAAATTGTAAAAAATTATAAATTTTTAGTTGACTTTTAATGACATCATTGGTACCATTTAGTTATGCAATCTTTATTTTTTATTGCATTATATAGAAAAAAAGGAGGAGGTAGCAATGAAATCTACGGGGATTGTGAGGAAAGTTGACGAACTTGGACGGGTGGTTATTCCTATCGAATTAAGGCGTACTTTGGGGATTGACGAGAAAGACGCGCTGGAAATCTATGTCGACGCGGAAAAGATTATCCTGAAAAAGTACGAGCCTGCCTGCGTTTTCTGCGGCAACGCGTCTGACGTGCAGCATTACCGCGGCAAGCTGGTCTGCCGTGAATGTGCGGTAAGCATGTTCGAAAATACCAAGGCCATCTAAGAACCGGGAAACAATACTTTAACTGCGGAATTATTCAACGAATCTATACCTATTCATGGTACAAGCTGTTTAACAACTAAGCAACTAAAAAGAGAAACCTCTCTCTTTTCAGTTGCTTTTTTGTTTTTTCAACACCACGGCGCGGTAAACCTCCCTTCTCGGCAAGCCATGCGCGCGGGCGACCGCACGGATGGCCTCTTTTCGTCCGGCGCCCTCCGCTTCCAGCCGGGCAACGTGCTCAGCCGGTTCCAGGGAAACCTCCGTCTTTTCAGCCGTCTCCAACAGCTCACCGGCGGCGCCGGCCAGAACAAGACAAAATTCCCCCCTGGGCTCTTTTCCCCGGAAATGCTCCAGCACCTCGGCAACCGTACCCCTTACCACCTCTTCGTGCTGTTTGGTCAGTTCTCTCGCGGCTGCCATCAGGCGGTTTCCAAAAACCTCTTGCAAATCAGCCAGTGTTGCCGTCAAACGGTGTGGCGCTTCGTAAAAAATCAGCGTCCTCGGCTCACGTGACAAAGCAGCCAGCTTGTCCCGCCGCGCCTTTCGGGCCGCCGGCAAAAAACCTTCGAAGGCAAAAGCGCCGGCGGGCAGCCCCGACACAACTAGCGCGGTGATACCCGCGCTGGGGCCGGGAACCGGAACCACCTTCAGATTGTTTTTCAGCGCCGACACCACCAGTTCGGTGCCGGGGTCCGAGACTCCCGGCATGCCGGCATCGGTCACCAGCGCGATCTGCTTGCCTGAAGCAAGCAGATCAAGGAGATACCCTCCCTTTTTTTGACGGTTGTGCTCGTGGTAGCTGGTCAGCGGGGTGTGGATATCGTAACGGCTCAGCAGCTTGCGGGTATGGCGCGTATCCTCGGCCGCTATCAAGTCAACTTCGCGCAGCACCCGCAAGGCTCTTAACGTGATATCCTCCAAGTTGCCGATGGGAGTGGCGCAAAGATACAGCGTCCCTTTTTGTTCCATAGTGAAAATTCACCTCTGCGGCAGTTCAGCCTTTCGTTCGCTCCGCGCGCGGCTCATGCTCCTTTCTCAAAAAGGCCATACAAAATAGACAATCCACCGTCCGCCTGCTCCCGAAGTTTAAATTGCACACATGAAAACCCTGATCATAAAGCTCCAGAAGATTTATGAAGCCCTCGCCCGTTTTCCCCGCTTCACCCTGTCCCGCGCAGGCAATGCCTCTCTCCCGGCAGGCGTCGGCCAACCCTTTTCTCAGCCTGGCGTTTTCCTCTTCCAGCTGACGCGCTTTATTTTTTATATCCTGCATTTCCGCTAACAGGGCATGCAGTTTGGCTTCCATATCTTTCGCTATTTTAAAAAAAGATTGCAACTAA
>JGI11944J13513_1000913_pt1 | contig 25707 bp, 18 predicted proteins | sample TerdegcoTASludge_FD_13513 | JGI IMG/M metagenome (IMG submission 13513) | reverse complement strand
GGACGTGACGGTCGGCTCAGCGGGTTGAAGCGATGATCACGAGCCGATCGCCCCGGGTGTTGGGCAGTGGGTGAGGGCGGCATCAGCGTATGGACAGGGGTGAATGCGTCGAGTGCGGGCCCATAAGGCTGCATGGCGTCTGAATCGAAGGCATACCATTTACCGTGTTGGCGTATGGCCGAGCCTTCCACTTGCTGCGTACCCACCTGTAAAACGCCTGTTGCGGCGGCCTCGTAACGTTGGCTGGCGATGACCAGCGACTGGCCGTTGGCCGTGCCGCGCAGCTTGCGGATGCCTTGCGCGCTGGCGCTGATGCCATCCGTGACAAGTCTGCCTGCACCCACCGCCAGGTCAACGCTGCCACTCAACGGGTTGAAGGCGTTGAGTGCGGTGACCCCGAGGATTTTGCCGCCGCGCGCCAAGGCACCCAGGGTTGAACCCGCGTTTGTCACTGCCTTGCCGAGCTTTGCGGTAGCGCCCAACCCGGCCGTCACAAAGCCAAATATATCCAGCGCCAGGTCAATCGCGCCGTCCTTGTAGTGACCGTTGCGCAAGTGGGTGATGGCCGAGCGGAGGGGGATCAGGTTCAATAATGCGTCCGTTGTTGAACTCACCCATTCGCGTCGCGCCTCGTCCGGGGTTTCGCCTGCGGCGTATTGCTTGACGGCAGGGTCATCAAACCCCAACGCCTTGATCAGCGCGTCGGCGATGTAGTGGGTTCGCGGACTTTGGAACGTGTTGAAGGTGGGGTATTGCGGTTCCTTTTCTTCGGCGTCGTAGTTGTGGGTTGAGCGATTGGGATGAAACGCTTCGATTTTGTTGACTTCGTCTGACACGTATTGGTGGGGCCGGCTGATCCTGCCCTGGTCAACCTTGGAGATGCTGCCGGTTGTGGTATCGAATTCGTATGTCTGATGGCTGTTTTGATATTCGCTGTGTACGAGGATCTTTGGGCTGGTGTGGAAGAGCTTGTCTTGGGCGAAAGGAATCAAGCTGGTGCGGTAGTCGTTTTCCTTGAAAAAACTGATTTTTCCATAATTGAGGCGTGTTCGATCGGCCAACGGCAGGCGGTCAATGGCACTGATGAGTGAGTATTTTTTTACCTGTTTGATAGTGTCCAGCGCGTTGGTAAATGCCGTGTCGAACGCCTGCGGGATATTGAAAGACGGGCTTCGGGTGAACTGCGCAAACGCCTCAAGATCGATGTCGGCGCGCGCGCCTCTGACCAGCCAGCTCTGCGCGTCGATTTCCAGCCCCTGCTGAGTGATGTCGAGCATCGAATAGGCTTGGCTGAAGCGCGGGGCCTTGGGGTCGTTGGATTTATAGTTGATGTGCAACACGCGATCCTCAAAGTCATCGCGTTCGCCGAAGGTGGCTTTCAGCAGATCCAGCGCCATCTGTTTGCGGCTGGGCAGTGTCGCGCCGACTTCTTTGGACGCGGCGCTCAATTCGCTGTGTTGGGTATTGAAGGCTTCGCGGGTGTACTCGATTTCTGCGTTGTTGTACGCCGCATCGTCTTTGGCGTAGAGAAAACCGTTCACCACGCCCCAATCGATCAAGGCGGCCTTCTGCGCCGCTTCACCCGCCGGTGCTATTGAGTCGGCATGGCGCATGACTTCGGCAAAATCCATGTGCATTGCCTTACCGGGTGCCTGGGCTTCAATTGCAGCCACGGCGATGCACAAGTTGGCCCATGCCTGGCTGCCGTACACCACCGTGGCGGGAATATCCTTGACCAGATATTGCGGCGCCACCCGTGCCAGCAGCAACCTGGCGCCGAGATCCGCGCTAGCGAGGGAAGTCTTGCCGCTGTCGCTCAGGTGTTTGGCCAGTGCGCTGATCACACTGGCTGGCGACATGCCCCAGTGGCTCTCGGCAGCGAGGTTGAAGCCCGCGACGGTATTTCTGCCAGGCTGTTCGATGGATTCGGGGTCCAGCCCCAAGTGGATCGCGCTCAGTACATAGTCGTTTGCGCTGGTATCGGTCGCGATGCCGCCGACCTTGGCCTGTATCGCCTGGCCCAGCTCCTGCGCCTTGGGGGTATCGAGGAGTTTCTCCAACCCCTTGGCCGGGTCCTGTAGCTCGGTACCGGATAGCGGATTACCTTCCAGCAGATACCCCAATGCTCCGCGCCGAGGGTCGAAAAGGGGCAGGCCCGGCAGTTTCTCGGTGTTGTCGGCAACGACGTCGCGCACCACGCGCTGGTGTTCCACGCTCAGCGGCAATGCCCAACTGAGCCCGCCGCCCAAGTTGCCCAATGGGTGCGACAACGAATGATTGATCAGTGCGTCGGCCATGTCGAAAAGGTCTTCACGCGTGGCCGGAATGTACGTGCCGTGGTGTGTGATGAAACGCTCAAGGCTGATTTTCTGCGGCGATTGATGCTGAAGCGCCGAGTCTGGATCGACGTCCATCAGGGTTTCTTGCAGTGCGCGCAGCACTGCTTCGGCGCTGGCTTGCGGTGCCAGTGACTGGGCGGCCTGCTTGAGTTGGCGGGCGAGCGTTTGCAGGTTGCGCCTGTGCGCCAATGCGGTTTTGAGGGCCTGGCGGTTGTCATTGCTGTCGACTTCTTGCTCTGTAGGCGGGTCTTCGACCGGAGCCATGTCGTCGGTCGCTAAAGCCGTGGGCAACAGCGGGTAAACAGGTTGCTGGGACGAGCCGGAGGTTAGGGTGACGGATGTCATGCTGAGTACCTTCTTTCACACGGTGAGGCAGTCCTTGCCGACGAACGCCTTTGTATGAAGGCGCTCGTTTGGGTGTTGAAAGCAGGTGCTTGTGTTCCGCTTGCGGGCGGTGCGGGTTGTCAGTATGTGTAACGGAGGCCATCGGCACTTGGACTGGCCACCCTCGTAGCGCAGAGAATGACGCGGCCGCATTCGTACCTAAATTATTCGCGGGCTGTTGCGTTCTTACGTTGGGGTGATTGCCCTGTGAGGCGGTTTAATCTGACGGTGGGGTCTGCGTGATTATTTGTAACGGGTTGTCCAGGGTGTGTGTGACGGCGCTGTTGCTGGGCGTGAGCCTGGCCGCATCCGCGCGCGAGGCGGTGGTGCAGGCGGCGGCGGACATCCGACGCACCAGTTTCGGTGTGCCCCATATCCGCGCCAGTGATGAGCGCGGCCTGGGCTTCGGCATCGGTTACGCCTATGCCCAGGACAATCTGTGCCTGCTGGCCAACGAGGTGGTTACGGTGAGCGGAGAGCGCGCCAGGTTCTTTGGCCCTGAACAATCGACCCTGGAGGAGCGCAACAACGTTACCAGCGATGTGTTCTTTGCCTGGCTGAATACGCCAGAGGCGGTGGCCACGTTCTGGGCGGCGCAGAGCCCACCGATCCAGCAGCGTATCGAAGGGTACGTCGCCGGCTACAACCGTTATCTGACAGAGCAGGGCGCTCCGGCCCAGTGCCAGGCGGCGTGGGTACGGCCGATCACGCCGCAGGATGTGATCAAGCTGACGCGCAGGCTGCTGGTGGAAGGCGGCGTCGGCCAATTCGCCGAAGCCCTTGTCGGCGCGACGCCGCCCAACACCACCGCCCATCGGCAGGGCGACGCCAAGGCCTTTGAGCTGGCCGCTGCGCATCAACAGCGTTTCACTCTGGACCGAGGCAGCAACGCCGTCGCCGTGGGCCGTGACCGCTCATTCAACGGGCGTGGCATGCTGCTGGCCAATCCGCATTTCCCCTGGATCGGCGGCATGCGCTTTTATGAGATGCACCTGACCATCCCTGGTCAACTGGATGTGATGGGCGCTGCACTGCCGGGCTTGCCGCTGGTGAATATCGGCTTTAACCAGCATGTGGCCTGGACCCATACCGTCGACACGTCCAAGCATTTCACCGTGTATCGCCTGACCCTCGATCCCAAGGATTCCACGCGCTACCTGCTGGACGGTAAATCCATCCCGCTGGATAAAACCACGCTGACGGTGCAGGTCAAANAAGCCGATGGCAGCCTCAAAGGGCAGGCGCATACCGTCTACCGTTCGCAATTCGGCCCGGTGGTGCAATGGCCTGGCAAGCTCGATTGGGACAACCGTTACGCCTTCAGCCTGCGCGATGCCAACCTGGGCAACGACCGCGTGCTGCAACAGTGGTACGCGATGAATCGCGCCGGCAGCGTCAAGGAGCTGCAAACCGCGGTACACACCCTGCAAGGCATCCCGTGGGTCAATACCCTGGCTGCGGATGACCAGGGGCAGAGCCTGTTCATGAACCTGTCGGTGGTGCCCAACGTCAACGCGGCCAAACTCGCGCAATGCAGTGACCCACGGGCCGGCCTGCAATTGATCGTGCTCGACGGTGCCCGCAGCGCCTGCGCCTGGGACGTCGACCCGCGCGCTGCCCAAGCCGGGATCTTCGCGGCCGACCAGTTGCCGCAACTGGAACGTACCGACTACGTGCAGCATTCCAACGATTCGGCCTGGATGGTCAACCCCAAGGCGCCCCTCACCGGTTTTTCCCCAGTCATCAGCCAGGACAACACTGGCCTCGGCCCCCGCGCACGTTTCGCCGTGCAACGCCTGCAGTCGTTGGACAACCGGCCGATCAGCGTTGCCGACCTGCAAAACATGGTGATGGACAACCAGGTCTACCTCGCCAGCCAGGTGATGCCCGATTTGCTCGAATTCTGCGCCAAGCACCTCGGCGCCGACACCGCCACGCTGCAACCGCTGTGCGCCAGCCTGCAAACCTGGGACCAGCGCGCCAACCTCGACAGCGGCCTGGGCCTGGTGCATTTCATCAACCTGATGCAACACCTGCAGCACAGCCCTGACGCCTGGCGTGTCGCCTTCGACCCGGCCCAACCCCTCACCACCCCACGCGGCCTGGCCATCGAGCGAGCGCCCGTCGCCAAGGCCCTGCGCGAAGCCATGCTGGCCTCGACCGTCGAGGCCGGCCAACTCGGGCTCACCGCCAACAGCCGCTGGGGCGACCTACAAGTCTCCGGCCAGACCCCGATCCACGGCGGCCCGCAACAGCTTGGCATCTACAACGCCATGCAAACCGTGCCCCGCGCCGATGGCAAACGCGAAGTGGTCAGCGGCAGCAGCTACCTGCAAATCGTCACCTTCGACGCCAACGGCCCCCGAGCCCAAGGCTTACTGACATTCTCCCTGTCCAGCAACCCTGCATCGAAATACGCAAAGGACCAGACACACGCGTTCTCCGAGAAAAACCTCCGCCCGCTGCCCTTCAGCGAAGCGCAGATCAAGGCCGATCCGCAGTACCAATCGCAGGTCATCAAAGAGTAGGGCGCGCACGCAACCCCTTGATGCCAGGGCAGAATATTTTTTGAAATCAAGGGGTTGCAGGCAAAAGCAAATGAGTACATAATGGCGCCCATCGAACGCAATGAAGCATTAAAAACTTCAATGTATTCAATGAGTTAGAGTAGAGGCACGCTTTACATAGCCCACTCAAGTTTGTATGCGGTGAGTGCCAGCAACCAGGGTACTGATCGTTTGAGGCCGAGTAGCAAAATGGTTATGCAGCGGATTGCAAATCCGCCTACGCCGGTTCGATTCCGACCTCGGCCTCCACTCTTAGAAACCCCGTAGATTAACGTCTACGGGTTTTTTTATTGCCTGTTGGAAAGTGCTGGAGTTCCGAAACTTTAGGGGGTGGAGTTCCGAAACTAGCTCATTTTGAAGGCTGCGCGACCGCACCGATGCGCCGGTACACGCGCTTGGTGATCTCTTGTTCCGAGTGACCGAGCAGGAGGCTTGCGTCGGCGATATCCGTGATTTCGGAAGCGGCTTTGGGGCGGATATCCTTGAACTGAAACAGTTGGATATTCTCCGCGTCATCAACTCGTCCCTCACTGGCGGCCAAGGAGCGAGCGGCTTCTCGGGCGTCATCCCACCGGTTGCGGAGCATTTGTTGAGAGACACGCATCCCGGTCCTGCTGAGAATGAAGTGCTGCGAGTTGTGCTGACTGTTCCTGGCCATGATGTCCTCAATGAGCAGGCCGAGGGTGTTCTTCACGCCGCCTGCCTGCATTTGAATCCTGAGGCGCTTGCCTGTTTTTCCCTGCTGCACGGTTAAGTAATCCCCTTCGATATCCCCCCGCCTCATTGCGATCACGTCTGCCGGGCGCTGGCCTGTCAGATAGGCCAAGTCCATCGCGTCCCTGAGTTCTTGTGGGGCTTTTCCATAGACGGCGCTCCAAACCATTTCATTGGCGTAGTAGTCGCGGACCTTCTCTTTATTCTTTCGGACCCCGGCGCAAGGATTTTCCCGATCCGTAAAGCCCCATTCTCGCGCCATATTGTAGACGTGGGAGAGCAGGGCGATCTCTCTGTTTGCTCTGGTCTTCGCCGTCCTGGCGTCCCGGTACTGTGCAACCATGGACGGGGTGATTGCATCGATGGGCGCTGCCTCGAACCCTTTGCGCAGGTGCTTGAGCTCTGCCTTGTTGTCTTTCTGCGTCCGCGGCGCTTTCTTCGGGATGATGTCCCGCTCGTACCTGTCAAAAATCCCCTTCATGATCTTCAGGTCTGCCGGCTTTGCCTTGGACTCAAGTTCTGCTGAGTCTGGCTTTATCGAGATCGCCTCCCAGCGGAAGCTCTTTGCCGTTCGCGTCCCTGTAGTAATAAAGTGCAGCTTGCAGTAGCGTCGGGCGTCCGCCGCATCGCCGATCTGGGTCATTTCGGCGATTCGCTTGTACATCCCGAACCACAGCCGGTTCTGTTCAAGCGTGCGGTCCTTACCCGGGCGCAGGGAGACCACCACAAATTTCTTGTTCCGGTACATGGTGGTCAGGCATGTGATGGCCTCGGTGAGCTTGGCCTGGCAGTTGACGCTGATCTTGTCGGTCATTGCGCCGCCCTCTTCTCTTCCAGTTCCTGCGCCTGCTTGATGAGCAGTGCCCGGCGATCTGCCAATTCGTTGGCCGCTTCAATCCGCATTTCGAGCTTCCGTTCTTCGCTGGCCCTCCGCATTTCCAGCATCGAGCTCTTCACGATCTCCAGTTTTTGGCGAAGTACCGGCTCTGCCCGGGTGACGGCACCGGTGAGCAGACCGGCAATGGCGCGACCATCCTCGGTGATCGGCTCAACGCTAAGGTCTGCCAGGTACTTCTGGCCGTGGTCAGCGCTGTAGCAATCGACAAAGCGCAATCGGCACCGATCAAGAAGGGCGCACGCATGCGTAGGCACGAGGCAGTGTTCGCTGCGCTAGGGGAGGACAAGGAGGAGCGCATTCAGGTTGTGCGCCAGAAGATCAGCATCAGCGAGACGCGCGGTACGCCGGTAGGCCGATCCACGGCCCGCGCCGCTCACCTGGCCACCATCGGCAAAGTGCTGCGGGCCATCGACACGCTTCCGTTCCAAGTCCAGCAGTTTGGGCACTACCTGTACCACCCGGCAATGAATATGCGGCACCTACTGAATGCGGTGCTGCTGGTCACGGCCAAGGCGGCGCTACCAGACCTGACATCGGCCAAGCGTGTGAAGGCGCAGTACCTGGTTACCCTGGCCCTGCAATCGTACAAGGGGGAGGTGCATGGCGCGGCAGAGTGGGGGCCGGCGCGTGTCGCTGCCGAGATGATGACGTTCTTCGGAGCCTCAGTAGATCAAAACAACTGGAACCGGGACTGGCGAGACCTATGGGTTTCCCTGAGAAAGGTCATCGAGGAAGTGGATGTACAGGCGCAACAACCAATTTGGCAGGTGATTCACTCGGAAAAAGATCAAGAGGCGGCATAATAATATTGACATGAATGAATAAAGCGGGTACTTTTTCCATAGTGCACAAGTAACGCAAAACGCACACGAAACTCTGAACCCGGTCATGCGCCGGGTTTTCTGTGCTAAAAATTTGTTCTAAAGAACGCTCGATCGGTGTCGATAAATTTTTATTGTGCATTCATGGAGCGGATGAATATGTTCGGGTTTTTGGCTGACAAGGCGAAGGCGTTATCAGAAGCCGTTAGCGAGACGGTGGTCTCGGCAAAGGACGCAGTCCTCAACTCTGTTGGAGAGGGGGCAAACGTTGCGACTGAGTATCTGGAAAAAAATTGGCCGCAGATCGAGCGTGTGGTGGTTGATGGCCTGCTTACAGTTACGCATGACCGCATCAAGGATGATGAGGCGTTTTTGCTTGTTGCGGAAAAAGCTTTTGAGCTTCTGCCCGCGCCTGTACGTCTTCTGCTTCCAAGGTCGGCGTTCCTCGCCCATACCGAAAAACATCGTGTCTCGATCGTTGAGTTGTTAGAGGAAAAACGGCAGCAGCGCCTTGCGCTTGAGAGCCCTGCAACTGTAGTGACTGAAGTAATATCAGCCAGCTAGAAATTACTCACCACTTAGACTCTGACCCCGGCCATCGCGTCGGGGTTTTTATTGACTAAAAGTCACCTGTAGCTAGGACTGCCCTCGGGAAGGACTGGGCGCTGTTAGGCCGGTAGTGCGCGCTACGGAAGAACATTGACGTCCCGAACGTCATCTATCAGTTTTAGGCGCTCTATAGCGCGTCTGCATCCATAGTTAGCTGCTTTTTGAAGATAGCGGATCTTTTCCTGCTTAAGGTTCTGCCCTGAAATTTGAGTTGATAGACTCATGTAGAGCTCGGCTCGAATAGCTTTTTCATTGAGAGATGCAATTGCATTTTTGCTCCTGGAATCACTATCCCTGTCGCAGCTAGGCATAAGCATTGGCTGCGGATAGTACTTGCTTTGCGAAGTTGTATTTTCAGGTAAGGCGTCAATCAATGATCGAAACTCGGCTGTTTTTACATCGTCGAAGCAGTAGCTGATCATCTGCATACCTGCTGGGGCGAACCCTTTTGTTAGGCTAGATTTCAATAAAGAGCAGACCTGATCTACAGCTTGCTCTCTGGGTTCAATGCCTATAGCGAGCCGAGCGAGCCGGTATTGTGCAGCTGGATTTCCGTCAGCGGCTGAGCGCTTGAGTAGGGGGGCGGCCTCCGCCACTAGAGTGCGTAGTTTATTTATGAGTTCTTCTTTTTTCTTTTCGGGAAACTTTTCCTCATTGGGTAGCTGATGCCGAATATTGAAAATTTCGTTATCAATGTCGTCAATTTTATCAAGGTAAGGGAGTGCCTTGAAGTACAGCGTTTCGGCCTCGGGTGAGGCATCTGGCGACTCCGCGTTTGCGATTGTCGCGACGCAAACCAATAGGGTTAATGATAGAAGTTTGATGTTTCTTTTCGTCATAGCGTCATCCTTGTAATTACCTGCCTGGATCGAGCCAATGTCACAACGCAGTATGCCGGTTGGCGGGCTAACTTTTTCATATTCAGGGCCTCGAAATCAATCAGGGCCTTTTCGTTTTCGGCCCCGCCACACCCTTCGCTCTGAGCTGGGAGTGCCGCCGGGGCTGATTCAAATCTGCAGGTCATGGCCTGTCATATTCATAACTCCCTGACGGTGGTCTGCACTTACTCCAGGCGTTCGAGTGACTGGGAACCATAGCCATTCTCCGTCCTGAATAATTCTGTTGCCGGGATATACCGTGTAGTCGCCATATGCTTCATGAGGAAAGCAGAACCGAATGAAGAAGGTATCTAGCCATCCATCAAATGGATCGACCTTCACGCCAAGCCAACTGAAACCCTGGTTACTTTTATGATAGGTGTCAGTGCTCATATCGAGAGACCCCTGATGTTGGCTAAACGCGAACGCTGCTGTAAAGACCTTCTCTTGGTTATGCTCCAGCGGTGTCCCAAAGTCGATTTGCGCTGTCTTGAATTCCATACGATTGCTCCTTCCATAATTTGAGCATCATCAATACCACGGAATGCCGCAGAATGAAGTTTTGCGGCGCTTTGAGAGAGGGCGCAAGCATGGACAGGCCAGATGCGCGATCCTTAGTCCGGTTTTGAGTACCTGTCGCGTTCGAAAACGTTTTTACACCGACTCGGCCAGAAGCGGTTATTTTCGAGCTGATAAACGTCACCGTTCGCAGTGACTGCTTTTCGGCAATTGCGAAATCAAAGCTTCGAGTGGTGATGCTTCTGTTAACTCAGAGGATACGACCTCGCCGCCACGCGCAATGACATCCAAGGTTGTATCCTGGAACGTAACCACCCAATGCCTCGCGCCCAATGTCCGCCAGTAGTTCGTTTCCTCAGTACCTGTCAGTTCGTTGAAAGAGTACGGCTGCAAGCCGCTCGCCACGTAGCGATGGCGCCCCAAGCCTTGATCATTGATGGGGGCCAGACGATGGTCTATAAGCCCCGTAAACCTCACGACGGCAAGCGTTTCGTTTCCTGGCCGGAAGTATGCCACCCAGAGGCTAGCTGACTCCGCCAGTATCGCGGGTGATTCAGGAGTACCCAACTCGGGGGCGATGCACCAGATTGAGGATGTGACGTTTTGCATTTTTCCTATCGCCTTAAGGCCAGAGCCAGGAGGGGGGTTCAACAAGCGAATACTAAGCCTTTTTGCGGCGTTTTCTACCTCTCGCAAAAGGACGAAATCGGCCGATTCTGTTGAAAAAGTCGGCCATGGTTTCCACGGCAGAAAAGTACGCGCTTGAGATTGAAATCTTTACTTTGAGCAGAGGGTTCCGGGCTCAGATTTCGCGTAGCTGCGCGCAAAAAAGGCATTTTTAGCAGTCAGTACATGTGCAGCCTGGAAGGACCGACTTTTTCAACACAATCGGCCATGTCCGGACATTCGTGGCAGGCATAAAATCGTCAGCGTGACTGGCTTCGGTTGCAGATCCCAGCCCTGAGAAATCGTGAGCGTATCGGAGTCGCACCCAATCTGTCTCAGAGCCACAGCTATCGCATTTCATGTCGCAGATAATTGAGCACCTGCGACAGACTCACGCGACACCGCAAATCTTTACCTTGCAGTGCGAGCGAATCGTCGCATAACTCAGGAGTTAAGCGATAATAGCTCTTGGCCAAGACCGGACGTAAGTCGAAATCACTCGTACCGGGACGGATCGCATTCGGGGCGGAGTACACCTGTGTAAAGACCCGTCTTCATAAGTAGACCTACTTCGTCCGATACGCTCTGGTAGGGTGTGCGGAGCTGCGAGGGATCCTGCCATTCAACCGTTGTGAGTAAACGGATCGTAATGAGTAATCAGGAGGTTTTCATAGATCACTGACTCGAACCTTGCTCGATGGATCAGAAATCACCCAAGTCACGGTAAAAGGAGAGCAATACCATGGAATATAATTCGGCGCGTGCTTTGGAGCTCCTACGCTTAGGTTCGGGGCGACCCGATGCCGCTTTCCGGGAAGGTCAAGAAGACGCTATACGCCATATTGTTGAGGGTAAGGGGCGCTTGTTAGTCGTTCAAAAAACCGGTTGGGGCAAGAGCTTCGTTTATTTCATTGCTACGAGGTTGCTAAGAGAAGCTGGTGCTGGACCCGCGTTGTTGATATCGCCATTGCTGGCTCTGATGCGAAATCAGGAAGCAGCGGCAGAACGAATGGGCGTCCGAGCGGCCATGATTAATTCAGATAACACAGAAGAATGGGCAACAATTGAGCGCCAGCTTGTTGGTGGTGGCATTGATATCCTTCTGATTTCACCAGAACGCCTCGCCAATGAGCGTTTCCGTGCCAATGTTTTGGCACTTGTCGCAGCGCAGATCTCCCTGCTAGTTATCGATGAGGCACATTGCATTTCCGATTGGGGGCATGATTTCCGTCCACACTATCGATTGCTGGAGCGGATGGTCAAAACTATGCCTCCCAACCTCCGTGTGCTTGCGACCACTGCTACCGCGAACAGTCGGGTTATGGCTGATTTAAAGGCGGTACTCGGCCCCAACATCAAGGTTGTCTGCGGTGACCTCAATCGGGCGTCGCTTTCACTACAGACAATCCGCCTTCCTCGCCAAGAAGAGCGTCTCGCATGGCTTGCTGAGCAATTGGCCGCGTTAGATGGGCACGGCATCATTTACACATTGACCGTGCGCGATGCCCTACAGGTGACAGGGTGGTTGAAATCGCAAGGTTTTATCGTAGAAGCCTACACAGGGCAGACTGGCGATCGTAGGGAGGAATTTGAGCAGGCTCTGTCTAACAATGAAGTTAAGGCTCTTGTCGCCACCCAAGCGTTGGGCATGGGCTACGACAAGCCCGATCTGGCGTTTGTGATCCATTATCAAATGCCAGGTTCTGTAGTTGCTTATTACCAGCAAGTTGGTCGTGCGGGGCGTGCGTTGGACGCAGCCTACGGTGTGCTGCTCAGCGGTGAGGAGGAGGCTGAAATCACTGATTGGTTTATCCGTAGCGCTTTCCCGACGCAGGATGAAGTTGCTGAGGTTCTAGGAGCGCTTGAAACTGCACCTGGTGGCTTGTCTGTTCCGGAGTTGCTCAGCAAGGTCAATCTGAGTAAGGGACGGGTCGACAAAACTGTGGCTTTGCTTTCATTAGAAGCTCCAGCACCTATCGCTAAGCAAGGTGCTAAGTGGCAACTTACAGCGGCAAACCTGGGACGGGGCTTCTGGGATCGTGCGGAGCGGCTTACCGCGCTGCGGCAGGACGAGCTCCAACAGATGAAGGACTATGTCAATTTGCCATTTGGACAACATATGGCGTTTTTGATTGATGCGCTGGACGGAGTTCCAGGTAAGGTCAACTGGCCAGCTTTACCCCCATTATCTACTACCGTGAATCCAATCCTGGTCAAGGCTGCGGTTGCCTTCTTACGGCGTACAAGTCTCCCAATTGAGCCTCGCAAAAAATGGCCTGATGGAGGGATGCCACTGTATAACGTAAGGGGGCTGATTCCTGCCAATCGCCACGCACGTCCCGGCAAAGCTCTATGTGTTTGGGGAGACGCTGGCTGGGGCAGTATTGTGCGAGATGATAGATATCTCCGCGGCTATTTTTCCGACGAGCTTGTTCAAGCATGTGTCGAAATGATTATAAGCTGGGGGCCAAAACCAGCTCCAGAATGGGTCACCGCAATTCCATCTCTGAAGCATCCAGAAATCGTACCAAATTTCGCGAAAAGGCTAGCCCTTGCGCTAGGTTTACCGTTTTACAATGCCCTTGCAAAGACGGGGCACAGGCCAGAGCAAAAAACTATGGCAAACTCTACTCAGCAGGCCCGGAATATTGATGGGTCTCTTAGAATCGATCTGATAATTCCCACTGGACCGGTGCTTTTGGTTGACGATATCGTCAATTCCCGATGGACTCTAACTGTCGCAGCTTGGCTGTTACGAGAGGCCGGTTGCGATGAAGTTTGGCCGATGTCCCTTTCACTAACTGGCCACGATGAATGATGTCACCTCTTTCACCCAATACGCAGGCGATACTGTTGCTCACTGCACCGCTAATTGTTGGCCGTGGTGTGCAATCATCAGACTTACTATCGCCTGCCGAATATAAGCGTTTGGCTAGTCATTTACATCAGATCCAGAAGCAACCTGCCGATCTTCTTACTGCGGAGTCCACTGAGATTCTTCGTTTATGTCGGCCAGTAGCTGATGAAAGTCGATTACAACGGCTGTTAGGGCGGGGCTTCTTGTTGAGCCAGGTAGTTGAGCGATGGCAGGCGCGGGCTATCTGGGTCATCAGTCGTGCTGACCCAGCGTATCCACGACGCCTTAAAGCTCGTCTTCGTGCTGATGCTCCAGCAGTGCTCTACGGGTGTGGAGACATTTCACTACTTGAAACTGGTGGGCTCGCTGTGGTCGGGTCGAGGAAGATCGACGATGCATTGGTCGATTACACAATGTTCATAGGCCGGCTGGCAGCTTGTGCCAACAGAACGCTTATATCAGGAGGGGCCAGGGGGGTTGATCTGGCAGCAATGCGGGGTGCATTGCAGTCGGGTGGCAAGGTTATCGGTGTTCTCGCGGAAAACTTAGAGCGAACTGCTATGAGCCGCGAGGAAAGAAACTCCTTGCGTGATGGTAACTTAGTTCTCGTTTCTGCATATGATCCTAATGCCGGGTTCAACGTTGGTCATGCTATGCAGCGTAATAAACTCATTTATGCGCTGGCCGATGCATCCTTGGTCGTTAACACGGACCTTAACAAAGGCGGGACGTGGGCTGGTGCTGTGGAGCAGCTGGATAAGCTGCAATATGTGCCTGTTTTTATTCGGTCGACGGGTGAGACCTCGGCCGGCCTTGATGCTTTGGGTGATCGGGGGGCGATACTCTGGCCGAATCCTCAGGATGCTGAATCTATTAACCAAATATTCGCTACCAAAGTTTCTATCTCTGAGGCGCCTCAGCAGCCAGGACTCTCATTGTCGTCCTCTGATGAAATTGATAGTGCGCCGAAGCCTCGGGCGCCGACGGAACCACGGACGTTGCTTGATGTGTCTCGCGAGCCTCCGCTACCTGAGGTTTCTAGCTCTGATAGAGGCGCAGTAGAGCCGAAGCTTAAGGTTATTGCTGAAACAACGAAGCCAGCCGCCGAGGTGGAGCTGGATCACGCTGACTTGCTTTTTGCGACAGTTAGAGACCTGATTAAAAAATTACTCAAGACGTCGGCAAAAGATACTGATATCGCCGCAGCTTTAAATGTCACAAGCGGACAAGCTAAAGTATGGCTTCAACGTCTCGTTGACGAAGGTGTAATCGAAAAGCAGAAGAAACCTGTGGGTTACGTTGTTAAGCAATCGGAGTTATTTAAGTAGTGGTATAGGTTTTTGGTCGCCCGCAGCGAGGCTGACGGATCAGCTAATCTCTTCGAAGGAGGCGCTAATCCGCACCTACGATACTATTTTTCGTGTCGGCGCCTAGCGCTCCGTTCCTCATATATGGCATTGCCTCTTGCCAAAGGCCGATGCGCCGCGCTACCAGATGTCCGCTTTGGTCGATAGCAGCCGATGACGATTGACGGCTATGACTCAAAGCAACCGTTGGTGGAAGGCCTAGTCGGAAAAGGGCGTTCGCTCATATAACCTGACTATAACGCCCGAAAGTAGGGGGGGGGAGTCCTCTCTAAAGACTAAAGAGGAAGCCTCACAGGATTTCGACTTCGCTCTCCTGAAGCCAGCCAGCAGCAACAACGTTTCGCTTGGCCAGTGTCGGCTGGGGTGTGTATACGACAATCGCCAGGCTCTTTTCAGCCCGACTACACGTCACATAAAGCAGCCTGCGAGTACGTGCTAGTGCGTTGTCTTTGCCGTCACGCTCGTTGTCCCGGTCAGTCTTTGTTGGTTCTTTTACGCCCAGCAATTTGTCGTAGCTGAACAAGAAGCCGCCTGCTTCCTCATCGTTAATGACAACCATGACTCGTGGAAACTCCAGTCCCTTTACGCCTTGATGTGTGCCGTAGGGTGAAAGGCCATCCGCGTAACTCGCAAAGGCTGCCAGCTCCGAAAATGGACGCTCAAGGAATAGCTGATAGGCGTAGTTGGTCATCGCGTTCGTATCTTCAGGATCTGGAGCCTCACCAGGAGCTCCTAATACCATTGCCCCAACCAGACTTTCAGGAACATCAAGCAGTTGGGTTCGCAACAGAAGCGTTGCGACCTCGCTCAGTGTTGGATCGTTTCTTTCGAAAAGGGAGATCAGGGCGTGCGTCGCGTCCTCTACACGCTGCATGTGGGCAGATTGATCTCCTGTTGCTTGCATAGCGTCCTTGCTGAGCAAAGGAGAGCGAGAGCGTACTGCTTCAAGCAGAAGGAAGTGATCGTCCTTTGCGGTAAGGATGGGAAGAACGCCTTCGCTGAAAACGCGAAGTGCAGGCAGGGTTCCATCCAGCAAGCCTGTCTGAAGGTGCTCAACCGAGTGTAAGGGCGTGAACAGTTTCTCGAACCCCATTCGCCGTCCAGCCATCTTATGTTCGAGGATCAAGGTCTTTCGGCCTTCAGGGCCGATGGCCCATTCTCCGTCGTCGGTGATTGCAGCCATCGAATGAGCGATTCCTTCCTCAAGACTCGGTGCCTGTTCTTGGCTTTGACTAATGCAGTACATACGCACTACACCTTCAATTGCATCAGGCTTTGGGGTCTGCTGATGAGTGTCTGCTGTGCTTCGAATCACGTTGATAAGGTCTACAACCCTACGAGGGCAGCGGCGATTAACGACCTTTTCAGGTTTCAGCCAGTCACCCGGTATCGCTTTATCAAGGCGCGTTACTCCATGGCCGTAAATCTGTTGCATGGTGTCGCCCAGCAACCCCAAGCAGAACCGAGTCTGCGCCAATTGCTGGACTTTCAGAAAAGCCTCCATTACTGGGGCGTGGGTGTCCTGACTTTCGTCGATCAATACAACTGGGTAACGGTCGACTAGAACATCCAGCAAAGGGCGTTCTGGAACGAATGCTGCGGTTAACTTGATGACCTCATCGTGATTGAGTGCTTGCCGCTCTCTGTTGTCGCCAGTGGGGCTGTAGATGAACTTCGTAATCTCGTCGAGATTCTCAAGTCTGCGTATTTTGCTTTGTAGCTTACGTCTGTTTGCTCGAGATGTTTTATTGTCGCCTCTCGAACGTGCTAGCTCGCCCTCGATCTTCTCAATGTCCTGGGGAAGTTTGATCCTTAGCCACTCTCTAATCTCGTTGTCGAATCCTTGGATTAGGCGCCAGGCGAACGCGTGAATGGTTGAGACTTCCACGAGTGGATCAAACTCTAGCCTTCGGAGAATCTCATCGCAGGCTGAGTTTGTGTAGGTGATCACCGCAATGCGTCTGCCCTCGAATATCAGGCGTTCTCGCTCGCGACTTTTGAGTTCGCGGATAGCTTCGACGAGTGAGTGGGTTTTTCCTGAGCCAGCACCTGCGTAAAGAAAAAAACTCTTCGGGTCTGCCAGATTCAGGCAAGCCTGCATAATGGTGTCGGCATCTGCGATAGCTGTCTCGCTCATGGCGTCACCTCCGCGCACTCGGGTGGAATTACCAGCAGCTCTTTTTGCTTGCTTCGTAGTTTGGACTCAAGCCAGTTGAGGCCTTCACAAATGTAATCAGGGATTTTTAAGTTAGGAAAGTTTTTGTCGCCCAAAACGAGCAACACAAATTCTGCTTTCTTTCCTTCGCGTAATTCGTTGAAAAGCCCGTGTCCGACGGCTTCCGATGTCCGCGCTTCATTCAAAACTTTTACGAAAGCCTTCATCAGACCAGTACAGTTTTTCTTTTCCGCAAAGTGACCAGCGTTGCTAAGCACAAAGCTGTCTTCAAAAGTATTAGGAAGGGCTTGTATTGCTTCACCTGTAGCGGGAAGGTGGGTGGAAATAGGAGTTTGATAGGCGACGCGTACCGAGTACAGGTCGTCGATTTGGTGCTCTTTTTGGTTCGCTGGCAGCTCAAGTAGCTCATCCACTGTGCTGCCCAGATGCATCAGTTTCATCCAGCTCCGCAATGTCGGATTGTTCGTAATCTGATCTGCGTTTCTTTGCACCGGTTTTGCAGCTTTATTAAGCCCGGCATCGAGGTCTGTAATAACCAGTGTGAGGATGCCAAGGGCGTCAATCAAAGGCCTCAGTCGGTGTGCGTGACTGCCACCGATATCGAGGGTTGTGATGTAGCAGCGGTCAAGGAATGGAAACTTATTTCGCAAAAAATGCGGCAGCATCATTCGCTCTGCTGAACCCTCTACCAAAATGACGGCATCGGCGAAGAATATGTCTGCGTGCTGTGCCCGCAGATACCTGGTTACGAACTCCTTCGTCTTTGTTCCCTCGCCGAACACGTTAGAGAGATTAGAGACCGTCGACACCGGTACACCGATGTCATACATCCCAGCTGGGAGTCGCCTGAAATACCTAAGGTTCTGGTACTCCACTTCATGTGTTACATGGCTGGAGTGCGTGCTCACCAAAAGCTGAGTCTTCAGATTTGGGTAGCGTTCAAGCAAAGCGTCTCGGCATAGAACTTGGTAGGCGTGCCGCACGAACACTTGTTGCACTTGAACATGAAGGTGGGCTTCAGGCTCTTCAATGAGCACGAGGTGGATTGGCTCGACGCGGTCTATTACTTCCGTGCTGGCGGCCCTGGTTTTTCTCAGCCACTCGTCCCTGAAGCTCATCAACCGGAAAATCATAGATATCAGGTTTTGATATCCCAACCCGTTAGCGGTCTCTGGTAAGTGAAGAGGAGGGGCTCCTGGGGCTCCCTGGATTGAATCCAACTCAAACATGACGGCCGCTTCATGGTTCATGCCGTCAGTTGTTGCCAGGCGACTTGCGACTTTGATGCGTGGGTCATTGCGGCCAGGGTAGCCCAATCCCTCGACCTCTCTAATAGCAGGTTCGAAGCTGCTACCTAGCTTCGTATCGAATGCCGACTGGGCTGCTTCTATCGCCCGCAACGCTTCGAGATCTGAGATATCTGGGCTGTCACCTGGATCAAGGTGTCGGGAGTAATAAGATCTGAGCTGTTCCGAGAGTTTTCGAGCACCACTGGGTCTAGTGCTATCGCTTTGATTGTCGTCCGAATGGTCGCCGAATCCCCGCTGTGCATTGATTTCATGTACTCGAATTAATCCGCTGAGAGGATTACTTTCCAAGGGCAGGGCTGCAGGGCTCAATTGCTGCATTTGCGCCATTCGAGTCGACTTTTCAGGTTTCTCAAGTTGGTTTGGATCTAGGCGGTACCAACGAATCTTGAATTTATCTCCCAGTCGACGGTTCAAATAATCATGAAGGCTCTGCGGCCATAGTGTCAGCGGGCTACCAGGCGGGTCCTCCTTCCCTAGAGCGTCCTCAAGCTCTGCAACCCTCGCTCGCTCCTTGCGATAGTCCGTGTACAACGTATTCATATCATCTGGTTCAAGCAGAAAGCGCATTCCCACAAGCCCCCCGCGCCACTCAAAGCTGGGAATGAGATCGCGGATGAAGTGGAACTCTCCTTGATCTGCCGAGACCCAGATATCCAGACTAGGGAGCCAGTCGGCCCAGTCCTTGGCTGTAGGAATTTCATAGTTTGCTGGTGGGTTCTCCCACTCCTTCCCAATCTCGTCCAGCTTGGCGAGATGACAAAGAGTCAGATCCTGGAGCCGAAAAGCAGAAGCCTTCGAAACCAAAAATCTCCGGAGTGCCAGCATGGCGGAGGATTTGCCGCTGTTGTTTGCACCTACAAGCAGCGTGGTCTCATTAGCGAAGTCAATTCGCACAGAAAGCAGTTTTCGGAAGTTAGATATCTCTACGTGCTGGATGCGCATGGGTCGTCCTTGAAAGCCTGAGGAGTATCAATTTGCTATCAATGTAGCTAGCTGCCTCCAACAATCAAAGAGAGAATGGAGGCAGATTCATTTATGCAGCTCAAATCGACTGATATTGTCCGAAAGGAGTCTTTGCATGGGCGCTCGCCAGATCCAGTGAGGGCCAATCCCTCACCGGTTTACCAAAACTCCCGATGCGAATATCGTGGCTCTTGGTCGCCTATATGCAGCCTTCGTCTGCAATGCTCGTTGCGCTGCGGACTAACGCCATGCAATCCGTCCCTGGTTAAGGTCGTCCTTGGTGGCCAGAATTGCCTTTAACCGTCATCAGCTGCCAGCGGGGCGATAAGGGAAATGGAAAATCTGTGTGAACCCCCGGAACAGTAGTCCAATCGCAGAGCTTGGGCTAAGCTGAGGTGCGACAGCAGTTAAGGGATGAGTGCGAGCTTTGGTTTTACTGAGTCCCTTAATGAGTACCTTTTTAGTAACTGTAGCTATAGGTAATACCAGTTTTACCGAGCTTGAGTCGAATGGTTCGATTCCTGTCTCGGCCTCCACTCTTAAAAACCCCGTAGATTACCGTCTACGGGGTTTTTTATACCTGCGATTTACGATCCCTTCCGCAACGCTTCAGATGTGTTCCGCAACTTCACTGTTCTGACCGGATTACGTACTGGATCACCTCTTCAAGGGTGCCTATGTCTGGAGCGTTGCTCGCTAATGCTTCTGGGCGGCACCATGGATAGTCCAGGCGGGATACCCACTCCATGATGGTGTGAAGATCGGTAGGTGGCAGGGTTTTCATATGCTCGATGGTGATAGTGAGCCGCTCGACAAGTCCCGACTCGGGATTGAACTGCCATCCATATTGACCACAACCGACTCGGACCTCGCCGGAGTTTTTATCGGACATAGCGACCAGCCATTGGCATTGGAACGTTTTGCTATCCGGCTCCGGTGGGTGTCCCAGACAAAAGGTATAGACGTTTTCGAATGTCTGACCGAAGCGACTGACCAGCACGTCGCCGATGGACTCAAGGCCTTCAACGTGGGGTGGAAACGAGATAGACCCCGTGTGTACCACCATCTCCAGTTGTGCATCCGGCATAAAAGCCTGGCGCAGCAGATGCGGGCGGTTACTGTCCTTGGCGTTTATGTACTGCTGAATCGACCGTTGAGCTGTGTTCATTGTTTGTCCATTGCATCCATTCGTTGTTGTTGAGGGCAGTGCCGGCATCCAGGAGCGCTTGTTCGAAGGAAAACGAGCAGCCGATGGTGAAGGCAACCAGGTCATCCTGCCACAGGGGCTCTATGTCTGGCAGTTCTTCGCTCATGCGCTAGGGCGGCAAAAATTTCTGAAGGAGCCCCGCTTGGTTAACTGTATCGACCAGTCGACCGGCTGTGTAGGGCAGATGTTGCGTGGACGTCGGAGCTTTCACCCTTCCTGGGAAGGGCGCCTCGCATAGACGGCCAAAACAATGCGTTCGGAATGAATGAGGTATTCAAGCATTGCGTCGCGAGCTTTGGCCATCTCGTTGCGTTCAACGAGTTCAAGAATCTGAAAGTTCATATCGACGTAGGGCTCATGCAAGAACTCGGCGTCCTGCAACAGCCCAAAAGTCAGCCGTAGCTCTGCAAGTATGCGCCGGAACATGGCGTTCAAGCGTTCACTGTCCGCAAGTTCAACGACGGCCGTATGGAAGTCCATGTTAGCTGTGCCCACTGCCAGCCAGTCCCCCGCGTCCCGCGCTCGCTGGGCCTGTTCTGCCGCTGCGCGCATGTTCTTCTTCGCCGGGTGGCGCGGGTAAGCCTCTGCCAACGCCTGGCATTCGATGAGGCGTCGCACGCGGTAGATGTCGATGACGGCCGCGATGCTGGGAACCACCACGAATACCCCACGGTTGGGTTCGTGTCGTAACAAGCCGTCTTTAGCCAGCGTCCGGAACACTTCGCGCAGGGTGTTTCGCGAGATGCCGAGGTTTTCGCTGAGCACTTGCTCGGACAGCCGTTGCCCAGGTGTGAATTCGCCTTGGGTGACTTGCTGACGCAACTGTTCGGCGATCCGCTCGTTTAGCGTCTGGGCTACGAATGAAGGGGAGGCGGGAAGGGGCATCGAGCGGACTTCTGAGTGGCAGGGGCGATTGGATTCTAGCAGGTTTTGCCCTACTCGCAGTGTCGCTTTTTCCTGTAGGGCTGAAACGAATTCATATTTTGGCATGCATATTGCTTTTTATTATCCGTGTTGGATTGTTGAACAATTCTGTTGAAATGATCATTCAATCGGATGAAGATAGTTGAGTGATCTAAGAAAATAACTCAAACAACTTGGAGAAACGCCGGTGCCCACTGACATCAACTTGTGGCCCTTGCTGGGGGTCGTCGTCATCATCGTGGGCTTCGTCCTGCGCTTTAATCCCATGTTGGTCGTGATTGTCACGGCCGTCGTCACCGCCTTCGCGGCGCACTTTCCGGTCGATAGGATTCTTGCCGCCATCGGCACAGGCTTCATCAAGACACGTAACCTGCCGTTGATCATCCTGCTACCGCTGGCGGTGATTGGCTTGCTCGAGCGTTATGGTTTGCGCCAGCACGCCCAGCGATGGATCAGCAGCATCAAGTCCGCGACTGCGGGCCGCTTGCTGATTGTCTACCTTGGCGCACGCCAGATGACCGCAGCCATCGGTCTTACCAGCCTGGGCGGCCATCCACAAATGGTGCGACCGCTGCTCGCACCAATGGCAGAAGGTGCTGCCGAAGCCCGTTTTGGGGCACTGCCGGAGAAGGTTCGCCACAAGCTGCGAGCGTATGCCGCAGCGACCGATAACGTCGGCCTGTTCTTCGGCGAAGATATCTTCGTGGCTTTCGGCGCGATCGTGCTGATGACCACGTTCTTGCGTGAGGCGGGCATCGAAGTCGAGCCGATCCGCGTCGCGCTCTGGGGGATTCCGACAGCTGTTTGCGCATTCACCATCCATGCTTGGCGCCTGCGCCGGCTTGACACTTGGTTGATGCGCGAGATGGCCGGCGGCGCCGCGGCCGCGGCGGCAACCGTCACAGTCGAAGGCAAGGAGTCCCGACCATGACGCTCACGATCACGCACCTGTACTACCTCGTCGGTGCCATCCTCGCCATCACCGCGGTGATGACGCTCATGGATCGCCAGCACTCAAAGCGCTATTCCAGTGCCTTTTTCTGGGGCCTTTATTCGCTCGTCTTCTTGCTCGGCGACCAGTTGCCGCCGGTCTGGGTCGGCGTCGGTGTTGTGGTGATGGCGCTGATTGCAGCCTTCGGCGGTGTCGGCATTGGCCGTCACGTGGCCCGCTCGGCGGCGGAGTACTCGGCCAGCGCCAATCTGCTGGGCAACAAGCTTTTCATCCCCGCCCTGGCGATCCCGGTCGTGACCATGATCGGCACGCTGTCGGCGAAGTACCTCGTGGTTGGCGGCATACCGCTGCTCGACCCGAAGAACACCACGATGGTAAGCCTAGGGCTGGGCTGTATGGTCGCGCTTGCGCTGGTCTGCAAGATGACGAACGAAACGCCGATGCAAGGCATCCGCGAATCGCGTCGGCTGACCGATGCGCTCGGTTGGGCGCTGGTACTGCCGCAGATGCTCGGCATGCTGGGCCTCGTATTCTCCGACGCCGGTGTGGGCAAGGCCGTGGCGCATATCACCACCAGCTACATCAACATGGATGTACGTTTCTTCGCGGTGATGGTGTACGTGGTTGGCATGGCGCTTTTCACCATCATCATGGGCAACGGTTTCGCCGCCTTCCCCGTGATGACAGGGGGCGTCGGGGTGCCAGTCCTGGTCGGCATGTACGACGGTAACCCGGCCCTTATGGCAGCCATCGGCATGCTCTCGGGTTATTGCGGCACCTTGCTTACGCCGATGGCCGCCAACTTTAATATCGTACCGGCGGCCCTACTCGAACTGCCCGACAAAAACGCGGTGATCCGCGCGCAGGTGCCCACGGCGCTGGCCTTGCTGACTTGCAATGTTTTCATCCTGTATTTCCTGATGTTTCGCTAAAGAAAAGAAAACAACATGAAGATAGACCTCAATAGTGACTTGGGTGAAAGCCTGGGCGCCTGGCGCATGGGTGACGACCACGCGATGCTCAGCATCGTGAGCAGTGCCAATGTGGCCTGCGGCTTCCACGCTGGCGACGCCGCCGGCATCCTGCGGACGCTACGTCAAGCGGCGGAGCGCGGCGTGGCAGTAGGCGCGCACGTCGCCTATCCCGACCTCGTCGGTTTCGGCCGCCGCCAAATGGACGTGGCAAGCGCCGACCTGCAGGCTGACGTGATCTACCAGATCGGCGCGCTGAAGGGGTTGGCTGCGGTGGCCGGCACGTCGGTACGATACGTCAAGCCACACGGAGCGCTCTACAACACCATCGCGCACGATAAGCGCCAGGCACACGACGTGATTGCCGCCATCCGCGCAATCGACCCGTCACTGGTGCTGGTCGGTTTGGCCGGCTCGCCGCTACTCGGCTGGGCGCAGGCAAGCGGGCTGAGCACTGTGGCCGAAGCCTTTGCCGATCGCGCCTACATGCCGGACGGTTCGCTGGTCTCCCGTCGCGAGAAGGGCTCCGTGCTGCACGATGCGCAGGATGTTGCCGAGCGCATGCTTCGCCTGGCGACCGAGGGTGTGGTCACGGCCATTGACGGCAGCATCGTGCGCCTTAAGGCCGATTCGGTCTGCGTGCATGGTGACAGCCCCGGCGCGGTGGAGATGGCGCGGCAAGTGCGTGCGCTGCTTGAGCGTTCGGGCGTCAAGGTCGCTCCTTTCGTCGACATGGGAGTCGTACCGTGATGCGATTTCTGCCCGCTAATCTCGACGCCCTGTTGGTCGAGCTGGATGACTTGTCGCAGACGCTGGCGCTGCTTGCATCACTACAGGCCGAGCCCATCGATGGCATCGTCGAACTCGTACCGGCCGCGCGCACGGTCATGGTTCACTTCCGGCCTAACACGGTGACGCATGATGAACTCGTCACGCGCATCAGCCGCCGGGACCTCACGGCGCAGATCGAGCGTGCGACCACTCGCGTGGAGATTCCGGTCTCCTACGAAGGAGAGGATCTTGACGAGGTCGCGCAGATGCTTGATCTCTCGCGCGAAGAGGTGATTCGCCGCCATACCGGCTGCGACTACACCGTTGCCTTCACTGGCTTCGCACCTGGGTTCGCCTATCTGAGCGGCGGCCACCCAAGCCTCAACGTGCCGCGTCGCACTACGCCACGCACGCGCATCCCCGCGGGCGCCGTGGGGTTGGCCGGCGCTTTCAGCGGCGTCTATCCGCAGGCCAGTCCGGGGGGGTGGCAGATCATCGGCGTGACTGCCACGCCGATGTGGGACCTAAGCCGTGACGTGCCCGCGCTGCTGCAACCGGGCTTCAAGGTACGTTTCGTCGATGTTTCAGGGCGGCAGGTTTCAGCTTTGCCAGCGCCGTCGACTGGCCCCGTCGAGGTTCCGCTCCACAATGGTCCGGCGCTTGTTGTCCGTAGCACCGGCCTGCAGGCGCTGTTCCAGGATCTCGGGCGCGAGGGTCTGGCCGGGCAGGGCGTATCCGCCTCAGGGGCGATGGATAAGGGCGCACTGCGCGCGGCCAACCGTCTGGTCGGCAATGCGAGCGACATGGCCTGCGTCGAGATCGTCTACGGTGGTTTCCAAATCACGAGCCGCGCAGACACGGTGGTGGCCTTCACCGGTGCCGATGCGCCGATCGAACTCACGCGTGCGAACGGCGCTCGATATCGTGTGCCAGGCCATGAAGCCATCGCACTTTCTGATGGCGACAGTCTATCGCTTGGCGACCCGCGTGCCGGCATCCGCAGCTACCTGGCGGTGCGCGGTGGCTTCGCGATCGCGCCCGTGCTCGGAAGTCGATCGACAGACACGCTCGCGCAGGTCGGTCCGCCGCCCATCAAAGCCGGTGACATTTTGCCGGTACCTGTGGTCACGCATGGCTCCATCGTCGGCGCGCCCGAAACGCCTCGTGCCGATCTACCGACGACGACGCAGACCGTGGTGCTCGATGTCGTGATGGGGCCGCGCACCGACTGGTTCACACTGCAGGCCATTGCATTGTTGGCGAGCCAATTGTGGACTGTGACGCCGCAATCGAACCGCGTCGGCCTGCGTCTGGCCGGTGAAACGCCGTTGATGCGCGCACAGATCGCCGAACTGCCCAGTGAAGGCACCGTGTTGGGCGCGATTCAGGTGCCGCCAAGCGGCCAGCCCGTGCTCTTCCTTGCCGACCACCCGCTGACCGGTGGCTACCCAGTGATCGGCGCTGTCGCCCCTTACCATCTCGACCGTGCGGGGCAGATCCCCATCGGTGCGCAGGTGCGCTTCAACCCCATACGCGCGTTCACCGCGGCCCTCTCTTCCGACCTGCGAGAAACCCCATGAAGAAAGTTCTTATCGCCAACCGCGGCGAGATCGCTGTACGCATCGTGCGCGCCTGTGCCGATTATGGTGTGAAATCCGTCGCGGTGTATGCCGACGCCGACATCGACGCGATGCACGCTCGTATGGCCGATGAGGCCTACGGCCTTGACGGCCAGCGCCCGGCCGACACCTACTTGAACATCGAAAAGCTGCTCGCCGTGGCCGACCGCTGTGGCGCCGACGCGGTACACCCCG
>JGI11944J13513_1000910_pt1 | contig 25748 bp, 18 predicted proteins | sample TerdegcoTASludge_FD_13513 | JGI IMG/M metagenome (IMG submission 13513) | reverse complement strand
CGCGGCAAAGGCCTGGATCTCCTCCTCCGTGCGCCCCACGCTGCGCAGGCCGGCGCGCAGCCGGGCCTGCAGGCGCGGCGCCAGCGCCACCAGCCGGTCGGTATCGCGGCCGGCGTGTGCGGACACGCTCCACAGCAGGCTGGGCACCAGGGCGAGGTAGCCGCCGGGGTCGCGGGCCTCGCTGCCGTCCACAGGCTCCTGGACGCTGGCAATCACCTGGGCCCACGGCCCCGTGGCGAATTCCAGGATGTCATCGGGTACGCCCTGGGCACTGGGCAGGCGCCGGATGGCGGCTGCGATCTGCTCGGCCCGGGGCATGGCGGTTTCCGGCCAGCGCGGGTCCGCACGCCGCCCTTCCACGCGCCGGAGCGCGGCCGAGACGGGGCCGGTCACCGTGCCATCTTCAGGCGCTTCGCTCGGGCCCACGGGCTGCATGCCGCTGCCGCCCCAACCGTCACGCAGCTGCTGCAGCACCGTGGCAAAGGCCGATGCATCGGCGCGCTGCAGGGCCGCCAGCCGCATGGCAGCGGAATCGGCCACCTGCAGGAACTGGCCATAGCCCGGTGCAGACTCACTGTCGAACCACAGGCTGCGCGCCGTCAGCTCGTCGAGCAGCTGGCGCGCAGGGTGATTGCGGTCCTCGAAAAAGCGCGTGTCCTGGACCACCAGCTGCTGCAGCAGCGGCTCCAGCCGGCCCACCGTGCGCTGCACGGAAGGCAGCAGGCGCGTGTCGGCGGCCATGAAGCGCATCATGCGCTGCAGCGTATGCAGCGCCGCGCCGTCGTCGGCGCGCGCGCCCGGGGGAGGCTCCTGCGGCTCCTGCGGCTGCAGGGCCTGCATCAGCTGCTCCAGCTGGGCCGAGTGGTGCTGCACGGACTCCAGCGCCATGCAGCTCAGCGAGGTCCAGCCTTCGGGCAGCGCCGCCAGCACGGTGGGTGCCGTCTCGCTGCCCTGCCAGGCGGTGGTCTGCAGCCGGCTTGCGCCGTCCATGGCCGGCGCAAACTGCCCGGGCACGGAATAGGCGGATGGTTGGGCCAGCGCCAGCATGGAAGAAGGCGCCGCAGCGGGCGCCTCGCGGTGTGAATCCATCCAGCGAGGGTCGGACAGCAGGGCGGCCACCAGGCGCCGCGTCAGCTCATCTTCCTGCGCCTGCTGGCCGAAGGCGCCGTAGGCGCGGCTCTGTGCCACGGCATCGCCATAGTGTGAAGGCGCACGCCAGCGGTTCGGCCCCGGCATGTCGGTCTGGCGCCGGCCCGGCTCGGGCGGCGGTGCCACGCCATAGGCGGCAGGCTGCACGCCCTGGTCGCGCAGGGACTGGGCCACATGGCCGTACTCGGATACCAGCAATGCGCCCAGATGCTCGCGCATGAAGCCCAGCCAGCAGGCGGCGCATTCGGGCTCGACCCCGGTGTCGTCGATCACGCGCTGCAGCGCCTGCACATAGTTGTGGGGCCTGAGCGGGTTGCGTTCGGGCTGGACACGGTCCAGGCCCTGGATGGCGCTGACCAGGGCATCGAGCTCGGCCAGTGCGATCTCCACCTGCGGCGCCACATGCTGCAGCAGGCGCTGGTGGGCCAGCTGCGACTGCAGCACGGAGTCATCCAGCAGGGAGAGGGAGGCGAAATCGGTGGTGCCGGGCACACCGGACATGCCCGGCACCGGCGGCCAGGCGGCAGCGCCACCGGATTGGCCAAAGCATTCCAGCAGCGCCAGCCCATAGCCCTTGAGCATGGCGGCCCGGTGGCGGGCCAGCAATTCCAGCGCCTCGGGGATTTCAGCGCGGCGCGGCAGGCCGGAGCCAGGCAGCTCGGCCTGCTCCATGGCATGAGCCGTGCGCTGCAGCAGCCGCAGGATCAGCGCCTCCGAGCCGCGGACAGCCTGCACCAGGCAGGCCTGCAACGCGGCAACAGAAACGGGTGGAGGATTCATGGCCCGAAGAATACAGGCTCCAGCCCGTGCCGGAGGCGCTTTGAGGCTTGCCTTTGATGCTTACTTCAGTGCCTTGTAGCGCATGCGCTTGGGCTTGGCGCCTTCTTCGCCCAGACGCTTTTTCTTATCGGCTTCGTACTCCTGGTAGTTGCCGTCGAAATACACCCACTGCGAATCGCCTTCGGCGGCCAGGATGTGCGTGGCGATGCGGTCGAGGAACCAGCGATCGTGGGAGATCACCAGCACCGTGCCCGCGTACTCCAGCAGCGCATCTTCCAGCGCGCGCAGGGTTTCCACGTCCAGGTCGTTGGAGGGTTCGTCCAGCAGCAGCACGTTGCCGCCCTGGATCAGCGTCTTGGCCAGGTGCAGGCGGCCGCGCTCGCCGCCGGAGAGGTTGCCGACCTTCTTTTGCTGGTCCTGTCCGTTGAAGTTGAAGCGGCCTGCGTAGGCGCGCGAGGCCATCTGGAACTTGCCGACGTTGATGATGTCCAGCCCGCCCGAGATGTCTTCCCACACCGTCTTGTCATTGGCCAGCGCGTCACGCGTCTGCTCCACATAGGCCATCTTGACCGTCTGGCCCACGATGACTTCGCCGGAATCGGCCTGCTCGCGCCCCGCGATCAGCTTGAACAGCGTGGACTTGCCGGCGCCGTTGGGGCCGATGATGCCGACGATTGCGCCAGCGGGGATGTTCATGGTCAGGTTGTCGATGAGCACGCGGTCGCCAAAGCTCTTGGTGACGTTGTTGAACTCGATGACCTGGGTGCCCAGGCGCTCGGCCACAGGAATGAAGATTTCCTGGGTTTCATTGCGCTTTTGGTATTCGAAATCGCTCAGTTCCTCGAAGCGCGCGATACGGGCCTTGGACTTGGCCTGGCGGCCCTTGGCGTTCTGGCGAACCCACTCCAGTTCCTTCTTCAGGGCCTTGGCACGGGCTTCCTCGCCCTTTTGCTCGGACTCCAGGCGGTTTTGCTTCTGGATCAGCCATTCGGAGTAGTTGCCCTTGTAGGGAATGCCATGGCCACGGTCCAGTTCCAGGATCCACTCGGCAGCGTTGTCCAGGAAGTAGCGATCGTGGGTGATGGCCACCACGGTGCCGGTGAAGCGGTGCAGGAACTGCTCCAGCCATTCCACGGACTCGGCGTCCAAGTGGTTGGTGGGCTCGTCCAGCAACAGCATGTCGGGCTTGGACAGCAGCAGCTTGCACAGCGCCACGCGGCGCTTCTCGCCGCCGGACAGCTTGCCGATCACGGCGTCCCAGGCCGGCAGGCGCAGGGCGTCGGCGGCGATCTCCAGCTGGTGCTCGGAGTCGGTGCCGGCAGCGGCGATCTTGGCTTCCAGCTCGCCTTGCTCGGCAGCCAGCGCGTCGAAGTCGGCGTCGGGCTCGGCGTAGGCGGCGTAGATTTCATCGAGGCGCGCGCGGGCCGCGTTGACTTCGGCCATGGCCTCTTCCACGGCCTGGCGCACCGTGTGCTCTGGATTGAGCTGAGGCTCCTGCGGCAGATAGCCGATGGACAGGCCCTGCATGGGCAGCGCCTCGCCTTCGAATTCCTTGTCCACCCCGGCCATGATCTTGAGCAGCGAGGACTTGCCAGAGCCGTTCAGACCCAGCACGCCGATCTTGGCGCCCGGGAAAAAGCTGAGAGAGATATCCTTCAAGATCTGCCGCTTGGGCGGCACGGTCTTGGTGAGGTGGTTCATCGAAAAAACGTATTGAGCCATTCTGGTCCGAGTACTTGAATCGTTGATTTCTGCAAAAACCGGGCAACAAATCGGTTGCACGCCAGCCGTGATTATCGGCGCATGCGACAATACCCTGCGTTGCGGGTTCCAGTTGCCCGTGACATCAGCATTCCAGCTGGGGACGATGGACGCTGTTTTCCAGGCTCCCGACATTGAACCTCATCCGCCTACGACTGGTCCGGCAACCGCCCTGGTTGCCTCGGCAGGCTGATACCCAGCGCCCCGGACGGGCGCATCTTTGATCACATGACATTTGAAGAACTGAATCTGGCTCCCGCCATTCTGAAGGCCGTGCTTGAGGAGGGTTACGAGAACCCGACTCCCATCCAGGCACAGGCCATTCCGGCGGTGCTCGCCGGCCACGACCTGCTGGCAGGCGCCCAGACCGGCACCGGCAAGACCGCGGCCTTCACCCTGCCCATGCTGCACCGCCTCTCGCAAGGCCAGGTGCCGCGCAACAAGTTCGGCGGCAAGGGCATCCGCGCCCTGGTGCTGACGCCCACGCGTGAACTCGCAGCGCAGGTCGAGGAATCGGTGCGCAGCTACGCGAAGTACCTGGACATCAACTCCACCGTCATCTTCGGCGGCGTGGGCATGAAGCCCCAGATCGACCGCATCAAGAAGGGCGTGGACATCCTGGTCGCCACGCCGGGCCGCCTGCTGGATCTGCAGCAGCAAGGCTTCATGGACCTGTCCACCGTCGAAGTCCTGGTGCTCGACGAAGCCGACCGCATGCTGGACATGGGCTTCATCCACGACGTCAAGAAGGTGCTGGCCCTGGTGCCCAAGGAAAAGCAAAGCCTGCTGTTCTCGGCCACCTTCAGCGACGAGATCCGCGACCTGGCCAACGGCCTGCTGCGCAATCCGCAGTCCATCCAGGTCACGCCCAGCAACACCACCGTGCAGCGCATCACCCAGGTGATCCACCCCGTGGGCCGCGGCAAGAAAAAGCAGGTGCTGCTGCACATCATCAACGAGAACAACTGGAGCCAGGTTCTGGTGTTCACGCGCACAAAGTTCGGCGCCAACAACGTTGCCGAATTCCTGACCAAGAACAACATCAGCGCCATGGCACTGCACGGCAACAAGAGCCAGAGCGCACGCACCCAGGCACTGGCCGGCTTCAAGACCGGCGAGCTGCGCGCACTGGTGGCCACCGACATCGCTGCACGCGGCATCGACATCGACGAGCTGCCGCACGTCGTGAACTACGAAATCCCCAACGTCTCCGAAGACTACGTGCACCGCATCGGCCGCACGGGCCGTGCCGGGCGCGAAGGCCATGCCGTCAGCCTCGTGTGCATGGACGAAGAAGGCTTCATGATGGACATCGAGCGCTTCACCAAGCAGGAAATCCCCGTGCAGGTGCTCGAAGGCTTCGGCCCGGAAGAAGGCGAAGTGGCCGAACCCATCGCCATGGGCCGCCAGACCATCTGGGGCGGCGCGGGCAAGCCGCCCAGCCGTGACGTCATGCAGGCCGCCGCCAAGGCCGCGCGCCAGGAAATGATGGACCGCATCCGCACCAACAAGGCTGCCCAGCCCGACCGCGGCGGTCGTGCAGGCGGCCGTGGCCAGGCAGCACCCAAGGCAGGCTCGGACGAAGGCCGCTCCGAAGGCAGCGCAGGAGGCCAGGGCCGTGGCCGCAACCACGCCGGCGCAGGCGCCAACAACAAGCCGCGCCGCGACCGCTTCGACGGTCCGGGCAACGGCTCCGGCGCTGCTCACCGCCCCAAGGCAGGTCCCCAGAACGCCCCCCGTCGCGGCCCGCGTCCTGACGGCGAAGGCGGCGGTGGCCGTCGCTTCGACGACCAGCCCCCGCGCGCTGATGCCCACCTGGGCACGCAGCTCGGCCATGCACGCAGCAGCGGACCGCGCGGCGGCGCCGGTGGCGGCCAACCCGACCCGATGCGCACCAGCGTGGACACCATGGCCGAACGCGGCCGCCGCGGCGGCGGTGGTTTCAACCGCGGTGGCGGCGGCGGCGGTGGTGGCTTCGGCGGCGGTGGCCGTGGCGGCTCCTCGCGCGGCGGCTACGGTCGCTGACCTGCACTGAATACCCGGCGTGCCAGGCGGCATGCCGGGCATTGCACCAGCCCAAAGGGCTGCATCTCCCCGGGGCTGCAGCACTTTTGCATTGCACAGATTGCGCCTTCAGCCGACAGCGCGCCGCAAGCCTGCATGGCTATCATCCCGATAGCATTGCGGCCTGCGGCGACTGAAGGCCGCACCCCTTTTCCCGGATTCCCCAAGATTCCCCACGACTGGTTCCTCAAGGCCACGCCATGACACTGCTGACTCCACCCGCCATACCCTCCAGCCAGCGCCCCGATCCGGAGCTGCCACAGGGCCGGCTGCGGTGGTCGGCCCTGGCATGCACCGCCCTGCTGGCCGCCTGCTCCAGCACGCCGCTGCCGCCCTGGCCCACGTCCTCCAAGCCCCAGGTGGCCACGCCCACCCGCCCGGCCCCGGAAATACCCGTGGTGCCCCAGGCGACCACGCAGCCGATCGCACCGGCCAACAACCTCGTCCCCCTGCCCTACAACGCGGCCGTGGCGGCGCGCTTCCCCGACCCGGCCACGCGCTATGACACGCCCGGCCTGGCGCCGCAGCGCAACCAGTTCACCACGGCCAGCGAACTGTCTTCCTGGCTGAACAGCCAGGCCAGCAAATCCCTGGGCCGCGACACGCGCCTGGGAATCGTGCAGCCCGGCAGCTCGCAGCGCGGCAGCCCCATCCAGGCCCTGGTGGCCACGCACGCTCCCGGCATCCAGCCGTCGGCGCTGTATGACAGCCGCCGCCCCACGGTCATGCTCGTGGCCGGCCAGCATGGCGACGAGCCTGCAGGGACCGAGGCATTGCTCATCATTGCCCGCGAACTCGCTCCCGGCGGCCTGCTGGAGCCGCTGCTGCAGCAGATCAACGTGATCCTCGTGCCGCGCGCCAACCCCGATGCCGTGGAAGCCGGCACGCGCAATGCAGCCGATGGCACCGACATCGCCCATGACCACCTGCTCCTGAACACGCCGGAGGCCAAGGCCCTGGCCACGCTGGCACGCGACTACCGCCCCGTCGCCGTGGTGGACCTGCAGGAATTCCCGGCCGCCAGCATCTTCCTGCAGAAGTACCAGGCCATACAGCGCTACGACGCCCTGCTGCAGTATTCGGCCACGGCCAACCAGAATGAATTCGTGACCAAGGCTGCGCGCGAGTGGTACACGGCACCGCTGCGCACCGCGCTGTCGCAAGCCGGCCTGAGCAGCGACTGGTACTACACCACCAGCCAGGAGCTGCAGGACAAGTCCATCTCCATGGGCAGCCTGGCGCCCGATTCGCTGCGCAACATCAGCGGACTCAAGAACTCGGTGGGCTATCTGGTCAGCAGCCGTGGCTCGGACCTGGGCCGCGCCCACATCCAGCGGCGCGTGCACACCCTGGTCACCGCCGCCACACGCATGCTGCATTCGAGCGCCGAGCGCGCCAAGGACCTCACCCAGGTGCAGGCCTTCGTGGCGCGCGAGACCGCCTCTCTCGCCTGCCACCAGCAACTCGCCGTCCAGGCCGAGCAGACGCCCGAGCAGCGCACGCTCACCATGATCCAGCCCGACACGGGTGCCGACCAGCAGGTGCGCGTGGACTGGAACGCCTCCCTGCAGGCCCGCACCACGCTGTCGCGCCCGCGCTCCTGCGGCTACTGGCTGTCCGCCAGCGCCCAGACCGCCGTGGACAGGCTGCGCCTGCTGGGCCTGCAAGTGCTCAAGGTGGCCGAGCCCGGCCAGCTGCTGGCCGACTCGTACAACGAGGCCCGCTCGGCCACGCCCGCCAGCGGCGCCTATGCGCTCACGCGCGGCGCCGTCGAAGCACCCGTGGGCAGCTACTACCTGTCGATGAACCAGCCCATGGCCAATATTGCCGCTGCGGCGCTGGAGCCCGACACGCCCTACAGCTACCTCGCACGCGGCCTGGTGCCCACGCTGAGCGACATGGCGCGCGTGATGGCCCCCCCTTCGGTGGTGTTCGAGGAAGAAGAAGACGCCGAATGACGGCAAGGGCGCCAGGGCACGCCGCCAAGCCCTGAGCGCCCGCCCATTGCGGGTATGATCCGCGCTGGCCCGTCAGCGGCCATACCTGCCCGTAGCTCAACCGGATAGAGCAATTGCCTTCTAAGCAATAGGTCGGGGGTTCGAGTCCCTCCGGGCAGGCCATCCTGGCATCCCAAGAAGTTCAAAGAAGTCCAAGAATAGGCGCTGGCCTTGGGCTTCAAGGACATCCAGCGTTCAAAGCCGTCCAACGGCATCCGGGGACATCCAGGATGTTTGTTGGTATCCCGTGTACTTGACACGCAAGATGCCAACACGACCTGAATGCCCCTGACAGACACCTTCATCAAAGCCCTCAGACACGACCCCAGCAAGAGCGCTGGATCGAAGCACTCCGATGGGCATGGCTTGTACCTGCACGTGAAGGAGTCTGGCAAGTACTGGCGCATGGCGTACCGCTTTGCAGGCAAGCAGAAGACGCTTGCACTAGGGGTGTATCCCACTGTAGGACTCGCCCAGGCCCGCTGTCGCCGCGATGAAGCCAGAGAACAGCTCGCATCCAGCATCGACCCCAGCCTTGCAAAGCAAGTCCAGAAGCTCGCCCTCGCCCATGCCCAGGAGAGCACTTTTGAGGCTGTCGTGCGTGAATTTCATGGCGTCAAGTCCGGTGCATGGAGCGACACCTACGCAGAGAAATGGCTGCGCAACATGTCCAAGGATCTGTTCCCGCATGTGGGCCGCATGTTGCTTCCTGAGATCCCCCCTCCCCTGCTGCTGGGCGTGCTCCGCAAGGTCGAAAAACGAGGGGCACGCGAAACTGCTCACACGCTTCGCCAGACAGCAGGGCAGGTGTTTCGCTACGGCATCCAGACGGGACGATGTGAGCGCAACCCGGTCTCTGACCTGCAAGGTGCTCTTGAGCCAATCGTGGTGAAGCACATGGCAGCAGTCCTCGAGCCAAGCAAAGCTGGAGAGCTTCTACGTTCAATAGACGAATACAGGGGTCAGCCCACAACCAAGGCAGCTCTGCAGCTGTCAGCCCTTGAGTTAACCCCTTAATTCCCCGGCCCCGCCCTATCGCTTGTCTTCTGAGATAGGAACAGGACTGTGCATATGACTAAGCATACGGAGTCAATAGAGGTAGTCGTGAAGGATCAGCGCCGCAGGCGCTGGCCCTTCACAGAGAAGGCGGCGCTGGTGCGCCGAACCTACGAACTGGGCATGAGCGTGTCATTGGTCGCTCGGCGGGAAGGCGTTTCGCTGGACTGCTGTGCCAGTGGCGCAAGCTCGAACGCCAGGGTGCTTTGACCGCCGTCTCCGCTGGCGAGGCAGTCGTGCCGGCATCCGAGCTGGCGGCTGCACGCGCAGAAATCGCCAAGCTGCAGCGCGTGCTCGGCAAGAAGACCTTGGAGAACGAAATCCTCAAGGAAGCCGTGGAGTACGTCGCAGAAAAAAGTGGATTGCGCGCTCGCCCTTGTTGCCCGGGGACGACCAGTGAAAACTGGTCTGCGGATGATGGGGCTGGCGCGCTCGCATGTGCCCGACCTGATTGGGCGCGGTGAAGACTGGGCCGATGGCCGCAGCCATCGCACACCCAGCGACGATGCAGGGCTGCTCGCCGAACTGCGCCAGGAAATTGCCGACTTGCCCAGCTATGGCTACCGACGTGCCTGTGGCTTGGTGCCATGCGTTTTTTTGGGCAGCCCGTTCCAGTGTGGCGCCCGTTGATCGCGTTTTCAGTGGCCTACTGCATGGCGCAATGGCTGGTGCATTGGAGCGCCGGGCCTGTGGCACGCTACGCGATGCTCGCAGCAATGTCGGCAGTGCTCTTCTTCGCCATGACACTGAACGTCATCTATGGCTTACGCACTTTTGCCAAGGACTTCTACGGGGAAATGATTTTCTTTGCTTTTGTGATTGGCGGCATCTGTGTGCTCAATGCATTGAAATTCTTGAAAATTATGGACAGCGGCCTGGAAGCACTGCACATGGAAAGCCGCTTTCAGATGGTTTTCTACATTTACATGTCCACCCTGGCGACCGTGCTGCCTCCCTCCATTGTCTGGCTGGTGTTGCGGCGCCTGACGGATGACCTGCGCACAATGGCGGCACGCGATCCCATGACCCATCTGCTCAATCGCAGAGGGATTTCAGAAGCGATGCAGTTGTACTTCAACAGCCGCAACGCTGCGCCGACATGCCTGCTACTGATGGATGTCGACCATTTCAAGCGCATCAATGACACCCATGGACACCAGGCAGGGGATGAAGTTCTGCGGCACGTGGCCGCATTGCTTCGCGCCACCGTACGCCACGGCGACCTGGCAGGCCGCATTGGAGGCGAAGAATTCGTGGTCATTTGCCTGGAAACGGACACCAGGGGCGCCACACAGTTGGCAGAACGGCTGCGCACCGGCATTGCAAGCCAGGCGGTCTCGGTTGCTGGCTCCAGTCATCCGCTGCGCTGCACGGTCACTATCGGGATCTCGCCTCCTTTCCATGGCACGCATGATATGGAAGAGGCCCTTCGACAGGCCGATACCGCCCTCTACAGGGGAAAGGCGGCCGGGCGCAACCGGATCGAAACAGCCAGTTCCTCTCCCGGCATTTCAGACCAGGATGCGAGGGTGGCAATGGTTTATCTGTAGAACGTGGTATGCACTTTTTCGATCCTGCGAAAGGCGCCGAGCTGGACAAGGGACTCGGAATGGGGATGGCATGCGTCAGCATGCAGGTCTGAGGCACCGACAAGGTGAGTGGCCCCTGGCACCCGCAGGCATTGCCGTGGTCCGGCTGCACGGTCAAGCGCCTGATCCATGTAGCACGAGACTGCGCGGCGCGACCCGCGGCAAGATAGTACGCACCATCTTCGGCGATGCCAAGGCACCCTGCCCTATGTGACTGATGCAGGATCGGAACTGGCACCACACAGGAATATCTTGTTCACGCTTCCCGATATTCCCAACGTGGCAATCTCTCCTCTCTGGGCTGAATCGAGAGCGCCATAAAGCAAAAAGCTATAGGATTTCGCCAGCCATCTTGCTGACATGTCAATCCGGAAAACGCCAGCCTTTTGCCCTCTTAAAAAAAAATCCTCGAGCGCACCTCCAAAAAAGGAAAGCGCGTAGCCTTTCATGTCGTGGTCTTTGGTACCTCCGAGGTCGACCGATACAACGGCACTCCAGAACAGGTAGAGCTCACGATGGGTCATAAGGTGTTTTGTCAGGCGATGAAGCGCATCAGCAAAAGGTAGCCGCGTGAGATCTGCCTTTTCCAGCGCCTCTCGCATGTGCCGTTCAGTGCGTTGCATCAACAAATCAATCATCCCCTCCCGAGTCGCACAGATTCGGTAAAGCGTTCCCTTGGAAGTACCTGCCGCGCGTGCAAGCTGTTCAAGGTTTGCTCTTGGGTGTTGAGACACCGCCAGTGCCAGCGCACTGGCCAGCTTGTCATCCAGTTCGATGGTCATGGGCGTGCAAGCAAAACATCTCCAACCTTCCCGATACGCAACCTCTTCTGCCTTTTGGTCATCCGACATCTCTGTTCGTCAAGGCATATGAATGTCAGATCGATTTCGCGGCTTTTGCACACAGGGGATGCATTCAGACAGTTCCGGCAAACACGCGGCGAAGACGAACGGCCGATGTCCAGCGCTGCCCCTCGGCCTGTGCGACTGCGTCCCGTACCCGCAGCTGTTCGCGTTGAGTGTCCAGCACTGCCGTGGCGTCAGCCATGCCGGCAGCGAACATGCGCGCCGCGCGTTGCGCTGCCATGTCGCCCGCCTCTCGTGCATCCAGCAGTTCGCGCAAACTGGCTTCCGATGCCGACCATTGCACCAGCGAAGTTTCGGCGTCGGCCAGCGCGGAGATCATCGACTGCTCGTACCCCGCCATTGCCTCTTGGGCGCGGGCTTCCTGTATCTCTACATTCGAGCGAATCCGGCCACCGTCCAGAATGGGCAGGGATAGCGAGATGCCGTATCCCACCACGGAAATGGGAGACGCGGAGCCACCGATGGCCGCCAACCGCTCGCGCGCACCGGCCCAGGCGATCTGCAGGCGAGGGTAAATCTCGCGTCGGGCGACACCCACCCGTGCCAGCGCAGCATCCAGAGCGCGGGCCTGGCGTTGTACATCAGGGCGGCGCTCCAACAAATCGGCAGGCAGCAAGGGAGCGGGCGCCTGGGGCATGACGGCTTCAGCCTTCAGATCCAGCACCGGTGGCTGGCTGGCGCCCAACAGCACCGCCAGCTGTCGCTGACGCACTTGCAACTCACCCTTCACTTGCTGGACTGCCGCGCGCTCTTGTGCAAGCTCTGTCTTCCAGCGCTCAACGTCCAGTGCACTGGACTGGCCCGCCTCAAATTTTTTCTGCGCCACGTGCAGCTGGCGCTCAGCCAAGGTCATGACTTCGTGCCTCATCCCCACGCGGGCATCCAGGGTGCGCAGTTCAAAGTACGCAGTGGCGACATCGGCAGCCAGAGCGATACGCGCGGCAGCGAGTGCCTGGCGATTGCTCTGTATGTCTGCCTTGGCGGCGTCCACGCCCAGTGCGCCGCGCCCAAACAGATCCACCTCCCAGCTTGCGCGCAAACCGACGGAACTGCGTTCAGCCTTCACTGCGTCGGCGCTGTCTCGCCCCCGCTGCGCACCGGCTGTGGCGCCCAACTGTGGGCGGCGTTCGGCTTCAGCACTTCCCAACAGTGCCTGGGCTTGGGCCATGCGGGCTGTGGCGATGCGCAGATCCCGATTGGAATCCAGTGCCATGCGGACCAGACGGTCCAGTTCAGCGCTATGGAAGTCTGTCCACCAGTCAGCGTTGACGGCAGCAACACCTTGGTATGGGGCACCCCATTGCCCAGGCACGTCCACCGATGCAGCGTCAGGCCCGACCGAGGGCGGAACCGACGCGCAGCCTCCCAAGCCAAGAGCGGCCAGGCTGAGAACGCCAAGCAGCAGGGGTCGACGGAGAAAGCGTTGGGAACGTGGAGAAATTTCGAGCATATGAGGACCAGGCGTTGACGTTGCGATGACATTACTATACTATACGTATAGATAAGTTTTCAAGTGGAGTTTTCATGACCAAGACGACAAGACGCCCAAGCTCCCGAGACAAGATCCTTGACGCCGCTACCGCCCTGGTGAGTGAGCGCGGGGTTCAGCAACTGACCATTGAAGCTGCTGCTGCCGCTGCGGGAGTGACCAAGGCCGGTCTCATATATCACTTCAAGACCCGCGACGAGCTCCTGGTGGCTGTGGTGGAAAGCATGGCCCGAACCATCGATCTCTACAGCCGCGCCGCCGAAGAGCAGCGCGCATCGCGCGTGAATGACGCCTCCCGCGGGAGCCAAAGCGAATTGCAGTCCGCCATGATGGAACTGGTCGAAATGACGTTCCAAATGCCCCCGCAGCTGCAGCGACTGATGCGCAACCTGCTTGAAGCCCATTTCTCTCATCCTGACCTGCTGCCACCTGTACAGGCCTTGTTCGAGCGCAGCTACGGTATCGCCAGTGAGTGCGCCGATCCAGGCCGCGCTTTGCTGATCAGTCTGGCAATGGATGGGATGCAACTCATTGATTTGCTCCGTCTTCACCAATTCACCTCTGAGCAGCGCAATGCCGTCAGGAAGACTGTTGAAGAGTTGATTGCACAACTGCCCTGAACCATTCACACACGCATCCAATCATGCATTTCTCTCTCAACTCCATCTCCCGGTTACTGGCATGCGTGCTATCGACCGTCACGCTGGCTGCTTGCACACAACATGCCGCCACTACAACGGCTACGCCCAAACCGGTGAAAATCGAGGTCGTTGGCGAAGCGGGCATTGCATCCCGCGCAGATAACTTTGTCGGCACGTTGCGCGCGCGCCAACGCACTGATCTGGGTTTTGAAACATCTGGCCGACTCACGGCCATTTCCGTCGAAGTGGGCGACCGTGTGCGGGCAGGTCAAGTGATTGCGCGGCTGGACGAGTCACCTGCCCGATGGCGCGTGGACAAAGCTGCTGCGGACCGTGCGGCAGCAGCCGCATCGCTGCTAGAGCGCAGCACCCAACTCCATCAACAGGAGATGCTTGCCAATGACAAGATCATCTCCCCCACTGCCCTGCAGTCTGCTCGCGCTGCGCACCAACTGGCGCGCAGCCAGCTCGATGCGGCAGATGCCGCACTTGCATCGGCACGCCGTGACCTGAGCCTGACAAAAATCACCGCGCCTTTTGATGGTGAAGTGGTGGGCCGACAAGCACAGCCACATTCCGACGTGTCTGCCGGACAGACCATTTTGCAGTTGCAGGCGGGAAGTGCTCTGGAGGTGGTTGCCATGTTTCCGGATACCGTCGCCAGTACGCTTGCTGTGGGTGATAAGGCGCAGGGCCGCAGTGGCGAACGCACTTTCCCGTTGGTGCTCGAATACTTGTCCACACGCAGTGACAACGGCTCACTGGTTCAGGCCATTTACAGCGTCCAGCGCACAGAACGAAGCAGCAGCCCCGGACTTCGAAGCGGCGGAATGGTGTCGGTGGAGCTACCACAGAAACCAGCCCAGGCTGCCACACTGACCTTGCCCGTTACTGCGGTCATGGCTGGCACTGAAGCGTCTCAGGCCCAGGTGTACGTGATCGATCAGGAAAACAAACTGGAGTTGCGACCTATCAAGACCGCAGGCCACTTGACGTCCCACGGGCGGGTTGTCATCGACCAGGGCTTATCCGTCGGGGACCGCGTGGTGACCGCCGGCACCGCCTTTCTGAACGCTGGACAACAAGTGGTAGTGCATGTGCCCCAGACTGTCCTGAAAGGGGCGAAATCATGAAGCTGGCCGAAGGAGCGCTGCAATCCAGCAGGCTGACCCTTTTTGTCGCGCTGCTGATTTTGATTACGGGGATCTTTACCTTCCTGAGCTTTCCCTCGCAGGAGGAGCCCTCCGTCACGATACGTGATGCCGTGATCATGATCTCCAATCCTGGCATGCCCTCCGAGCGCATGGAGCAGCTGATTGCCCGTCCCGTGGAAGAAAATCTGCGCCAGATGGCGGAACTGAAAAACGTCGTCAGCACGGTGCGCTCCGGCTCTGTGCTGGTGAAGGCTACTTTGCGCGAAGACGTCAAGGAGTTGATGCCGGTATGGCAGCGATTGCGCGCCAAGGTGCAGGAGGTGGAACCCCTGTTCCCCACGGGTACCTTGCCTGCTCAGATCGATGACGATTTCGGCCGCGTGGCAATCGCGTCGATTGCCGTGACAGCGCCGGACTTCTCCATGAGCGAGATGCGCGAGCCGCTCAAGATGCTGCGAGAAGGCATCTTCCGTTTACCTGGCATACAGGGCGTAAGCGTGCACGGCTGGCAAGAGGACCGTGTCTATCTTGAGTTCGACCGTGCACGCATGGCGGGTCTGGGTTTGTCGCCCGCTGCGGTGCTGCAACAACTGCGCCAGCAGAACGTGGTGCAGTCAGGGGGCCAGGCTGTTCTGGCTGGCGTCAACAGTGTGGTAATCGCATCGGGCGAAATCCGCTCCGTCGCCGAACTGGAAAACTTCATGTTGTCGGTGCCATTGGCACGCCAGGGCGCCGACGCGTCGCACCTTGGCCCTGCCCAAATCCGTCTGGGCGCCTTGGCGCGTCTCCAGGTGCAAAAGGCCGATCCTCCGGAAAGCGCGGCCATCTACAAGGGCCAGGATGCCGTGGTGTTGGGCATCTCGATGCGATCAGGCCAGAACGTCAAGACTGTGGGCGCCGCATTGCAGCAACGCGTGACGGAGCTGCAGGCCCAGTTGCCTGCGGGCTTCAGCCTGGACTACGTGACCTTCCAGCCCGACGTGGTCAAGACCGAGATGGGTCGCATGAACCAAGTGATGGGCGAGACGGTGGTCATCGTGATGATCGTGGTCGTCCTCTTCCTGGGGTGGCGGGCGGGCCTGGTGGTGGGCAGCATCGTACCGCTGACGATTCTCCTCACGCTGCTCATCATGCGCAGCCTGGGGATTGAACTGCATTCGGTATCCATGGCGGCCATCATCATTGCGTTGGGACTGCTGGTGGACAACGGCATCGTGATCGTGGAAGACGTGGAGCGGCGACTCGCATTGGGTGAAGACCGCCGCAACGCCTGCATCGAAGCCGGGCGGACGCTTGCCATTCCGCTGTTGACCTCGTCACTGGTCATCATTTTGGCCTTCTCTCCTTTCTTCTTTGGAAACACCACAACGAATGAATACCTCAAGCCGCTGGTCATCGTTCTGGGGTTGTGCCTGCTCGGCTCCTGGCTCCTATGCCTGACAGTGACTCCGCTGCTTTGCTACTACTTCCTGAAAGCCCACCCCAAGCCGGCAGACAAGAATCACGATGCACACGCCGAACCCCAGCTCACCGGCTTCTATGCCGGCTACGCCAAGGTGATCCGGTACTTGTTGGCGCACAAAGCCATCTTCATGGGATTCATGGTCGCGCTGTTGACCGGTGCCCTGCTGCTGCTGGCCAACCTGCCCGCAGGCTTCTTGCCGCCATCGGATCGCCCCCAGTTCCAAATGGGGCTGGAGCTGCAGCCGGGCACGGACACGCGACAAACCAAGCAGGTGGTAGAGGATCTGAGCCGCTGGCTCGCTGACAGGCAGGTGAACCCCGAAGTCAGCACCAGCATTGGCTATGTGGCCGAAGGCGGGCCCAGGGTCGTGCTGGCACTGACCCCTCCTATGCCAGCCTCTCACGTGGGCTACTTCACTGTCACGGTGAAGGATGCCAAGCAACTCAAGACGGTGATGGAACGCACCACCGCCTGGATGAATGACCATCACCCGGACGTGCGTATCGACCCCAAGCTGTTCTCGCGCAGCAGCAATGACGCGGGTGCGGTTGCCTATCGGATCTCCGGGCCTGACGAGAATGTGTTGCGAGCCATCGGCGAACAGGTGAAAGCTGCGCTGCGACCTATTCCCGGAATGGTGATGGTTCGCGATGATTGGGGCCCCCGTGTTCCACGCATGAATGTACAGATTGATCAAGCCAAGGCACGAGCGCTGGGAATCAGCAGCGAAGACATTGCGACGACGCTGGCAGCGCGCAACAGCGGTATTCAGGCATCCGTCATGCGCGACAACGACACCTTGGTACCGCTGGTCATACGCGGTACGGCTTCCGAGCGCGCCAGTGCGGAGAACCTCGCCAATACACTCATCTATCCTGCCAATGGGGGGGCGCCGCACCCACTTTCGGCCATGGCTGCAGTGAGCCTCGACTTCGAGCCCGCAGCGCTCTTACGCCGCAACCTGGTGCGCACCTTGACGGTTGAGGGCCGCAGCACCCATGGCACGGCACTGCAGGCGGTACAAGCTGCCGCTCCAGTCGTGAGCCAGATCGCCTTGCCACCAGGCTATCGCATCGAAATGGGCGCAGAGATTGAAGACTCCGCTGAAGCCAACGTCTCGTTGGAGCAGTACCTACCGCATGCAACCGTAGCCATGCTGGTTCTGTTCCTATGGCAGTTCCGTTCCTTCCGAAAGCTCGCGCTGATCCTCGCCATCATTCCGTTCGCAATGATTGGTGTCGGGCCGGCGATGATGATCGCGGGAGAGCCCATGAGCTTCATGGCAACGTTCGGCTTGCTGTCGCTGGCAGGCATCATCGTCAACAACGCGGTGCTGCTGCTCGAGCGGATCGAGGAAGAGCTGGCCGAGGGCAAGACCCGGCGCGAAGCGGTCGTCGCGGCAGCGGTAGCGCGACTGCGCCCCATCGTGATGACCAAGATGACCTGCATCGTGGGTCTGATCCCGCTGCTACTGTTTGCCGGCACTTTGTGGACCGGCATGGCCGTGACCATCATCGGCGGCCTGATGCTCGGCACCCTGATCACGCTGGGCCTGGTGCCTGTCTTGTACGAACTGCTGTTCAGCGACCGAATCGCCCAATGGGCAGCACGCTTGACAGGCCGCAATAACGCCCAAGCGGTAGCTGCCTGACAGGACATCTCTACCCAGGGAACCATGACATGAATACATCCCAAGCACCGATCATCATCGTAGGTGGTGGCGTGGCAGGTCTTGCCGTAGCCACGGCGATGGGCAAGCTGAGTGCCAATTCCGGCAGCAAGCTGCCACCAGTCCTGCTGATTGATCGCGAGTTCGCCCACGTGTGGAAACCCATGCTGCACACCATCGCAGCGGGCACGCGCGATATTTACCAGCAACAAACGGCCTACATAGCACAAGCACATGCCTGCAATTTCTCTTACGAGCCCGGTGAACTGCTGGGCGTTGACCGCGAGTCGCGACAAGTGGAGATTGCGGCGCTGCTGGCACCCGACGGACGGGTGCTTGTCCCGGAGCGTAGCGTTCCGTATACCAAGCTCATCATCGCAGTAGGCAGCCAGGCAAACGACTTTGGCACACCGGGTGCGGCCGAGCACTGCTACACCATCGACTCACGCCTGCAGGCAGATGCATTCAACCAGGAGATCCGCACGCAGCTGCTCCAATGCCTGGGACACGAAGGCAGCAATGAGAAAAATGCCACCCTTTCCATCGCCATCGTTGGTGGCGGAGCGACTGGTGTGGAGTTGGCTGCCGAACTCGTCGGTTTGGCTGACGCTGCAGAGGCCTATGGAGCCAAGGGTCTGAAGAGGCGGATAAACATCACGCTCATAGAAAGCGGCCCTCGCCTCCTTGCGGCCTTTCCGGAAGATATTTCCGCCAGTGCCCAAGCTCGGCTGGAAGCTCTGGGTGTGCAGGTCAAGGTCGCGACGCGTGTGGCAGCGGTCAATGCGCACGGCTTCGTGTTGGGCGACAACACGGAAGTTCATGCATCACTGAAGGTTTGGGCGGCCGGAGTCAAGGCCCCGGAGATTCTGAGTGATCTGGATGGGCTGGAGACCAACCGTAACCATCAGTTGATCGTGCGCCCTTCATTGCAGACTACCCATGACGCGGACATCTATGCATTGGGCGACTGTGCCAGCCTGATACCCGAGGGGGCCGAGCGGCCGTTTCCTCCTACCGCACAGATTGCTCATCAACAAGCGCAGCACCTGATTCGCCATCTTCCAGCCGCACTGCTGCACGACATATCACCACCGGATTTCAAGTACCGTGATATGGGGGCCCTGGTGTCACTGGGTGAATATGACGCCTATGGCTCGCTCGGCAAGACAGGCTTGTTCAAGGGTGTGACCTTCAGAGGGCGCCTGGCGCAACTGAGCCATGCACTGCTTTACCGCAGCCACCAGGCCCAGCTGCATGGCTTCTGGCGTGGCAGCCAGATGTGGCTGGTCGATCTGATGAATGCCCGGCTCCGTCCCACCATCCGGCTCGATTGAAATGTGCAAAACATGTACAGGTCACCAGGACAAGGCAGATTGACACCGGCTTTCCTCACGGTATACACATGCGCAAGTTAGCTTCACCCTGGACTCGCACCCTGCAAGCCATTTCGATCTTATTGCTGGCAGGATGCTCCACTTACAGGCCCTGGATCAATGAACCGTATCCCCATCAGCCTCGGGAGGTGCTAGCGGCCGAGCAGCATCAACCAAAGTCTGTCATGGTTGCCGTGACCTTGTCCGGAGGGGGTGCGCGTGCCGCAGCCTTTGGCCTCGGTGTGCTGCGTGAACTCAAGGCGCAGGAGTTCAAGATCGGAGAACGCACAACGACGTTGCTGGACGAGACCGTATTGATCAGTGGCGTGTCAGGTGGCAGCATCCTGGCCGCACACTACGCAGCCTTTGGCGACGCGACGCTCAAGCGATTTGAGCCAGAATTCCTGCTCACGCCATTCGAAAGCCGTCTCATACGCGATGTGTTCTGGCCTGGTGAGCTCTACACATTGACCTCACCCTGGTATGGCAGAACGCAGTTGCTGATGGATCGCCTGAACAAGCTCTACGAAGGCAAGACCTTCGCCGACGCTCGCAGCCGCCCTGGAGCACCGGACCTCATGATCACGGCTACCGACCTGACCACCGGGGCCCCCTTCAACTTCACGTCCGAACAGTTCCAGCTGATCTGCTCCGATCTTGACGCTACCCCACTGTCATTCGCAGTTGCAGCGTCCTCCGCCGTACCGCTGCTGCTGTCGCCCGTCGCCATACGCAACTATGCCGACCAATGTCCCGATGTAAAAGCATCGGTACTCCAGCCCGCGTCAGGCTACCGCGCACACATATTGCGGCGCAGTGCCGTCAGCTACCGCAATGCCAAGGAGCGCCCCTATATCCACCTGGTGGATGGCGGAGTCAGCGACAACCTCGGCGTTCGCTTGCTGCTCGATCAAATGACCGCTGTAGGCTCCATGGGCGCGAACTTCCCTGAAGCAAAAGCTGGCTCCATCCATCGCCTGGTGCTGGTCACAGTCAACTCTGCACGTGCGCTTGCCGAGCGTGTGGACAAGAGTGATCAGGTCCCTACCATTCCACAGGTATTGGAGACACTGATCTTTGGTGCCGGGACCCGCGACAGCCAGCAGACGCTGGCGATGCTCAACGATGATCTGCAACGCTGGCGTAACGAGATTCAGCGCACCAGAGGTTTGCCTGGCAGCCCGTTTGCAGCAGATTGCGAGGTATATGTCGTCAGCGTAAGCCTGAACGATGTCGACGACGACAGTTTCCGTTACAGGCTTTTGCGTGTGCCGACGGCCTTCACGGTCGAAGCACAGGACGTCCGCGACTTGCAGCAGGCAGGTTCGGAGGCTGTTCGAAAATCCCCGGCCTACCAGGAGCTGGTTGAATCGCTGAAGGCTTTGGCGCCACCATGATCTGATGTCGCGCGCGCCAAAGCCCCAAAGGCCGACAAGCACCCTCGCCTAGCTCGCAGGGCGCAGGCAGGACCGCACATGTCCCGCGATCAGGTCGACGAGGATGTTGACCAGACCCGGTGCAATGTCATGCCCCATGCCCGGCAAGATGACCAGGCGTGCGCCACCGATGGCCGCTGCGGTGGCGTAACCGCCACTGGTCGCCACCATCAGATCCCGGTCGCCATGGATGACCAGCGTGGGGCACCGCACGCGGCCCAACTCGGCCGTCCGATCACCGGAATTGATGATTGCCCCGATCTGCCGCGCGGTGCCGACGTTGTTGCGCAGGCCACCACCGCGCTCCCAGGCTTGTTCTGCATATTGCCGGTGCCGAGGCTCGCTCCACTCCAGGCTCGAGCCGACCACTCGCAAGAGGTCGACGTAATCTCGAGCAGCCTCCCGCTGATCACGTGGCGGCCGACGGATCAGCTGCAATATCGACTTGAGCGCCGGCTGGCCGACCTTCAATGATCCGGTGGTCGAAAAGACGGAGGTCAACGACTTCATCCTCTCGGCATGGCGCGCCGCCAGGGTCTGCGCGATCATGCCGCCCATGGACATCCCCATGACGTGGGCAGAGGCTATGGACAGGGCATCCATCAAACCGACCACATCGCTGGCCATGTGCCCCAGGTCGTAGCCGCGCGTGGGCCGGCGAAGGAGTTGCTGGAATGTGCTGGGCGGCTCGGCGTCGGTGAAGGACGACTGTCCCGCGTCGCGGTTGTCCAAGACAACCACCCGCAAACCGGCCTCTACCAGACCATCGATCAAGGCCTGTGGCCAGTACGTCAGTTGCAACCCCAGGCCCACCACCAGAATCAACGTCTCCCCACCATCGGGGCCGTGGCTGCGGTAGCAGATGCGTCGGCCATCGGCCATATTGCAGAAGAGGTCTCCCGTGTTCATGCGCGAGCCTTTGAAAGTCGCAGATCAAGCGGAGCCTGGGAACTCGCGCCGGGGGCCGGCGAGAACGCCAGGCACTTTTCTGCCACCCGCCCGCGTCGCAGCAGTTTGACGTCGCGGAAGTAGTCCATGGACATGACCCAAGGTTCGCCGGGTCCCTGTCGTGGCACGCTGTGCAGCGCGCGCTGCACGTAGCCTGCACCGAAATCCAGCAGCGGGCGGGTCTCGATCCCTTCTGGCGCCTGTGCCTCGCAGACGGCGTGCCGATGTTCATCCATGTAAGCCAGGAGCCGGCAGAAGTGATCGCACAGCAGGCAGACCTTCAGCGTCCAAGACGAGTTGGTGTAGCCGACGGCAAAGGCAAAGTTCGGCACACCGGACAACATCATTCCCTTGTAGGCCAATGTTTCGCTCAACACCACCGGCTGCCCATCCTTGCGCAAGGCCACTCCCCCAAAGAGCTGGACGTTGAGTCCGGTGGCCGTGACGATGATGTCGGCCTCGATTTCCTTGCCCGACTTGAGAAGGATGCCCGATTCGGTGAAGGTCTCGATCTGGTCGGTCACCACGGACGCCTTGCCCGAACTGAGGCATTTGAACAAGTCACCGTCGGGCACCGAGCACAGCCGCTGGTCCCAAGGGTTGTATGGCGGGTTGAAGTGCACGTCGACGGGGTACCCCTTCGGCAGGTCCCGGCGCACGAGCCCCACGAGAAGCTTTCGGGCCAGCTTCGGAAAGCGTTGGCAAAAGCTCCAGAACCCCAGAGTGATCCTGGCGTTCTTGTAGCGGGTCAGCGAGTAGGCGGTTTGGGCCGGCAGTATCTTTTGCAGGAAGCCGGCGACGGAGTCGGTAGCAGGCTGGTTGATGATGTACGAAGGCGTGCGCTGCAGCATGGTGATGTGCGCCACCTGATCGGCCATCGCCGGGATGAGCGTCACTGCCGTGGCGCCGCTGCCGATCACGACGACGCGCTTGCCGCAGTAGTCCAGATCCTCAGGCCAATGCTGCGGATGCACGATCCGCCCCTTGAAACGTTCCGAGCCTTCGAAGCGCGGGCTGTAGCCTTGATCGTATCGATAGTAGCCGCCAGCGCTGAACAGCCAGCGGGTCCTGACCGTGCGGACATCGCCGCCGATTCCGTCGCGGACCCGGACCGCCCAAAGGCCCTCACCGCTCAGCCAGTCCGCCGATTCCACCTGCTGCTGGTATTGGATGACCGGCCCCAGATCGAACTCCTCAACGGTTTCGCGAAGGTACTCGAGGATGTCCCGTGCGTCCGCCAGCGTTTTGTTCTTGACCCAGGGCTTGAAGTCGAAACCGAAGGTGTAGAGGTCCGAGTCGGATCGAATGCCGGGATATTTGAACAGATCCCATGTTCCGCCAATCCGCTCTCGAGCCTCGAGAATGGAAAAGCGTTTTCCGGGCTGTTTTCGGCGCAGATAGGCGGCAAGGCCGATGCCGGAAACTCCCGCCCCAATGATCAGGACGTCCAGAGGTTCATCGAGAGGAGCTGATTGCGAGAGCATGCTGTTCCTGTTTCCTTGTGTTTTGACCAGTTTTCAATAAGTAAAAAAGCTCGAGGCTGCCGCCCTTGCCGCCCTCGATCTGCGCCACATGGGCGCCGGCGATCGCGTTGACCCTGTGCATCGTTTCAGCCTGTCTTGACCATGACATGCCGCGCGACCGTGTAGTCCTCCAGTGCGTACATGGACAGATCCTTGCCGTAGCCCGATGACTTCACGCCGCCGTGCGGCATTTCGCTCGTCAGCACGAAGTGCGTGTTGATCCAGGTGCAGCCGTACTGCAATTGGGCGGCCGTCGCCATGCCGCGTGAAATGTCCTGGGTCCAGACCGATGAGGCCAGGCCATAGTCGGAATCGTTGGCCCAGCGCACTGCTTCATCGGCATCGTCGAATCGCGTCACCGAGACGACGGGACCGAAGACTTCGCGCTGGACGATTTCGTCGCCTTGCAGCGCGCCAGCCACGACGGTGGGTTCGTAGAAGAAGCCGCTACCACCACCCACGTGGCCGCCCGCCGTAATCTCGATGTGCTTGTTTTCAGACGCCCGCTGAACAAAGGATTCGACGCGGGATTGCTGCCTGGCCGAGATCAGTGGGCCCAGGTCGTTGTCGTCATCGTTGGGCTGATTGAACTTGAGGCTCTTGACCGCACCGGAAAGGTCGGCAACGAGCTTGTCGTAGATCTTCTTGCCGGCATAGATGCGGCAGGCGGCGGTGCAGTCTTGGCCAGCGTTGTAGTAGCCGAAGACCTTGACGCCTTCCACGACGCTGGCAAGGTCGGCGTCATCGAAGACTATGACGGGCGCCTTGCCGCCGAGCTCGAGGTGGGTCCGCTTGACGATCCTGGACGCGGCCTGCAGCACCTTCTTGCCCGTGCCGATATCGCCGGTGAGCGAGACCATCGCCACCTTCGGATGGTGGATCAGCGCATCGCCCACGCTAGCGCCGCGCCCCGTGACCACGTTGACGACACCGGCGGGAAAGATGTCCGCAATGATCTTCGCAAGCTTCAGCAGCGTCAGGGGCGTCTGCTCCGAAGGCTTGATCACGACCGTATTGCCGCCAGCAATCGCGGGTGCCAATTTCCAGGCCGCCATCATCAGAGGGTAGTTCCAGGGCGCGATGGATGCGACGACGCCGATCGGGTCTCGGCGAATCATCGACGTGTGGTTGGCAACGTATTCGCCGGACACAGCGCCGTGCATCGTTCGTGCGGCGCCGGCGAAGAAGCGAAAGCAATCGACGATCGCCGGGATCTCATCCTCCAGCACGCGGATGCGCGGCTTGCCGCAGTTGAGCGCTTCGAGCGTCGCGAATTCCTCGCCGGCGCTCTCAATGGCATCGGCCAGCTTCAACAGCAGGCGCGATCGCTCGGCAGGCGTGGTTCGAGACCAGGCGGTGAAGGCCTTGGACGCTGCCTCGACCGCCGCATCGACCTGCGCAAGCGAGGCTTCGGCCAATTCGGTCAGCAGCGCCCCGGTCTTTGGATTAAGGATCTTCTCCTTGGTTTCCGCGCCCACGACAAAGGCGGAACCGATCAGCAGTTCTTGGTCAAACACGCGAGTCTCCTGTCTACGGGATGAGGTTGAGGGGATATGCCGCGGACCGCTAGGCCGCAACGGCGGCGACCGCGGTCGCGGCCTTGGCGCCGCGGGAGCCCGCAGCGAGGATGAAATCCGCCGCCTTTTCGGCGATCATGATCGTGGGTGCATTGGTATTGCCGCTCACGATGGTCGGCATGATGGATGCATCGATGACGCGCAGGCCGCTCACGCCGCGCACGCGCAGCCGATCGTCCACGACAGCCATCTCGTCGCTGCCCATCTTGCAAGTGCCTACCGGGTGGTAGACGGATTCGACGTTCTCCCTCAGGTACTGGTCGATCTGGGCATCGGTCGTGGCCTGCGGTCCGGGGGCGTACTCCACGCCGCGATAGGGATCGAACGCCTTTTGCGCCAGCACTTCCCGGCCGACACGAATCCCCTCGCGATAGATGCGAATGTCATCCGGATCCGAGAAATAGTTGGGCTGAAGGCGCGGGTGCTGAGTGGGGTCCGCCGACTGGATCTTCAACCAGCCCCGACTCTTGGGGCGCGAGATGTTGAACAGGGGCGTGAAACCGTGCTCGGGAATGATGACCCGACCGTTTTCGCGGTACATGATCATCTCGAAGTGGTACTGGATGTCCGCGGCGATCAGATCGGGCTGGCTTTTCACGAAGGCCAGCGCCTCCACGCCGTGATACGCGCCAGGGCCTCCCTTGTCCCACATGTACCGCGCCAGGGCGGCGGCAGCACGAACGGGACGCACATAGGTCAGGAGCGAGTTGGGCTGCGTCGAGCGGCATTGCACTCCGACGGAGAGGTGATCGTGCAGGTTCTGGCCCACGCCAGGCAATGCCACCGTGACGTCGATGCCCACAGCGCGCAGATGCGACGGATCGCCAATGCCGGACAACTGAAGCAGCTGCGGCGAGTTGATCGCGCCGCCCGACAGCAGCACCTCCTGATGCGCACGCACAACTTCCTTGCGGCCACGGCGAAGAAACTCGACGCCGACCGCGCGGCCATGCTCGACGATGACCCGGGTGGCCAATGCCTTGGTGATGATCTTGAGGTTCTTTCGGTCCTTGACCGGATGCAGGTAAGCGAAAGCCGTGCTCGCCCGGATCCCCTTGTTTCCGTAGGCCTTGATCGTGCTGTCGCAGGGGCCAAAGCCTTCCTGTTCACCGCCATTGAAGTCGTCCCGGTACGGGTATCCGGCCTGGACGCCCGCCTCCACGAACGCCTTCGACAAGGGGTGCTGGACACCGTAGCGGCTGGGATGCAAC